>Ga0265294_10010954_pt1 | contig 10249 bp, 12 predicted proteins | sample MunlanPumphouse3_FD_192504 | JGI IMG/M metagenome (GOLD analysis project Ga0265294, IMG submission 192504) | Groundwater microbial communities from a municipal landfill in Southern Ontario, Canada - Pumphouse #3 | ecosystem: Environmental > Aquatic > Deep subsurface > Groundwater | place...
AGTTCACGCACGACGCCCTAGCACAATTATTCCTGACGATCTGATGTTATGGCGTAGATTCTACACAATTGGTTCCTTTGAATCAGTTAAAGCTCAGGCGTTAAACAATTATCTCCGGACAGCTGGAAAGGAAGCAATTGGCCTGGAAGATTTATCACACCATACACTTCGCCGAATGTTCGGCCGAGTGATGTGGATGGATGGAATTAAGATTGAAACAATAGCCGACATGCTCGGCCATGAAACTCTAGAGCAATGTGTCGATTACATTGGAGTGAATATCAGCGACATGCAATCTGCAATGTCACAATTTAGTTTATGAAATGAAAAAACAAGGAGAAATGATAAAATGAAAACATGTACCGAAATTAATTCAGAAAAGCACGTATGCCAGTATGAAAGTGGTGGGCCCAATGTGATTTATGGTGTTCTAATACCAACTGGCTCACTAATTTTTGATGACCAATTTAACCCGATAACCTTCGAACAATCATTCTACCATATTAACGAAAATATCATAGAGGTGTGTTAATGCCGATCTGCCCACTCAAGGCTGGTTTGGAATGCGCAGCAACCCCTCAACTCGCATCCGAATCAAGATGCATCGGTTGTCCTTTACTTCTACAATGCGATCTTGTTGACGTCTACCTTCGACATCGCGCAGATCGTGATGATGCTCCGCTTATCAAAGTCGAGGCCTCTGCATGAGCGACCTCTACACTGTACCTAAGTATCCTATCGGCGGAGAGCATCGCCTTCCGCCTACTCCTGCTGAGATAGAGATGCAAGAGGAAGAAGAATTACGATGGGACAGTCAGTGGGAGCCGTCGGACGGTCACACCGAGCTCTACACTGTACCTGAGCATCCAATAGGCGGTGAGCATCGCCTTCCGCCTACTCCTGCTGAGATTGCAATGCAAGAGGATCGTGAGTTCTCGTGGATTTGTCCTGAGATAACGATCAGTCTCTCCGGACTTACAACAACAGAGCGTTATGTGTTGTCCCGTGCGCTCGCAGAACCTGGAGATATTGTCAATATACCAGTGGTGTTAAACGGATACTCTCAACTGAAGGCCAATCGCACTCGAACGAGCGATGCAAACTATGCTCAAATCAATAGAGCTTTTAAGCGTCTGGCTGTCCGCAAATTAGCTGTTCTAAAACAACAGGACGGACTAGTTTTAATCCATGTTCTAAGGCCAGCGATCGCACAAGTAATCCGCAACGACACGGCCACGCTACGTTTACTTGATAAAGGGTATTTGCAAAATTCCAACTCAAGCAAATCCAACTTAAATTCAGAGGGTAAAAGTACTGATTCTTATGACCATCTGGCCATACCTAAAAATGCAAATGGACGCCGTCTTGCAGCAATCAACTTTCTCCACGGCGTAAAAATGTTAGATTATGCAGATCGTAATCTAATCAACGCATGGTTCGCTTCATACGACGACGAAGTCTCTCAAAAGATTATCGCATTGATCTCAAACGATGGCGAAATTATAGGATCTCAATATTCTACTCGTTTCAACGATGTAAGAAAGGCTGCAATATCGTTAAAGAAATTCGACCATGCGGTAGATCTCTCTCTAGGGCAATATAGAAAAGCTGTTTTTCTGACTTTAACCACTGATCCTAAGCTTTTTGACAATCTTTGGCAAGCAAACAGGTCATTTTCCAAGAGTTGGAATAAATTTTTATCTTTCATAACAAAGAAATTCGATGGAAAGAGACCGAAATACCTCACTGCTTTTGAATATACAAAGTCTGGACTGATGCACTGTCATGCAATAATCTTTGTTGACTATCTCCTGGACGTTCGCAAAATATCTGATGAATGGTCGAGAATTGGTCAAGCGGAAGTCGTCCACATCTACGCACTCCATAATCAGATCGCACGCGGTGGCAAGACCCGACAGTGGCAGTGGCTCAAATTTAAGCCAAAGGATCCACGGACTGGAAAAGCAATCAAGGGCAACTCCGGTACAGACTATCTTAAAAAATATCTGAAGAAGGCGACACTGGCCATGGTCATTACAGAAAGTAATGACAAAAAACATCATCCCGACGAAAGATACGAGATTCAATCATTGTATTGGGCACACAATAAACGCTTCTGGACGTGCTCTCGTTGTTTCTTACCTCAGAACGAAGAAGATATCGAAGAGGAGGAGAAGGAGTCTAAATTCGCCTTCCTGGGAGTTTTCTGGGAAGAATTTTCAGACGAAATCATCGACCGCATGGTTTACTGGCGAGGCGGAGAAGATCCCAACATCGACTATGACGATCCGCCGGAGGTTGCTGCATGATTCATCCTGCGTCAATAAACGCATACAGGTCGATACCTGATCTGCATGAACGTCAGCGTTGCGTCTATGCATGCATTGTGCGGAATCCTAGAATGTCCGCAAATGACATATCGAGAGCAACAGGAATGGGCGTTGCAAACGTCCGCAATCGTATTACAGAACTTCTCTGGGACGGACAGATCCGCGTATGTGACAAAAAACGTGATCACTTCACAGGACGTACTGTAAGACAATACGAAAAGGTCGAAAATCCACCGATCGTCAGATGGGCCGAGGTGGAAGCATGAAACCACTCGATGGAACTACTGCCGTTCTCTATGCTCGTGTGAGTACAAGAGATCAAACAAACGACAACCAACTTATTCGTCTAAGGTCACTCGCTTTATCGCGAGGCTACGAGGTAGTAGGCGAGTTCATGGATATTGCCAGCGGTGCTGATCCTAAGAGACCAGAGCTCGGCAAAGTGCTAGCCATGGCCAAGCGTGGCGGTTGTAGTCGCATTATGGCCGTTAGACTTGATAGGCTCGCTCGTTCAGTAATAAATCTGGCCGAGCTAGTGGGAAACCTTGAAAAGTGGAACGTAGGCCTTGAAATTATCGACCAACCTATTGATACAACTACTCCGGCCGGACGCTTGACTTATACGATTTTAGCAGGTGTGGCAGAGTTCGAGCGCGAGCTAATCCGTGACAGAACAAAGGACGGACTAGAAAGGGCTAAAGCGGAAGGCAAGACGCTCGGCCGACCAAAAAGAGAATTATCGGATTATCAGAAAACAAAACTTCGCACGATCCTCAAGGAAACTCCTGAGATCTCGATGCGAGCTCTCTCTTCACAATTCGACGGTATCAGTAGAACTCGCTTATCCGAAATAATCAAGGAAGGTGGTTATTGATGGTCGTAAAAGGGGGTTACTCGGAGTATATAAAAGAAACATCGAAAAGCGACACGGTCGGCAAACGGCCGAATGACGACCACGCACCTTCTGTCAGAGTGGTTCTAAAGGGGAAATGTTCAGAAGGGTCGAAAGTACAAATAGAGGGCATCGAAAATGACTGATCCCGATACGAGTGCGGAAGGGTTCCCTTTTGACAATAGTTCAATCCCTTTTGAAATGCAATTTGTGATTAAAAAAATAGAATCGAATGATTCTGGAGAGAATGAAGAAAATGTAACGAAAACGAAGAAAACGAAAACTTGTCAAATGACAATAGAAATGCAAGTCGCTGATTCTAATAAAATGATAAAACTTCCCGAGAAGGTTTTTAGATCTTGGGAAATAAAACAAACCAGCGATAATCTTGCCGACCAAATATCCATGATCACAGGCCATCCTAAGCAAGAGATCGTTTCTGCTGCAATAATTATTGCAGCGAACTTTTTGAAAAAAGATCCCGATGTGATGGATAAAATATTGAACGAAAACAAACCGATTAAAAAAAGGTGATAAAATGAATAAAACAAATATGATCATCGCTGTTCTTTCGGCCGCACTGATCCTAATGACAGTAAGCACAATATTCTTACTTGCAAACAATACTGAAGAGGAAACACAACCAACTCATGATGTTAATCTAACTATTTTTTCTGATAATGACAGTACAGAAATCACTCTCATTATTGACGAGATCACTAAATCCTTCAGTTTTCCCTTTGGAACAGATTTTATCACTGAAGATGATAGATTTGATGCCGTATTATCGTTGATTTCCGATAACATAACTTCAATAAAAGGCATTTATAAAATCGAAGTTACCATTCCTGATAGCTCTGGGCCTTTCGTTGCATTCTCGGGATGTTACAATATCACCATCGAGGTTCTATGAATACTGATCTGAAAAAATACATTGCAATAGTAACAGTGATTTTGATATCATCACTTTCATTGTTTTATACTGCCGCTCATCTCGAACAAGATCCCATTACAGAACCCGATCATTACGAGTTCATTGCATTAGAAAAAGGAAAGGAATGTTATAGATCGGTCAATACAATATCTTTAATTGCTGTACCGTACGACATACAAATCCCAGAAGGTCTATCATGGCTAGAGTATGGATTTGATGGAGCTGGGCCAATAACTAAGTTCTGGATGGGTGGAGTACCTGACGAAATAGGATTCTACTTAGTGTCCTTCTATGTCGGATTGCTGTTAGTACATCTGGAGTTCGAGATCTGGGAACACAGTTCGTAAATCCAACAATCAAACCTTTTAAAATCTTTTCATGTAGTATATAAACAAAGCCTATTTTTTCTATTACTAAGTAAAATTATCTTGCTTTAATACGTACGTTATACAACACCCACTGACCCGGCAAGACTATGCACTATCGAGTGTGAGCAAAGACCGGGTCGGTGGACATCATTGATGATTCACAAAAATTCTAAAAAATCAAAAACTGCCGTCGTGATGATGATTGCCATAGCCGCTATGGTTATGGCCGCTATGATCCCTGGCCTGATCGTAGCTGATGAAAGTCACGCTGCAACAACGGAGATTGACATTGTCCCTGGTATGAAATATACTTTCACACCACAATACACAAGTGGATTAACAGTAACGACTACGATTCTCAAGCAAGGACTTGGAACTGAAACTGGTGGTACTTGGGGAACTGTTACGAGTGGTACGCTTACTGTAAATGTACCATCTAGTGCAACCCCTGGAACAACCTACAACTTAACGCTACGCGGAACATCCTCGAATCCTACACAGACACTTGATACCGTCATTTCGTTCAACATTCTTGGCAACATGACTGTTAGTGGTTCACAGGCAAATATTGTCGCTGGCGGATCTGTTGACATGACACCTACTTTTGCTGGCTTTGGAACACCCTTCAGCTGGGCAAAAACAGAGGGAAAAACGAATCCTACTGGACTAACTGTTAATTCAACTACGGGTAAAGTTACCGGAACGCCTTCTGGCATCGGCCTTCAAACTGTCTACATAACTGCAACATCCATCCACGGTGAAACTGCAGATCTTGTGTTCACTTTCACGATCGTCCCAGCAATCGGAATGACTAACGATCCAAGCACTGGAGTTCTATTCTGGACAGGATGAATAATCAATATGGAGTTTGGAAAAATCATAAAAACAATGGAAAAATTGATTAAATGACTACTACTATAAAAGAAAGTAAAAAAACCAGTATCATGGCCACTTTTGTGGCTACATTCGCCGCACTCATGATGCTGGTAGTCCTATTTTCTCCAGTCTCGATGGCTGCCGTCCCAGAGGACGCAGTAATCGAAGATCATGGAGAATTTTGGGCACTAAAACTGAACATGATGTTCACCGGCGCAGATGCGCAGGAAATTGAATGGGACTTCGGTGACGGATCACCAGTATCTACTGAATGGAATCCTTCACACACCTATGCAGAAATTGGTGCGTACGTAATAACCCAAACAGTAACAAATGACTTTGAAGGCGGTTCTTCCGCTACTGCGTACTATCGCGTCCACATGATGGGAGATCCCTTCATCAATATCATTCAGCAAGAAGGTGCACCTGAGATAGACAACATCTATGCCAAAGTGCACTTCGCTGCTGAACAGCCTGTAGATCCTATATGGACAGGTCACACCTTTGGTGGATGGTACGCAGACGAAGAATTGACTGCCGAATTCGATTGGACTCAGAAACTAGACGCACCTGTTGACGCATTCGCAAAATGGTCAGTAACAGGAGCTCCTGTCGTAGAGCACACTCTCACCATCGAGGATTCTGATGGCATAGTATCGACAATAACCGTCAATGACGGAGAAGTCGCTACAATGCCGGAAGCACCAGCTGGAAAGGAAGTAACCTACTACACTGATGAAGAAATGACTATTGAGTTCGACTGGACCACTGTAATCACTGCCGACGTAACAATCTATCAGACTGTTATAGACATTGTTGTCGTACCTGCTGAGCCGAAGGCAATCAACGGCACAGAACTTGTACTGGCAGGCGTAGCACTCTTGCTGATCATAGTCGCTGTCTATACACGCAGACCAATGATCGTAGTTATCGCTCTGATCTTGATGGCCATCGTAGCACTTGGAGTTCTTGACATAGTCAACGTCCCAGAAATTTTCACAAATTTTGAGGGGTATGAACTATGAATAATTCCATGAAAACAATCATAGCACTTCTCTCTGCCAGCATAATGCTGGTTGGGGGTGGTGCAATGCTTTTTAATTATTCTGATGAATCTCAAGCTAGTGAATATGGTTATTTACCCGAAATGGTAGATACTGGTGCTAGGTTTCAGGGCAAGCATCTTTCTTACGGTGCATATATTGATTACGATATGTATGATTATTTGAATCTTGACCGTTCTATTCCTATGGATAGATGGAGTGTTTCAAGAGATTTAGGTACTTTAACATTTGATTATGATACGGGTCATCTTAGTGGTTATGTATCTAGTGTTCATGAATATTTTGCTTATGATTCTATTTTGATACAGGCACAGTATGAAAATACAAATTTGAATAGGGGTGCTTCTTTTTATTTTACTGAATTTGGTAATGGTGCGGATTTAGTTACTATTGCTTTTGAAACACAAAATCATTTGACGGCTTTCAGTTATTGTGTATGTATGAAAGGAGATACTATTTCTGTACCTACTTTTGCTACAACAAAATTTATTATTCCAAATAATCAAGATAGATGGGTTACTCAATATAGCCTTACTGGACAATCGGATTATAATATTCCAGTATTCAGTTTATTACATGTAAATGATTATATTGATTTAACTTCGCCTTATCCTCAATCATTTAAAATGTATGGAGATGAAAATACATCGCAAGTTGAACCTATTTTTGTTAATAATTTTACTGGACCGAATTTTGTTGTTCCAAATACTGTCAAAGGAATAAATTTCACTCATAAACTGGTGAATGAAACAGGAGTTACAATATCCGTAACTGGCAACCTCACATCATGGATCCACGTAAGTGACAACAAGATCTACGGAGTGCCACCATCAGACGGCACTTACACAGTTAATGTAGAGATCTCAAAGGCTGGATACAACACAATCAATGAGACGTTCACTATAACCGTCGTAGGACTTCTCGTCGTGACTAACTCGCCGCTTAATGGAGCGTATTCCTGGGTCTAATAACGGTGAGAAAAAATGAATAAAAAGGCATTGATCATCACAATAGTAGCTGCAATGTTACTGCTAGTTCCAATGCTATCAGACAACGTAGCTGCTGAATCATCTGATCCAGAGATCCAGATAATAAAACAGGGTGATCATGCCACTCTTACTATCGACATTCTACCTGGCGAGGCAGTCATTTGGGATCTAGGCGACGGTCGCATAACGACCGGCTCAAGTATTACTAAAAATTGGCAACCAGGATTTTATTCCATTAAAGCAGCGATAACATCCTCGTCTAAAGAGACTACAATTCTACAGAAATGGATAGGATTTTATGACGAATCCGCTCCATCCTCAGTGGAAAGGAATGCCGAATATCGTTACTGCGTATTCGTTGGAAAGGAAACACCTACTTTAGTAGTAAAAGACAGCGAAGGACACACAGCATCCTGGCTTACCTACGACCGTGACCATAGGATCGTTACAGGCATACCCCGTGAAGCAGGATCCTATTACGTCTGGCTGAACGATGAATACTTTTCAATAAATGTTACGAATGCACCATTATCACAACCATGGGTGCGTTTTAATGCCTCAGTAAACGAGGACATTATAACAGCAACACCAAAAGGATCTGTTCAGGATTCCGCTGCAAGATACTCCTGGTCTCTTTCAGATCTCAACGGAAATCTAATCTCCGGATACGAAGGAAAGAACCTATCCTTATCAGCAGACGCTGGAGCTTACATTCTCAAATTGCAACTAATTGGGCCTTCCGGCTCAGCAACTTACTCTCAACTGGTCGGAGTAGAATTTATTTCCGAACCAGTAACCGAAGAAACAAAAATATCGAACTGGGCGATCGCTCTAGGAATTATTGCATCAATTCTTATGATCCTTGCAATCGCTCTACGTAATGAGATGATCGTTTTGATATCTCTCATAACCGCAGCCGCCACATTCTTACTGGTGATCTAATGAAATTAAATTACAAACACAAAAAAACCGCATTATCAACTCTCATAGCAATGTCCATCGTTCTGATCCTTACGATCTCAGCGGTCCCTTTCGCCACAGACGACGCGGAAGCTCAAACCGTTGGCATAACGGAAAGTCCTTGGCTAGATCCAGGAACAGATGAAGCACTAAAGCATTGGATGACCGTTATTCCTGTTGTATCAGAGATCTACGGCGCATATAATTATTTCACAAGAGACAGTGACTGGCGCGTTTCCGCTGGCGACGATGATGAGATCAAAGCCTTTGCAAGAAACTTAGATTCACAACTTTCAGTCGAACAACAATATAACTTGCTGATGCTTGCATCAAATCTAGTAGACATCGACACTCAGACGTGGAAGCTTACTGACGCTTATCTTAATCGCGCCGCTGAAATAGCTGCAGGTTACGTTTGGTACGAAGGTGCATCATTCGATGCGAATGAGATCCTCGAATTCAGTGGTATCTATGAATCAATGAGTAACGGCAATTTGAGCACCCAGGACGTGCTGGATCAAGCCGTTTCAATTTCCGCAGATCTTCGCGACAAGTGGGATGCTACGAACTACGGATCCTCGTTAAACATAGAGATGATTTGGAACGGCGGAAGCACGGGAACAGCTCTATCTACAATACACTCGGACTTTCTAACGCTGGCCACTGTAAGCAATCAAAAGAATGTCGTATATCTTTCACAATCTGTCGGCGATAACGCATCTTCTACTAACAGTACGCTTTGGGCTTACACCACAGCCGGAACGATCACACCACTCGCAGAAGGATCATCCCCGACTACTCTACTAAAGGGAGCTAACGATGTATCAGATCTACCAAGCGGATTCTATAGACTAACACCTGGAACTTATGGCGGACCCCTAATGTCCTCGGTCGGTGAAAATGTAGCACCAGTGATGGGCGCAATGGGAATTATTTGTGATGATCAGTACGGTTACGCAGTAAAAAGTGAAATCAATTCAGACAATCTTAAAATATTCTGGGACGGCACAACGGTTGAAAGCAATACTCTAGATTTCAAAATAACGGGATGCGACACTCCACGGACATCCGAGGGATCTCCTGCAGCACTCGTTCACTCTTATTCTGATTATTACGATCAACTAACCTCGTTATTGTTCGAGGCCGCCGCCTCATCTCAAGTAATGTGGACGATATCGGCCACCGCACATTCAAGCAACATTCTACTGTCTCCTTCTTCGTTGATACCTCATCTGAAGAATGTCAACGTCGATCCTCAACAAAGCTACGCGATGTACGTTTTAGCGTTAGATCAGATCTCGCAATACAACGCGACGTATGGTGGCGTGCTTAAGGACGGAATGATGAAGATAAGTGCACAATCACTAGATTTGTATTGCCAAGGTAGCATTTACGCCGCAGACGGCACACCCGTAGCCGAGAACGTCATTTTCACACCGTATATCTACCTCAAAGATTGGACGATCTATTCGGGCACAAACAACACATTCTCTCAGAGTGGAATGATCATGATATGGGATACTGCTGAAACGGCCGTAGGATGGGACGTCTCTTCAACTACCGACTATCAAAATATCATCGTTGAAAAGGGAACGTATTTCCTTCCTAACGAAATAATATATCAAGGTGCAGAAGTCCCCAGCGTCCATCTCGATGTCGAAGAGATTCAACACATATCTGCTTTCGAAGGTCTAGATTGGGATTCTGTTGATGCACCTGACGTACTGTCTGCTGCAACTCTGATCATGATCATCGTCCTCGAATTAGGAGTGATAATCGCACTGATCGGTTACGTTACAAAAATGCCGACGATCCTCATAATTGGACTAGTAGTCG
>Ga0265294_10010955_pt1 | contig 10249 bp, 10 predicted proteins | sample MunlanPumphouse3_FD_192504 | JGI IMG/M metagenome (GOLD analysis project Ga0265294, IMG submission 192504) | Groundwater microbial communities from a municipal landfill in Southern Ontario, Canada - Pumphouse #3 | ecosystem: Environmental > Aquatic > Deep subsurface > Groundwater | place...
CCGTACGAAATCCCCATTCATTATTTGCAATCTCTCTTATCTGGGGCGGAGTATAATTTCCAGTAAGCATCATATCCCACATTTTCCTTACAAGTTGGAATCTTTCAGGATCTTCAACAATAGTATGCTCAAGCAATTCATTCTTATATCCTAAAGGAGCTCGAGAAGGAAGCCATCCCCTATCTGCTTTTCCCTCCATTCCTCTTTTACTGTTTTTACGCAAATCAATAATAAACTGATTTGCCATTCCACTTTCAACATTGAAAAGAAGAACGTTGTCATCGGGAAGATACTGCCGGTCTATGGTTTGTATGCACTTCAAGGCACCTTGCTGAAGCATCCAGCTGATTACTCCGCTATCAATAGGATTTCTCGAAAGACGATTTATCTGCCAACAAAGAATACCTTGAGCTTCGCCTTTTTCGATCCTTTCAAGCATACTCGTAAACACTGGCCGACAATTCGGTTTTTTCGCAGACTTCGCTTCAGTTAGTATTTCCTTAATCGAAATGCCGAGGTTATTAGCCAGCTCTTTCAATCGGTTAACCTGATCATCGATTGACTGGACTTGCCTATCCTCACTTTCTGATGATTTACGAGCGTAAAGAAAATATGTAATTTTGTTAATTTCTTGTTTCATATTTTTGTATATAAAAACCCGAAAGGGACGATCTGGTTAACCCAGCTATATGTATAACCGCAAGGATTAGGCAAAATAGTCGGCAAATCGCCCCTTTCGGGCTCCATTTCCCTAATAAAAAACCTTGCAAAAACATACAACTTCTAACTGGGTTAACATACTCATCATAGCATATTTTTGTCGTTTAGTGTAGAGTATCGCTCATAGTTTTCACCGGACAATTTGTACAACTTTTCCAGCTGTCTTTGTTTTCTTGTTGGTCTGCCTTGATAATAAGGATGCTTTATTTGCTTATAAAGTTCTTCAATTTTATCTTCCAGTGTTAGCACATTAAACAAATGAAACATTTTATATCGGCGATTTACCTTTCTTGAGCTATAGGTGAGGTCATAGCAATGACGGCAGGCAAAGTAATCACCATCTTTATAGAGAATCCCAACTCTTTTTCCGCAATACACGCCATTTTTATACCACGGGCAGACAAACCAGTATCTTTTGCCTCCAAATCGGCAAGACGTAGTAGTAAGTGGTATTTTATAATCAAAATCCTTCTTTTCTCCCGAATAACTATCTGTTTGAGTATAGTATATGCGCAAATAACTATCATCATTAAGAGTTGAGACCTCAATTCCAACGCTACTGTTGTGATCGTCACACCCCCCTGTCCAAGTTATAATGCCAGAACGTCGGCCGTTGAAATAGCCATTCTTCTTGAGAAAACTTACTGATATTTTTCTTACGCCATCTGTTTCGTTTTTACTCATAAAGTTGCCGAAATCATTTGAGAATGTTCGGATTATTGCTTATTATTTATTTTCTCCATTCAATATCTTTTTTAATAGAACCGGCAAACTCTAACCACTCTCCCCCATCATTAGGAATAACCCACCACTTGCCCTTACTGAATCTCATTTCTTCTCCCCGATAAAATGGCTTCTCTCCCCATCTTTTTCCTGATTCATAATCAGAGGCCCTATCTTTTGTTAAAATATTTATTGTACTCTTATCTATTGTATATAAATTATGTTTACTGTCTGCTGGTAAAGAATTTTTACCAAGCTGGTAATTTTCTTTTACTACTAATTTATAGATATTTGTTCTTTTAGTGCTAACCTTCTCTATGAACCCCTTGGTTGTTAGTCCTCTAATCGCCTTAATAATAGATGGTCGAGAAAGCCCAGTTCCCTTATCTAATCTTCCAGCTCCTTTTTCTAATTGAGTTAAACTGATTTGATCTGCATCTTTTCCGAAACCCCAAGTATGGCGAAGAACGAAGTCCAAAACTTTTTGCTCGGAACCATTCAAGTATCGCCAGTAATCATCCATTACCCTTGGATACATCCAAAATCCTCCCTTTTTTGATTTTGGAGAAAATCCAATAAATTTTTCTGAAAATTCTTTCATTTGGGCAATGTTAATTTTAATAATAATCAAGCTTCTGCCGGCAAGATAGACCATAGCATCGCTCTTTTTATAAAAACCTCTCCAGTAGCCAATTTACCCCTTTTTTATATCTTCCTCACGGGGTTAGACAGTTCATCTAAGTGCCTCAATAGGGCACCTTTTTCACTTTTAGCGTAATCACCCTTATCAACCAACTTTTGGAACCAGCGACGAATTGTTTGTTTGTTAAACCCCTGCCCTTCTACGGCTCTGGTAAAACAAAGATAGGAACTGAAGTTTGTATTTCTTTGTGCGATATTTTGGAATCTTCTTTCAAGTGATTTCATATGTTTTTTATATTTTGTTTTAATAATGGAAGCGTATCCTTGCGATGCCCCTGTATGAACTCGTACTCTTCCTCGCTCATCGGCTTATAGACGGCAGACATCAGTCCCAAAAGCTTAATGCCTTTTTCATAAGCATCCTCTCGACTGATTTCTATTCCAAACTCGCTTTTATATAGGGCTTGAAATTTCAAAATGTCTTCGTCTGATAAAACCATAACTATTCCGAATAGAGCTTATTTTTAAGGGCTTTTATAGTGTCAAAAAACTGCCTTGCTTTAACTTCTAATCTATCCGCAAAGTATTGATCTGCCACGTCTTCAATTCCGTCGACCTTTTGAAAAACGAAAAGTGCCTTTCTTGGATTTTCTTTATCCACCGAAAGAAGCTCGAAACCAGCACATAAAAGTGCTGTTGAAACACCAAGGTCGTGAGTCGTAAACACGACTGACGGATCATCAAGTGGAATATATACCACCTCCTTGTTTACCGATGACTTTTTTGTTTTGTTGTTTGTCATAGTAATTATTGTTAATAATAATGCGAGAGTGTTCCTGCTCTCATCTATATAGGGTGAAAAATCACCATATAAAAAAAGACATCATTTTTATGATGTCTTTGCTTACTATTTTCCTTTTCTGTGTTTCGAGTGATTACACCGCTAATTCTCCGGTTCGTATTCAGAAGTCATTGTTTCTTTAAGATACTCCTTAATGCCAAGCTTATCATTTTGATCTTCATCGATCGGAGGCATTAACTTAATTTTAATTTTATAGGTATTTGTTTCTAAAAAATCGTAAAAAGGATCTGTGTCATTTTTGAATATTTTCTTAAGGCGATCTGAAATAGTTTTTTTATGTTGTTTTATGCTATCAGGTATGGGGCTTTTTATTTCCGAAGTTTCTCCTCCCCTCTTTGCTAACTCAAATAAGAAGTGCCAAGCTGTATTAGGTTTTCCCGTTTTATCATTATTAAATCCAAGACCTTCGTAATTTACCGTTGCTGTCTTCTTATCAGCCTTTATATAAACAACTTCTTCATTTATGAATTTTATCTCTACCTTGCTCCAACTCGTTGAAGAAAACTTTGGTAAAGCTATCCTCTTTTTATTCTTTACTATGGCACTATCGTCTGCATTTCTAACTCTCAATTCTGGCATATTTGTAATTTCAATTTTTTGTACAGGATTTGTTGTAGATGCTCTTTGTTTTGTATCTTTTTCTTTTTTATTATTCTTTTTTATTTTCGAAAGAAGCGAAGATGCGCTATCTATTATCTGTTGGACATCCGGCTTCGAGGGCATATCGCTTCCATCAATCTTATAATAAAGATCATTGATACACCCATAAGTAGCATTCATTTTTGGTCTTATATAATCCCAGCTTAACTTTTTTCCGGAAAGATCTATTTCCATAACGTCTGGAGTATATTCCCTCTCGGCAGTAAAAAGATTATTAAATGGAATAAAATAATGTTCTAACGTATGTATTCTTTTATTATCACCATTATTTGCATAAAGACGAAGGTCTCTTACGGCATCGGCTATTAACTCCTTTGTTTTCAAATACGCATCATTCATCTCATTGGAGGGCTTTGATGGATTTTCACAAAAAACCTCTACTATATTTATAAAAGTCTGGTACGCTTTGCGTAAGGTGGATATTTTTTCTTTATTTTCTGGAAGACGTAAAAATTGAAGCTCCTCCTGTTCTTCTTCAAACAATGTAATTTCATCTTCGGTTCGAAAGTATTCTTCGTCCTCAAGATTAGCTATACGACAAACAGCGTATTCGCCTGTTTCTTTATCGAAACAGTCCACAACTTTTCGATCATATTTAAGATATTTGTTTATTTTATTAGCAATCTTTTCTGCCTGATTTTCATCAGCATTATAATTTAATGGATGTAAAAGTTTTGTAATAATGGCTGATATTCTTATGTCTGCTTCTTTATCTTTCCTGCGAACTGCCTGCAAGGTTTCGCTAAAAGTATAAAAAGGATAATTACCGATATCGATTTCGTCAAAATATCCCTTTATTTCTTCTTGATTATATAATTCATTATCTTTTTTTATAATAGGTTTTATTACTTTCTTTATTTCCCAATTTGGGAGAACCTCACAAAATTCTTTCGCCACCAAGTCAACAACCTTCTCACTGTAACTACTTTTATTTATATCTGGCAATACTTTAACTTTTTCATCCTCATCTTTTATTTTTTCTTTGGATTCACTAAGCGACACCATTTTAGCTGTACGATCCGTTGACTGTATTACAGCATCTTCATAAGAAAGTATTTTGTTCAAAGCATCGATAAAATTCTGCCGAATTTGCAAGTCCTGAAAATTAAGCGGATGACAAAAATCTTCAATTATGTGTGAAATACCATCTTCCGTTGTTACTTTGCTAAAAGCATCGAGTATTATGCGCCATTTAGCATATAGCGATTTGTCTGTGGAAATTTTAGCATCGGTAAAAATATTAACAATGTTGTTTGTTGAAAAATATTCCCCTATTGTTCTTGCAATCCTTTCTTTAACCTTAGCCCCGAGTTTCATATTGAAAGTAATAGTAATAATTCAGTTTTTTGCTTAAAAAAACAAAATACTGTATGATAATAGTATCAAAAAGTAGGTAAAAAATCAATTAAACTAATATGTCAAATCAAAACGACAAAAAACCAGATCACGGTATTCCGAAACTGCTTACATTGCAAGAGGCGTGCGACACATTAAAGGTTCATCCTAATACGCTCCGCCAATGGGATAAAAATGGCATACTTCCAGCCATCCGCATCGGCACAAAAAGAGTACGTAGATACAAAAAAGAAGATATTGTCAATTTTCTACAATCTCGCTCGTAGCATCCAATAAAATAAAATTACAATTACTATGAAAAATGAATATCAAAAAGTAGAACAAGCAAAGGGTCGTCCCCTTCTTCAATGGGTAGGCAAAAAACCACTTGAAAGTGTAGAGTTCTATCCGGCGCAAGAAACTGAAATATACGGCGATAAAAGTGCAAAGGATTTTAATAAATTATTTTGGGGCGACAACCTACAAGTACTCTCTCACCTCTTAAAGGAATACCGTGGGAAAATTGATTTGATATACATTGATCCCCCATTCGACAGTAAGGCAGATTATGTAAAAAAAGTAAAAATCCGTGGAGAACAAGTTAAAGGAGTAGCACAAGGACTCTTTGAAGAAATACAATACACTGACATCTGGGAAAAAGACGAATATTTACAATTTATGTATGAACGACTGCTTCTAATGAAAGAGCTTTTATCCGAAACTGGAAGTATTTATTTACATTGCGATTGGCATAAAAATGCCCATCTTCGCTTAGTAATGGATGAGGTTTTTGGTGAAGGTAATTTTTTGAACGAAATAATTTGGGGCTACAGGACTGGTGGAATTTCAAAAGGTTTTTATGCAAGAAAACACGATGATATATTGTTTTATGCTAAAAATATAGGAAAGGTTTTGTTCAATACGCAATACTATAAATCATATCAACAAAAAAAATACAACTTCGAAGGAGTCGAAGATTTGTGGGATGAAGAAAAAAAACAATGGTATCATAATTCGGTATGTAGAGATATTTGGGATGATGTATATCCTATTGGAACAGAAAACTCTGAAAGAGTTGATTACCCCACTCAAAAACCAGAAGCTCTTATTGAGCGTATCATTAAAGCATCTTCAAATGAAGGCGACGTCGTTATGGATTGCTTTATGGGCTCCGGAACCACACAAGTAGTTGCTCAAAAACTTGGCCGTAAATGGATAGGATGCGATATTAACATTGGAGCAATACAAACAGCGACAAAACGCCTTAATCAAGTCATCACAGATCAAGCCATAGATAAAAAAGGAAAGCTCTTTGTTGATAATTTCAAAGGATCGCTCGGCTTCAAAATACTCAATGTAAATGAATACAACGTATTTAAGAATGAAATGGAAGCAAAGCAAATTATAATGGAAGTATATGGGATAGAACCGATAAAAAGAACCTACTTTGACGGTGTCCTTGATAAAAACTTCGTAAAGGTAATGCCTCTTAACCGAGTCCTTAATAAAATGGACATTCGCACGCTTCTCAAAAACGTGGGAGACAAGCTGGATAATTTTACAGTAAAAACTAAATCAAAAGCAGGAGAAGCCATATACGAGGAGGACGTACTTGTCATCTGTTCGGGTATGGAGCTCGACGTAAGAGATTTTATCAAAAAGGAAAACAAGACGGGTGTGAAAATAGAAATTAGAGATATTCTAACTGATAAGCAAAACCTTATCTTCAAGCAGAAGCCTGAAGCTAAGATTGACGTTAAGGCAAAAAATAAAAAGCTGTCTATTGAAATTAAAGATTTCTACTCCCCTATCCTGATGAGAAAACTTGAGATTGAAAATAAAAAAGTTTTGAAAAAAGAAGACAAGGCAAAGGTAGAGAATTTCGAACAAATTATTGATAGCGTAGCAATTGACGTTGACTATAACGGAAAACTTTTCAATGCTGAAATAATAGATCTCCCAGATAAAAAAGAAGTTATCAAAGCCAAATATTCGTGGGAATATTCAAAACAAGGTAAAAATACTGTCGCAATCAAGGTCGTAGACGTGCTCGGTGAAGAGTACTTTGAAACCTTTGAAATAACCGCATAAAAAATATGGACAGTCTATTCCTACAAAACATCCAGAAACAGGTTGCACAGTGGCGTAATACTGGCTACAAAGGCATATATAGCGAGACGGAGAATATGCTCAAGCATATTAAGCGTGTGGCATATTTGCACGAACCGCAAATTGAAGCATTAGAAACTTATATCTACCTCAAGGAAGTAGTTGGCAACAAACCTTCGATGGAAGTATTTAAGCAATCATTTGAGAATGAACTTGAACTTATTCGTGCCCTCGGCATTTCTGATAAAGAAGCTTTTGAGCTCGCCTATGATAAAAAGAAGGACGAAAAGATACAGGCGATACTTGAAGAAAAGTTCGGCACTTCTGACTACGCAAATCAGGTCTACGCCTTGACGATGGGCTCGGGCAAGACAATATTGATGGCAGTAATGATGCTCTATGATTTCGTGCTTTCTTTCTATCATAAGGATGATGAGCGCTTTGCTAAAAATGCTCTTGTTTTCGCTCCGGATACAACAATCATTGAGAGCTTGAAAGAGATTAAAACCTTCGACTATTCAAAGGTTCTTCCAAAAGAATACGAAAATATCATTTTGAATATCAAGTATCACTACCTTGAGAGCACCGACACCGCCCTCGCTCCGAATGGCAATTATAATGTCATCGTCTCTAACTCGCAGAAAATAATTCTTAAGACAAGGAACGGAGATACTAAAAATGCCCCTGCCAGACTTTTTGGCGACAAAGATGAACTTGGGAAAAGAGAAGTTGAAAATATGCGATTACAAGCTATTCGCCGACTTGGATCGCTTCAAATCTTCGTAGATGAAGCTCATCACTCATACGGCAAAACTCTTGAAGGAACTTTGAAAAAAACTCGCCAGACAATTGATTATTTACATAAACACACTCCCCTCGTCTCTGTTGTGAACCTTACGGGAACTCCTTACGTGAACAATAAGATGATTTCTGATGTTGTGTACCACTTCGGCCTTAAGCAAGGTATTGAAAAAGGAATCTTGAAGCAAGTCCGCATTTTGGATTATGGAATAGTCCGCTCCCAAAAATTCCTTGAAGAAGTAATCGATACCTTTATCTCTGAATACGGCACAAAGCGACTTGAAGGCCGATTACCTAAAATCGTATTTTTCGCATCAAATATCAACGATGTACGAACTGATTTGAAGCCAAAAATTGAACGCATCCTTGCCGATAGAAAAATATCCCCAGACACAGTTCTGGAATATCATACAGAAGCCGAAGAAAATGCTGACGAGTTCAAACAGCTTGATACTGCCGAAAGCAAAAAGCAGTTTATCTTGCTTGTAGGCAAAGGTACAGAAGGCTGGAATTGCCGTTCCCTTGTCTCTGTAGCCCTCTATAAGAAGCCAAAAAGCACTATTCTTGTACTTCAATCGACTACTCGCTGTTTGCGTGCCATCGGCGATAACTCTACCCGTGCCAATATCTTTCTTTCAAAAGAAAACTATAAAATACTTGATAGAGAACTGAAGAATAACTTTGCTTCAAGTATAAGCGAATTGAACGCTCAAGATCAGAAAATGATAGAACATACTCTTGAGGTAGAAAAAAGAAAAACCATAAAAGTTAAGAAGGTCATCAAAGAAATTCTTGCAGTACAGGAAGCTAAGGCTGAAAATATCAAAATAGATTTCAGTAGATTCAAACCAGAGCAATATCAGTCATTTATAAGCGAAGGAGGCATCTTTATTAGCGATGAAGGCAGGGCTGGATACAGCGAAGCTCGTGCAATTAAAAAAATAGAGGATAAAAACGATTTTACCTTCTACGAGATCGCTGAAATCATCAACCGACACACTCACCTATCGTGCATTATTATCGATAGCATTATTTCCGGCAGTGGCAAGAAACGTGATGAGTTTGTGAAAATGGCTAACGATAATATCGCCCTTATTCCATTTGTGATACAGGAGATACTCAAGAGCGCCTACAAATACGAAGAAAAAATCGAAATAGTCGAAGAAGAGCTTGAGCTCACAAAGCTATTCCCATTCAAAATAAGCATCCAGCAAGGCAGAAGTGCTTTAGTTGTGTACAAGGAAGACGAAGCAGAAGATGGACGACTCGGTCGCCTCGGCTTTCATATAAATCCCTATGCTTTTGATAGCGGAGACGAAAAAGATTTATTCAGGTATTTACGAGACGTTCTCGATAAAGAAGAAACTATCAAAGATGTTTATTTCACCGGTGCTCGTGTCTGTGCCGATCCAAGCCGAAATGATTTCTATTTCGAATACTGGAGTCCAGAACAGAAGCGCATCGGTAGATACTTCCCTGACTTTCTTATTGAAACATCAAAAGAACGCTTTATCGTTATTGAAACAAAAGACGGTAGCGAACAAGCTGACTATGAAGCCAATAAAAAGCTATACAAGGGAAAGCTTGAAGATATTACAAATGAAGTACTGGCAAAAGAGATTGGCTTTAGCGAATTTCAGAGTGCGAATAAGAACTTTGAATACCGTATTGTCTTCAACGCTTCCCTACAACGCGAACAAGTAAGGATTTTTGAAGAATTAAAAAAAATTTAATATTCAGCGTAAATCCAAAAAATATTGAAAAACTCAAAAACTATTCAAGATAAAATACTATGAAAGAAGACATACTATCTCAGAAAATAAGGCGAGAGCTAACAAGTTTGCCTATTGATACAGAGCCGAGAGTTATGTATTTATTGATTGAAATAAGAAAAATTCTTGAACACGATAATACTAAAAATACCATACTTGGCTTTTATGGTGATTGGGTTGTCCATACTAAATTAGATAGAAAGTTCGCAAATAAGGTCTTTGATGAGATAAGCAAGGAAAATAGCTCAATAAGCTATCACATAAAATCTTTCTCTTTACTAAAAAACATTCTATCGGTTTTTTTCAAGGATCACGATTTACCAACCGAACTCATTGATAATCATTGGACACCATTCAGGGATAAATTATTGGATATTTTAATTGATACACCGATTATAAATAATACTGGAAGTAAATCATTTAGCTTTCATAAAACAGATACTATCGGTGGCATTCAATACTATATTAAAGATGGAGATAATTATCATTCGCTTGGCAGAATCTGGATCTAATTTGATACAAGGTTAAAAGTAGGTATATACACAGTTGCATCATTCTTCCTCTCAAATACAGTTCTAACATCCTCCACGACGGCACCCCATTAATAACAAAAAGCCCTTAATGG
>Ga0265294_10010956_pt1 | contig 10247 bp, 11 predicted proteins | sample MunlanPumphouse3_FD_192504 | JGI IMG/M metagenome (GOLD analysis project Ga0265294, IMG submission 192504) | Groundwater microbial communities from a municipal landfill in Southern Ontario, Canada - Pumphouse #3 | ecosystem: Environmental > Aquatic > Deep subsurface > Groundwater | place...
TTAATTAAGTAAAATGTGTAGTTATAAAATTTCAAATAATTTTATTCTTTTAAATGACCAGAAAAGTGTTAAATTTCATGTTAAAAAAGAAGATTATTTTGGAACAATTGCCACAATTCTTAGTTTAATTGAACAAGACTTAGAACTTGGAAAAAAGGAAAATATTAAGGAGTTAGAAAAGATAAAAATTAGTTTAAAGAATTTAGAAAAAGATTTTATTTTTCTTCAAAATAATTACAATATAAAAAAGAAGTCTATATTAAACCAAGAATAAAAAGAAGGAAGGTTAAGCCAAATGGCAAACTTAAAAGCCAATGATCAAAAAACATTAAAACAAATAAAGAAATAATAATAGGCCAAAAATATAATGATTTTCTTTCATCCTTTGCTAAAGCAATTATAATTCCGAAGAAAAAAATTAAACTAAATAAACCTAATTCTGAAAAAATTAGCAAAAATGTGTTATGAACAGGCTGATAATTCCAATCAGCTTTTTTTATTTGATCTCGTTCTTTTAATACATTCGTATAGTTTCCTAACCCAACTCCAAATAACCAATTATTTTCCAACACTTCCCTACATTCAACAATTTGTTCACTTCTTTCATTTAATGATTTTTCTTCTAAACGATTATTTGCTTCAATTCTGGTAATAAAAAGATCATTAAAAGGAATATAAATAACCACTGACAAAATTAAAGTAAAAAATACAATTATTAAAGATCTTTTAAAAGCAGAAATATTTCTTTTTAATAAAAATACGATTAACAAAATAATTAAGGATACAGAGTAAGCAAACCAGGCAGATCTAGAGAAAGAAAAAATTAAAGCTAAAAGACCGGTAAAATAAAAAATAAATAAAAATAATGATTGCATTATTTCATATTTAGATGTTATTAATTTTTTCCTAACTAAAAGAAATAAGGCCAGTATTAAAGATAAAGCTAAAACTCCACCCAATATATTTGGATGATCAAAACCTCCATAGGCTCTTAACCATCTTCCTGTGGCTGTTTCTACAACAGAAGTTCCTAAAAAATCTGGCTGATGCTCAGCTAAACCTAAATATTTAAAAGCAAAAGCGCTTTGAGATAGAAACTGATAAATTGCTAAAATTGCTTGAAAAAATATAGAAGATAAAAATACTATTATTGTTTTACTTTTAGAAATTAATGTGTTCTCATAAGCTTCTGGTCTGTTTTCTTGACGAAGTAAATAAAATAAACCAAGAGAAATTAAATATACAATAAAACGATAATACGCTAAATTTTTATCAATAGCTATAAAAAAAGAGACAAAAACAAATAAAGAAAATCCGGATACCATCAACCAAAGGAAAGGAACTTTCTGACAATAATTACTTTTCCTAATCCTGTAAATCAAATAACTTAAAACACTTATTGTTAAAAATATTTGACTCAAATAAATACTAATTTCTGTGTAATTCGTTCCCGCTGGACTAATAATATATTTTATTTGCCAAGGCAAAATAAATACAAAGGTGTAAAATGAGTATTTAGTTATAAGTTGTAGTAATTTTTCGAAACTTTTCTTCATATTTTTCTTTAATAAACAATCTTTTATCTTCTAAATAAAATTTTAGTATATTTCTATCAATTACAACACCCTCTTTTAATTCCGCTGCCTGTTTAAGATTTTTTGGCATGATAATTAATTGTAATTTTTGACTTAATTTATCGAATATTTTTAATAAAGATAATTCACTCTTTAGATTATTAGATAATTTATTTTCTGAAATACTATTTTCTTTTAAAAATAGTTCTTTTATGTTATGTCTTTCGAATAAAACTAACATGTCTTTTTGCCATATATCGAAATAAGGGTCTCCATTCTTAAGTTTTAAAGAGTTTAAATTTAATTCTTTGTCTCCTAAATAAAAGCTTAAACAAATCTTATCTTTTTTATTACCTTTTTTAGGACGACTATTTAAAATTTTTGCTATACCTGTACAATATAATCTAGTCAACCATACTCTATCTTGTTTGGCTATTATAAAAAAGTCTATATCGCCCCCTTCTTTAAGATTAAATGATCCGATTGAGTTAACTAAAGCTATCATTTTAATACAAGGAAATAAGGAAAATATTTTTATAAACTTTTTTGCTTTTTTAATTTTTTTCTGTGAAAAATTATATCTATTTAGTCGTATATTTATTAACTCCTCTCTATTTTTTAAAAAATAAAAACCATTCTTTTCTTCTACTATTTTCTTTTCTTTTAAATCTTTAAGGGCATCTATTAAATATAGATTGTTTAGTGATGTTAAAGAAAATAAATATCCTTTAATTTCCCAAAAGGTTAAAGGATAATTAAAAATATCAAAAAAAGAAAACAACCTTAAAAGATTGTTATGTGTATCATCAATATTTGTCTCTAAAAAACAATCTTTAGGCATTTTCTTTAATTTTGAGGTTTATCAATTTTCATAATTTCTATACTAGTTTCATTGTCGGTAATTTTGGTAATATCTTTATCAATTTTTTTAAATTCTTTATAGGCGTTATTATAATGATTTACAGTGGTAGACATTGAGGTGCCAAGTTTTTTCATAAACTCATCATAACTATTAATATGCTTTCCTAATTTTTCAATATTTGTTCTTATTTCTTTGGCTTTTTCTTCTATTTGCATAGCCTTTAAACCTTGAAGAACGGTTTGTAAATAAGCTAAAAAAGAAGTTGGTGATACAATAATAACTTTTTTATCTCGAAAAGCATATTCAATTAAATCTCTGGTGTTAACTTTAACCGCCCCAACTTTATTCACTAATAAATCATAATATATTGCCTCTGATGGAATAAACATAAAAGCAAATTCCATTGTTCCTTTTTCCGGCAGAACATATTTAGCCGTTTCATCAATTCTATTCTTTAAATCTTTTTTAAATTCTTGTTCCAGTTTTTCTCTTTCCCCTTTTTCTCTAGCATTTAATATTCTTTCATAATTTTCTAAAGAAAATTTAGCATCAATAGGAATAACTTTTTCTTTCACAAAAACAACTGCATCAACAATTAAATCTTTATCTGTTTTGTCACTTTTTCCTAAATTATATTGCATTTGATAGGAATTTGGTGGCAATACATTTTTTAATGTTTCTTCTAAAAAATATTCCCCTAAAACTCCTCTTTGTTTTGGATTTTTTAAAATATCTTGAAGGTTTTGTAATTGTGAGGAAAAATCAACAACCTGTCTATTAGTTTCATCTAATTTAGTTAATTTTTCGGTAACTTCAGAAATTAGTTTTGCTGATTGACCGCTAATATTTTGAACAGTTTTTATTGTTTGCCCAAATTGTTCCTGACTAGATCTGTAAGATTCAGATAATTTTCTATCTAATTCTAACCGCAGTTCGCTATTTTGATTAGCTAACTGCGATAATTTTTCGGATTGTTGAATTAATCTTTCTGACACATCACTCCCAGAAGAGTTTTTTCTTAATAAAATTACTATAACCGCAATTAAGCCGAATAATAGTGTTAATAAAAGAATATAAATTAAATAATCTTGCATCTATTTAATTATTATTTTTTCTTAAAATATCTCTTATTTCAATTAGAAGTTCCTGATCTTTACTCAAAGTTGGCTCTTCAACTTTTTCTTCTTTTTTTTCTTTAAGCATTCTTTCTTTAAGACGTAAAATAAATTTAATAACCAAAAATATAGATAAAGCAATAACTAAAAAGTCAAAAATATTTTGAATAAAATTACCGACATTTACTACTATGGCTGGCTCGATTATTTCCTCACCCTCCATAATTGCTTCCTTTAAAATCCAAACGATATTTTTAAAACTTATTCCGCCAAATAAATAACCGATAAGTGGCATTACAATATCACTTACAAAAGAAGAGACAATCTTTCCAAAAGCACCACCAATAACCACAGCAATAGCTAAATCTACTACATTTCCTTTAATAGCAAACTCTTTAAAGTCTTTAATAAATTTTTTCATATATTTATTTTATTATTTAAACCCAAGTTACACCAGCTACAATATCGCCGTCAGCCTTAAATCTCATTATTTTAACACCTTGAGTATCACGACCCAAAACACTTACTGACTTAAACGGAGTTCTAATTACTTGACCTTTCTCAGAAATAACAATTAAATCTTTATCTTCCATTAAATCGGCGTTAATTAAGAAAGCATCAGTTATTTCACCTGTTTTATCAGTAACTTTAGCAGTTTTTATACCACTACCGCCCCTGCCTTGTACTTTATATGATTTAAAGTCAGTTCTTTTTCCATAACCATTAGCCATAATGGTTATAATTTGATAATTTCTTTTCTTTTCTTTGTCAGTTTTTGCAACACCCATTCCAATAACTCTATCATTAGCATGAAGTCTAATACCGCGAACACCAGCTGCGGTTCTTCCCATGTCTCTTACATCCTCCTCTTTAAATCTAATTGCCTGACCCTTAGAGCTAATTAATTGAATATGATCGCTTCCGGAGGTTGGTTTAACCCAAACTAATTTATCATCATCTTTTAATTTAATTGCTATTAAACCATTTTTTCTTAAATTTTTAAAAGATTCAATTTTAACTTTTTTTACTAATCCTTTAGAGGTAACAAAGAATAAATATTTACTGAAAACAGCTTTATCTAAAGGTAGAACATAGGATACGTTTTCACCACTTAATAAGTTTAAGAAATTTACTACTGGAGTTCCCTTGGCTGTTCTTGATGATTGGGGAATTTCATAGACCTTTAATTGGAAAACTCTACCACGAGTAGTAAAAAACAAAACATCATTATGAGTTTTAGAAGTAAACATTGATTCAACCATATCTTCTTCTTTGGTGGTTAAACCAACTACACCCTTGCCGCCCCGAGCTTGTACTTTAAAATTATCTGGTTCAATTCTTTTAATATATCCGTCTCTAGTCATCATAACCATAGTATCCTCATTTGGTACTAAATCTTCAAAATTAAACTCTTTAATTCCATGGGCAACGACATCAGTTTTTCTTTCATCTCCGTATTTTTCAGTTAAAGCAATTAATTCATCTTTTACTATTTTCTTCATCTTAGAAACAGAAGCAAGAATAGTTTCTAAATCTTTAATTATATTTAACTTTTCTTTTAATTCATCTTCGATTTTTTGTCTTTCAAGATTTGCTAAACTTTGTAAACGCATCTCTAAAATAGCAACAGCTTGTTTTTCTGATAATTTAAATTTTTTAATTAAATTATTTTTAGCAATCTCTTTATCTTTAGAAGCTTTAATGGTCTTTATAACCTCATCAATATTTTTTAAAGCAATCATTAAACCTTCTAAAATATGTGCTCTATTTTTAGCTTTTGCTAAATCAAATTCTGTTCTTCTTTTAACAACTATTTGACGATGTTTAATATATTCTTCTAAAATCATTTTAAGAGTTAAAACACGAGGTTGAATTCCATCAACAAGCGCTAACATATTAAAATGAAAAGTTGTTTGTAGATTTGTATGTTTATACAAACTGTTTAATATTTTTTTTGGATAAGCATCTTTTTTTAATTCAATTACAATTCTAACACCATCTTTATCTGACTCATCTCTTAATGCTCTTACTCCTTCTATCTTTTTTTCTTTAACTAAATCAGCAATTTTTTCTACTAAATCAGCTTTATTAACCTGATAAGGAATTTCACGAATTACAATTTTAAAATTATTTTTATTATCTTCTTCAATAGCCGCCTTACCTCTTAAAACAACACCACCCTTACCAGTTGCATAAGCAGTTAAGATATCATTTTTATCATAAATTATACCTCCAGTTGGAAAATCTGGTCCTTTTACAAACTGCATTAAATCTTCAACACTAGCATCAGGATTATCAATTAAGTGATTAATTGCATTACTTAATTCGGTTAAGTTATGAGGAGGAATATTTGTCGCCATACCAACAGCAATTCCCATGGTTCCATTTAATAATAAATTTGGAAGTTTAGCAGGTAAAACTCTTGGTTCATTATGACTACCATCAAAGTTTGGAGCAAAATCTACAGTATTTTTTTCTATATCAGTTAGCATTTCATCAGAAACAGAAGCAAGTTTTGCCTCAGTATAACGCATGGCAGCGGCACCATCTCCATCCATAGAACCAAAGTTTCCTTGTCCTCTAACAAGAGGGTATCTCATTGAAAAATCTTGTGCCATACGAACCATCGCGTCATAAACAGATGAATCTCCATGAGGATGATATTTACCTAAAACTTCACCAACTACTGTTGCTGATTTTCTAAATTTAGCATTTGCTTTAAGTCCAATATTCCACATACCATAAAGAATTCTTCGGTGAACCGGCTTTAAACCATCTCTAACATCTGGTAGGGCACGAGAAACAATAACACTCATTGCATAATCTAAATATGATTTGGACATTTCATCAATAATTGGCTGATCTTCAACTAAGCCATACTCGGTTTGAGTTCTATTATTTTTTGTTACAGGTAATTCATTTTTTTCTAAATCATCTGTTTTTTTCTCTTTTTTTTCTTCGTTTGACATATTATATTATTCTAAAACAACAATTATTATTAATAAACAGGTATAGTTATTCCCTCACAACCCGGTGGTATAACACATGAAGGTGTTTGTCCAATCATCGGCATACAATTAACATAAGCCGGACAATTATTATTTTCAATAACTGGATTATTATCCTCAACTAAATTTTCTTTACTGCTAGTTGAAACTGACTCACTCTCATTATCTTCTTTATTCTCTAACTCTTCTTCCGAAGGAATATTTCCTTTTATTCTATCTACTTCTTTATTTAATTTTTGAAAAAAACTGGAAAAATCATTTTTTAAATCCTCAATTTCTTCTGTGTTATTATTATTAGACTCTTCTCTAATTTTTTTTAATTCTTGACGCATATTCATAATCCAAACAATTAAAACCAAAAGAGAAATTGACAAAACCGAAATCCAAAGTAAAAATAATTTTTTTCTTTTTTCGGTATCCATACAATTTATTCTTTAATTGAATCTAAATTAACGTCGTATAATATTTGTTCTGCCACCAATCTGTAATTCAATATTTCTTCTTTATTAAACCAAATCGGTATTTCTCTTTCAGCATCTTCAACTGGATCAGAACAATGAATTAAATTTCTAACAGCCCGACCATCTAAATTAGCTAAGCCATAAGAATCTAAAGTATAATCGCCTCTAATAGTGCCCGCATCTGATGTTAATGGTTCTGTTGAACCCACTAATTTTTTAACCACACCAACAGCTTGATTGCCTTCAAATATCATTGGAACAATCGGACCACAAGTCATGAAAACAATTAATGCTCTAATAATATCTTTTCCATATTCTATTGCCTCTTTTTCTATTGGTAAACCAAGAGATTCTCTTTCTGAAATTGTTTGTTCACCTTTTTTAATAAACCAAGCATCATCTTTATTATAATGACTCCATAATTGTTCTTCACTAGCCATTACAATTTTCATGGCTACTAATTTTAAACCGGTTTTTTCAATTCTTTTAATACTTTCTCCGATTAAACCTCTTTGAACCGCATCTGGTTTAAGTATTACTAGAGTTCTTTCTTTTTTTGGATTTAACATAAATTTATATATAATATTTTATTAAACACTTAAAATAACTAGCTCCATATCATCTTGTGGGAGATCTTTTTTAGCTATTTTTAACTTTTCTTCATAAGTTGGTTTTATTCCTAATTCTTTAACAAAAGCTTCAACTGAATCAATATCTAATTTTAAACCATCAATTTTATAATGCATTGGAATAACAATTCTTGGTTCAATTTGTGAAACAACTTCAACGGCTTTTTTTGCATCAAGTGTATATTTTCCACCAACCGGAACAAATAGAATGTCTATTCCTGACAACTTACTTAATTGTTCATCGTTTAAAGAATGACCTAAATCACCTAAATGACAGATTGATAAATCATCCATTTCAATTCTAAAAATAGTATTTTTTCCTCTTTCTTCTCCATTTTTATCGTCATGATATGAATCTATTCCTTGTATTAAAATATTTTTGTAATCATACTCACCTGGAGTATCAACAATAAAAGCATTACCTCTTAAAGAAGATACGTTGTTATGATCATGGTGATCGTGTGATACAGTAACAATATCTGCTTCAAAATTTGGAACCTTTAAACCAGTTTCCTTATCAAAAGGGTCGGTTGTCAGAGTTAAACCATCCGTACCAATCTTATCTTGTATTTTAAAACAAGACTGTCCTTGCCATGTAATAATCATAATATTTTAATATAAAAACAATAAAAATAGGCTCTTTTGCCTATTCAAAGTATAACAAAGGAAAAGTCTCTGGTCAACTAAAAAAATTAACAATAAAAAAAGGAGCATGTATTTTCATGCTCCATAATTATTTGTCAATTACTTTATTGTCCGGTTAAAATTAAATTATCCGGCTCAATTGAGGTGATATTATCACCATTTTTTTTATCTGCGAAAAGTGGCCTTTTTAAATTATTAGCCATAAGCAGAAGAACGGCTTGAACTGGTAGATTTTGTTCATTTAAATATTGAACAGGAATCACGTTCCAGCCCACCTGCATTTCCAATTTATATATTGAATTTGCTGGTATTACTTTGCCGTTATTTCTTCCAGAAACAATTAAAAAATCAATAGGTAAATTATTTTTTACCACCTTTTCAATTGCTGTACCGGTTGAAACTTCGCGTAAATCATAGTCGGTGATTTTGAACGTGTCTTGTTCTTCGACAACAATTTTTGAAACTACCGCCCATCTAAATTTTCGACCAGTCGAAACAGAATCAGGCTCAGGGTCATAGTACACAGGAAAAGTATACTTGCCGGTATTTAACAATACCTTTTTTTGAGAATATTGTTCTGACTCTAAAGCTAAACCTTTAAACGGTTCACCTAAAACTAAAATTCTCACTGATGACTCGTTTTTTGGAATAACTTCAGTTTTTGCCCAAAAGTTATCAGATGCGGAATACACTTTAGTCTTGGACGAGACCTGAGTTGCACTTACAGCTTCAAACTTTTTTTCCGCTTCCTTTTCGGCTTTTTTTTCATTCAGATCAGGATTAAGTTGAAAATCACTTAAAGCAATTTTTCCTTTTTGAACTTGCCTTTTAGCGTTTCCCAAGCTTACATGATTTAAACCCTCGTAACGACCAAGTTTAAATTCAGCAATTCCTTCACTGGGTAAAAAGTGAACAAAGCTTGCCTTCTTTGACTTAACAATTACCATTTCCAAACCGTTAGGAGAAGAAATAGTGGCATCATACGAGGTCGAGTTAAAAACCCTGGCTTGAGAAAATACTTGAGAAATGCCCAAACTCATAAAGATTAAAACTAAGATTAATTTCATTTCTATTTCCTCCTTTTTGGTTTGTTTTGACGAATTGTTTTCTTACGATTATACTCCTTATGCTTTGGAGCTTCCGCCTTGTTATAAACGGCCTTTTTTTGAGCTTTCCTGGCTTTAATTTTGTAATAAAGCCGAGTTTGCTGCCATTTGCTGAAATTACTTTTGTTCGGATTTGGTGTTCCTTTACGAAAGTTTTTTCGTGCTTTTTTAGTCATTGACGCTGGTTGCCAAGGTAAATCTTTACCGCGATAAACATTGTCTTTCTTTTTCTTTTCAGCTTTTTTTGGGGCTTCGAAACTTCCCTTATTTCCACTATCTTCGGCTAATGCGTAATTGCCACCAAGAGATAGTAAAAAGAAACTTAATACTAAAAATGTTGTTTTCATTATATATCCTCCATTTAGTTTTTAATGTTCAAAAATACTGTAATTGACCTTAAACATTATCATATTATTTAATATTAGTCAAGTATTTTTTAAATACAATATCACCCATGTTATCTGTTCTATATATGATAATATTTAAATCTTTAAGTCTCTCTATTATTTTATCGCTTGGATGATTAAAATTATTATTAATTCCTACTGAAATAACAGCCTGCTTCATGTTAATTTTTTTTAAAAAATTTATAGTATTTGAAGTTATAGAGCCATGGTGTGAAACTTTAAATATATCAGCCTCAAGATCTATATTGCTTTTAACTTGTAAATTTTCTATTTCTTTTTCATTATCACCACTAAGCAGTATTTTATAATCATTTATATCTATTAATGTTAAAAGGGAATTGTTTTCATTATCTTTTGCTTTAAAATATATTGGACTATATATTTTTAAATTTATATTTTTAGAAGAACAGTTTAATGCTGAAGATAAAGAAATTTTTTTT
>Ga0265294_10010959_pt1 | contig 10244 bp, 8 predicted proteins | sample MunlanPumphouse3_FD_192504 | JGI IMG/M metagenome (GOLD analysis project Ga0265294, IMG submission 192504) | Groundwater microbial communities from a municipal landfill in Southern Ontario, Canada - Pumphouse #3 | ecosystem: Environmental > Aquatic > Deep subsurface > Groundwater | place...
ATGATAGTTTCGGTCCGCGAACACCGATAAACTGTTGTAATGGCGTAGTCACTTTACCTGCATCTACGTTTGCTTGAAGCTCTTTATAAAGATCGACAAGGTGTTTTTTCGTCAAGTCACGACCGCCAAGACCGTAAACATATCCCGAAAGAAGTGCTTTTGTGTCCGTGTTGAATAAACACCCTGCAACTTCGTTGAAAAGCATACCTGCCGCACCGTTCGGTGAAGAGCGATCAAGCGTTGCGATCGCTTTAATATCTTTAAGTGCCGCTGCAATCTGCATAAACGGGAAAGGACGGATAACGCGAAGACCTAGAACACCCGCTTTGATCCCTTGTGCTCTCATCTCGCCTGCTACTTCGCGAGCCGTTTCAACCGACGTACCCATACATACCACACATACGTCTGCATCGTCCATATCGTATTTTTCTACAAGGTTGTATTTGCGACCGCTTAGTTTTTCAAAATCGGCAAATGCTTGTTCAATTTTCGGAAGCACTTTCGTCATAAGGTCGTTATGTTGGCGCGCCTTGTGCTCAAAATGCCAATCCTCTTCGGTTTGTACACCGTGCGTTACCGGGTGTTCGAAGTCTAGCATGTCGTTCATAGGTTTGTATTCGCCCACGAATCCGTATGCCTGATCGTCCGTCAAAGTTTTAACGCCCTGTGCGGTATGCGACGTCATAAACCCGTCTTGGTGCACCATACACGGAAGTCTTACGTCGTGATCTTCGCTCACTTTAAATGCGATAAAGTTAAGATCGTACGCCTCTTGCGGGCAATATGCATCTAGTTGGATCCATCCGCTGTCACGCCCCAAATACATATCTGAGTGGTCACCGTTAACGTTCAGAGGTGCAGCAAGTGCACGGTTTACTACGTTTAGCACGATCGGCAAACGCATACCCGAAGCTTGGTAAAGCGTCTCAACCATAAGAGCAAAACCTTGAGAAGAGGTTGCAGTCGCAACACGTCCGCCCGCAGCGGCAGCACCGATACAGCCTGACATTGCAGCATGTTCGGACTCAACCATAACGAACTCGCCCTCTACGTAGTTATCCGCCAAGAACTTTGCGTACCCTTCAACGATTGGAGTCGAAGGTGTAATCGGATACGCGGCAACAACATCGATTTGACATTGTCTCATCGCTTGTGCAGCAGCGTGATTTCCGTCCCAAACTTCAATTTCTCTTAGTTCCATTTTATCGAATGCCATTATTTTTTCTCCTCATCTTTTGCAGGCCAGTTTGCCAGCTCTGTCTCTTCGTCTGCTTGTTCCGGGAACATTAAAAGCGATTTAGGATTTGTCGGACACACTTCCACACAAATACCGCAACCTTTACAGTGATCCATATCGACTCCGACCATTTTTTTATCTCTTGAAATAATAGAGATATCGGGGCAGTACACCCAGCAAAATTGGCAGTCGATACAAAAATCTTTGTTAAATACCGGCTTGATGATTCTCCAGTCAGCAACGCTTGCCATAAAAGAGTTGTTTTTTGAATAGGCACGATCTTCTTGGAGAGTTCCCGCGATATCGTCTATCTTACCGTCAAACGAACGAAGCATAGCTCCGATTTCAAATTCATTCCATCCTGTTTTTGCCATCTTAACTTCCTTACTTCACTTCGTCGTATGCGCGCTGAATCGCGATCATATTTGCGTCAATAATTTTTTGAGGCAATTTCCCGAGAATTCTCACCATACTCTCTTTGAAAAACTCTATATCGTACATGCCGGAAACCTTCATGAAAGCACCGAGCATCGGCGTGTTCGGAATCGGGCGACCGATCGTCTCTTGAGCGATTTTGATACAGTCTACCGTAAACACTTTTTTATCTGCAAGTTTAGGTTGTGCTACTTTGAGTTCTTCGGTGCTCATATGCGTCGTAATGATATACACCGTGCTCTCTTTATGGTTGATAGTAACGTCCGACGTAAAAACTAATGCAGGGTCGATTACGAAAACATAATCAGGTTCCATATATTTTTCATGATTCATGATCATTTTGTCATCTACGCGATTGTATGCCGTCATCGCAGCTCCACGCTTAGCTGATCCGTAAAATGCGAACGCCTGAACATGTTTACCGGTTGTAGAAATTACATCCGCTAAACCTTTTGCACCTGTTACGGCGCCCTGCCCGGCACGACTATGCCATCTAATCTCTAGCATACATTCTCCTTCATTAACTATAGAGTTTCTCTAAATTCTAGTTTGGTGTATTTTATGCAACTTGCTCTTAAATACAGCTTGAAATCGGGAGCCCATCCATTAACTAAGATTATTTGTGTGATATTTACCACCCTTGAGAAATAGCACGGCTTCGTAAGCGTCACCAAATATCACGTCCGTGTATTTTTTTAGTGTCTCAAACGAGCCGTAGCCGCTTGTAACGCCGATCCCGCGCACTCCCGCTTCTTGGGCACACACCAGATCCATTTCGGTATCGCCGATCATCCAAACGTCCCCGTTTGCGCCCCCCAATTTTTCGAGCGCTTTTTGTATCGGCTCGGGGTGGGGTTTAGGGTTTGTCACATCCTCGCGACCTATTAAAACTTTAAAATGCTCCATCAATCCGAAGTGTTCCATCAACTCCCTCGAATACAACCCCGTTTTCGTCGTGACTATTCCCAGCGTTGCAAACTCCTTGGCATGCAACACCGCCTCGCGCGCACTTTGCAACAGTACCGTTTTTTGCACCGCTATCTCTCTGTAATGCTCCTTGTAACTTGCGACAAAGTCCCAAACTCTCGCCTCCTCAATCCCCATGTTGGCAAACATGTAATCGAGCGGATGCCCGATAAGCGAAACAATCGTCTCATCCTTGGCATGTGGTGCTTCGTGTTTTGCAAACGCATAATGAAAACTCTCTAAAATCGCTTCGGTAGAATCTATCAGCGTGCCGTCTAGATCAAAAAGTATGGTCATCGTATCTCCTCTTTTTCCCAATGGATATAGTTGTGCCAGATGCCGTTGAGTGCAGGCTCTATGTTTTTAATATCTTTGTTGACCGTAGTGAGAGCACTCGGGATAAACAAAAACAGATAGGGGTTATCCTCGACGATAATCGCAAACATCTCCTGCCACATCTGCGAGAGCTTCGCATCGTCGATCACGTTTTGCGAGGCTTCGATAAGAGCGTCGATCTTCTCGTTTTTGTATCCTACGAGGTTAAAGCCCCCCTGCTTGTCGTTTTCGCTGTGCCAAAAAAGGTAGGGATCGGGGGTGAGAGAGAGCGACCATCCAAGAAGCACCGAATCGAATTTATGAGGAAAAACTACCATGTTTAAAAACGCCTGCCACTCCATCACCCGCAAACTCACCTCTACCCCCGCTTTTTTGAGCTGGTGTTGCAATATCTGCGCGGCGTAAGGGCGAAGCGCGCTTGAGTTGGAGGTAACGATCTCAAAACGAAACGGGTTTGATGCGTCGTAGCCCGCCTCTTTTAAAAGCCTTTTTGCTTCCTCGATGTTTTGGATCGGAGCTTTCACGTCGGGGTTAAATGCTTTGGTTTTAGGTAAAAACGGACCCGTACAAACCTTGGCATGTTCAAAAAAGAGTATCTTTACAAGCTCCTCTCGATCGATCGCCAAGGAAAGTGCGCGGCGTACGCGAGGGTCTTGAAATTTTTTCAATCGCAGATTAAACCCAAGATAGGTGTAAGAACGGCTGATCTCTTCATAGACGTTAAACTTCTCGAAAAAACTTTTATCGATCTGCCGCTCATACTGCATCGGTTCAAGCGAACCTATATCGATCTCCCCCGATTTGAGCATCAAAAAACGGGTCATAGGATCGGCGATAACGTGAAAAGAGATGCGCTCGATTTTCGGTTTTCCCTCAAAATAGTTCTCGTTTGCGACCAAAACGATGTTTTTGGAATGTTCGAGTTGATGCAGTTTATAAGCTCCCGTACCGATCGGCTTGGTGTTAAAGGTGCTGTTCATAAGATTGGTTTCGTTTTGAAGGATATGGCGCGGAATAATCCCCATCATCCAAGTTTCAAGCGCTTTAAAATAGGGGTGTTTGTAGGTCACTTGCAACGTATGGGGATCCAACACCTCCACTTTTTCTACAAAACGAAAACCCGAACTGTAGGGGGAAGAGACTTTATCGGATATAAGCGTTTCGTAGGTAAAAAGGACGTCGTGGGCGCTAAAAGGTTTGCCGTCATGCCACAGAACGTCTTTGCGCAGATGAAAAATAAGGGTCGTATCGTTTTTGTAGTAAAAATCGCTTGCAAGGTCGCAGATGATGTCGGAGGAATCTTTGTCGTACTTTACCAAACCGTTAAACAAAAATCCCGCTATCTCCGAAGAGCTCGAATCGGTCGCAAGAAGTGGGTTGAGTCTTGAGGGGTTGGCGGAGGTTGCCAAATGGAGCGTCGAGCCAAAAAGCCCGACGTAAAGAAAAAAGATTAGAAAATATCGCATAATCACTCTTTAAAAAATAAGAGCGATTATACCCAACTTCTTACAACGACTTGCCGTTGATTGTAAGATTGTTGTTTTCGTATTTTAATCGGTACACGTACTCGTTCCCCTCTTCTACCGTGTAGCCCAGTGCCATAGCGCTTATCGGTGCTTGTTTGGTGATGTAGCCAAAAAGCTCTTTTGAGATTTTAAACGTCGCTTCGGCACTTAAGTCGTCCATAACACTCATAGGTGCAGCTTTCATGTTGTATCCAAACTGAGGGTTGGGCTTGAGAGATGCTTTTGCATAGAGGCTTGCACCTTGGAATTTCTGTGCTTCGATCGTAAGCGTTTGGAGTGAAAAATCCTCCAACTCGATCACTATCCCCTTCTCAAGAAGGGTTACTATCGCTTCTTCGAGTTCTCTCTCATCAAATACCCCTCCTGCGTTTTGCATCTTCTCGACGGAGCTGATAAGATTTTCGTAGCCGTCTTTGTCCATTTCGTTTATATTGATCGCGTAACGAAACCCTTGCGCTTGAAGCTCCGTAAAATCGTTATGAAGATAAAAATCTTTTACCGCAATATCTGCCGAAGCTTTGGCTTTTGCCTCTTTTGCATCGGAGCCGAAGTCCATCGTAATCCCTTTAAAATCAAAAGCGAAATACTCCTCATACCCGTCCGTATCATTAAGATCGAAAATAATCTGCTCGGCACGTAGCGAAGAGGTATAAGTCGTATCGGACTCAAATGCCGCTTCGCTGCTCATGTTGCGTATCTCAAAGGCGATTTTCGTTTTATCGTCGTGTGCATGGAGGACAATAGCGTCCGTTTCGGTGCGTAACGCGCTCGGCGCGATCAGCGGACCTTTACCGTCATAGGTAATTCCCTCTAATACAAATTCGACCTCTGCACCCTTTTTGAGTTTTGTTTTTTCGCGGATATCTTTGATATAGCCGCCAAACTCGTTGCTTGCGACACCGTAATCAAGATGGTAAAGAACCCCTTTGTTTTGTAACAACGTTTCTATGTGCTTTGCCAATTGCAGATCGTTTTCGCGTATCTCGTCCATCATCTCATGCGGCATTTGCAACGGGTAGATGTCGACACTTAAACTGTCGCTCAAAGGAAAATTGCAATATTCAAGATCCACCCCCACAACCGTACCCTCAAGCGCCGCACCGACGTAAGGCGGGATTTGAGAATTGGCGAATTGGTTCAAATATGCAAGAAACTTTTGGGTATCTGCAACGCTAAATTCGTAATGATTTTTGGTTTTAAAATACCCCGCATCAACCTCGCTTTTTTCCACTTTAACGCCGTAAGAGGTTAGCACTTCTATTTTTTTTGCGATCTCTTCTTGGGCTATCTTATTCCCGACAAGCGGTAAAAGTAACACGATCGCGGCGACAACCGCAACAATAACAAACAATTTTTTCATTTTTTTCCCTTGAAATAAAATAGGGATGATTATAGTGGGAAGAAACAAAATTTCATATTAAAGAGTTGCTTTTCGATGTAAAAAGAAGAAGGGATAAAAAAAGAGATGATATCCCAAAAGGGATACCAAAGAGGGAGCAACGATTAACGTTTGCTGAATTGGCGAGAACGACGAGCTTTTCTCTTACCCGGTTTTTTACGCTCAACCGTACGAGAGTCACGAGTCATCATACCTTCAGGTTTGAGGATCGCTTTTAGCTCAGGGTTGAAACGTACAAGCGCACGAGAGATACCGTGGCGAAGTGCATCCGATTGACCACCGAAACCACCGCCTAAAGTTGTAGCTACGATATCAACCGAAGTTTCTTGTTTTGTTAAAGAAAGCGGTTGTTTAACACGAAGTTTTTTCGCTTCGAGTCCACCTAACCAAGCATCGATAGAAAGACCGTTAATTACGATTTTTCCCGTTCCCGGAGTCAACCATACTTTTGCTATCGACGATTTACGACGTCCTGTTGCATATACTTTTTTCATTCAGTCGCTCCTTACTTAGCAATTTGTGCAGTGTGTGGATGAGTCTCACCTGCATAGATTTTTAATTTTTTAAGCATTTTTACGCCGAGCTTAGTTTTTGGAAGCATACCGCGAGTAGCAAGTTTGTAAAGCTTCTCAGGGTTTTTCTCTAAAAGTTCGGTCATTTTAACGCTTTTTGTACTTCCGAAATAACCTGAGTGGCTAAAGTACTCTTTGTTAGCGATTTTGCCGAGACCGTTGAATTTTGCTTTAGAAGCGTTAACAACGACTACGAAATCACCACAATCTTGGTTTGGAGTATAACACGGTTTGTTTTTACCGCGAAGTATAGTAGCTACTTCAGTGATAATACGACCAAATGTTTTACCTTCTGCATCAATCAAAACCCATTTTTGATTGATTTGTTCTTCAGTTGCAATTTTAGTAAATTTCATTTGAGAACCTTTCATCTTGGATTATTACTATAAACGTTTTGAGGGTTTATTTAAGTGGCGAAAGTATAGCCACTTAAACTTATAAATAACTTAATTTATGGTTTTTTTAAGGTTTAGTTTTCTATTTCAGATTTTGCATAAAAATAATTGGTCGCGCTCACAAAACCATCGACGCTTCCGCAGTCAAAACGCTTCCCTTTAAACTTGTAGCCGATCACTTTTCCCTGTTTTGCTTGAGCCAAAAGTGCATCGGTGATCTGAATCTCTCCCCCTTTACCCGGAGCGGTATTTTGGAGAATCTCGAAAATATCGGGAGTGAGAATATACCTGCCGATAATCGCCAAGTTCGAAGGTGCATCCTCGGGAGCCGGTTTTTCCACCATGTGACTTACGCGCACTACGTCCTCTTCGATAAAATCACCCGCAATTACGCCGTATTTTTTGCTATCTTGCAGCGGAATCTCTTCAACCGCCACGATGGAGCATTTGTATTTTTCATAGAGTTTTACCATCTGCAAAAGCACCCCGTGCCCCTCGTGATTATCGCACAAATCGTCCGCCAAGATCACCGCAAACGGCTCGTTGCCTATGAGTGTTTCCCCCGTAAGTATGGCATGTCCCAAACCTTTCATTTCGATCTGGCGGGTGTAGGAGAAAGTACATCTATCGATCACCTCGCGGATCTCTTTTAGATAATGTTCTTTGTCGGTTCCTTGGATTTGGTGTTCGAGTTCGTAAGAGATATCAAAATGATCTTCGATAGCGCGCTTGCCTCTTCCCGTTACGATCGCCATAGTCGTAAGCCCCGCATCTATCGCCTCTTCGACGCCGTATTGCAAAAGGGGTTTAGTCAAAACAGGGAGCATCTCTTTGGGGATCGCTTTGGTTGCGGGCAAAAAGCGCGTGCCGTATCCCGCGGCGGGAAACAAACATTTTTTTATCATTATTCATCCTCTACATTGTTTACAATCAAAGTCGTTATTGTAGCAATATCGCTACACTTTTACAATCTTTACCCCATCCTCTAAGAGGTAACAGATATACCCCTCGACCGCCTCGCCCGTTATGGCATGTACCGCTTTTTTGTAGTATGCCACCTGCGTATTGTGGTGCCCTGAAAAAGAGAGGGAGCTTTTATAATCGATGATATTCCATTGCACTTCGCCAAAAAGGGAGCCTGCTACGCTTTTTTCTTGTTTGACCAAGAGGTCGATATAGCGAAGATTATTTTTATATTTGATCCCTTTTTCTTTGTAGCTCTCCCCTTGAATCAGCTCTAAAAACCTTGCATCTTTTAAAAGCATCGCTACTCTGCTACGGATATCCTCTATCTCTTTTTCATGGAGCAAAGAGCCGTATTTATTGTAAACCGTTTGCATGGCATGCGGCAGGGAATCCAGCTCAAAACTAGGCAGCATCTCAAGGGCATAATGCAGAGCTGCACCGAACTGAATCGCCTCAAGATCCTCCTCCTCTTCCTCTTCGTGCGCCAAAAGATCGCTCTGGGTTCCGTAATAAAGATTTTTGTACACAAAGGTTTCGTACCTTTGCGGCGGGAGCTGTTTACGCGCTTTACACGAGAACTCCCCTATCTCCTCGCATCCGATACCGAGCACCTCAAACATCGAATCTTTAGGCTTTTTAATCACGATCAGATTCTCTTTGGCACGCGTAAAAGCCACATATAAAGCATTGAGCGCATCTTCGAGACTCAACGCTCTCTCTTTTTCGAGTGCCCGTGCATAATTTTGATCGAGCGCTTCTCGTGCTTTGGTGCGCAGATAAAGATTTTTAAGTACGATCCCCTCGTACTCGTAGATGATGCTATCGCGCGCAGGGGGTGCTTTTTTCATCCGATCGAGCACGATGACGTGCTCATACTCAAGCCCCTTGGATTTATGGATCGTCAAAATACGCACGCCGCTTAGATCGGAAGCCGCACCGCTCTCATCGAGCCTCTCGTACTCAAACAAAAACGCTTCGATGTCGCTATAGCGCCGCAGTGCGTTTAAAAACTTCACAAGGTGCAAATCGCCCTCAAAAAGGTCGTACGTTCGCAGGGCATCTTTAACGATCTCTTCCAAACTTTTGGCGCAAAGATCGACTTTTCTAATCTCACGCACCTCGCTTTGGATAAGAGCAAAAAAGTTGTATCTGTAGATATCTTCGCCGAAATAGAGGTATTTAAGATACTCGATTAGCGCCTTGACGCTGCGCTGGTTGATAAGCTTCGTCGTCGTTTCGGTCACCACCTCGATCCCCTCGTTCTGCAAAAGCTGCTTGACCTCTTCGCCGTCGCCGTTGGTCGCACACAAAACGGCAATCGCATCGGGATCGGCTCCCGCATCAAGCAGCCGTTTCACCTCTTGAAGCAATCTATCCAAAAGAGCCTCGTTTTCTAACACCGCAACATACCCGCCCTCGGCTTCGGGTCTCGTTTTTTGGGGGATGTAGCGCTGCATTTTTTGGCTAAAAACCCGATTGACGAACTCGATGATATTTTTTTGGGAGCGGTAATTGGTCACAAGCGGTTCTATAAGCGTGCCGTTTTGGGATGCCACTTCGCGGAACAAAGCACTCACGCCCCCTCGAAAGCGATAAATCGACTGCTTTACGTCCCCGACGAAAAAGAAGCTTCCGTTGCCGCTCACCCCCTCACCGCTAAGAATCTCCTCGATCAACGGGCGAAGAATCTCGTATTGCAAAATGCTCGTATCTTGAAACTCGTCAAGAAGAATATGTTCAATCTGCGCGTCCAGACGAAAATAGAGAAACTCGCTCTCGATACGCTCTTTTAAAAGATAGTGCACAAGCACCGTTACATCGTCGAATCCGAGTTCTCCGTCCTCTTTAAACAGCGCCCTCTTGGCATCTACGTAAATCCCCAGCAGCATATGGAGCGAATGAAAAAAGTTTTGTTCCTTGGCTCTGTAATACCCCAAAAGCGCCTCTTGTACGGCATGTAAGTAGCGATCCATCTCGAGGGTGTAGCATTTGGCAAAAGTTTGGTATTCAAGCGTTTCGCGCCCTATCCATGCTTTTGCGCAAAGCTCCTCAAAGCTTGCGGCAATCATACTTTTTTTTGCCGTACTCGAAGCATTCGGCGCCTTGTGCACGATCGCGGCAAGCGCTTCAAACGCCTCCCATGCCTGCTGCTCGAACGGAAGGGGGTTTTGTCTGCCAAAACCTATTTGCCCAAACTCTTTTTGCTTGATATAAAGTTCGTCCAAAAGAGAAAAAAGGTTCTCAAGCCGCTTGCTCGAAGCGATCGAGAGGTTGATAAGGGTCTCTTTTTTTCCCGCGATGCTCGTTTCCTTTAAGAAGCGCTCAAGGAGTTTAAGCTCATGTTGGGAGTTTGCCGTCGTAAAATCGGGCATCAGCCCTGCATACAAAGAGAACTTGCGAAGAATTTGAGAG
>Ga0265294_10010960_pt1 | contig 10244 bp, 8 predicted proteins | sample MunlanPumphouse3_FD_192504 | JGI IMG/M metagenome (GOLD analysis project Ga0265294, IMG submission 192504) | Groundwater microbial communities from a municipal landfill in Southern Ontario, Canada - Pumphouse #3 | ecosystem: Environmental > Aquatic > Deep subsurface > Groundwater | place...
TTTCCTTTAGGGGTGAATTTTTGGAATCAATATTTTTCAAGGTCTCTGGTTGCCAAACTTTAATATTCTTTGTCTCGCACCAAGTTGCGATTATGTTTTTTTGTATTTCTAAATTTCTACCAACTTTTTTGTCTGGAGAGGTGATAATTAAAGAGGGGGTCAAGTCGTTTTTATAAAGGGCGTACAAAGCGCTTTCTGCTAAAGGCCCTACCCCAAAGAAGACAAATTTTATACCCTTATTCTGCATATTTTTCTTCAGCTTTTAGTTTTTCCAAATCAATTTCTTGTAAATCTTCTGCGTGATCGATAAAAAGTATGCCATCCAAATGTTCACACTCATGTTGAAAGATGTGAGCAATAAGTCCGCTGGCTCCAAAAGTAAATTTTACTCCGTTTAAATCTTGAGCTTCTAAAGTGATATTTGTGTGTCTAAATGTTGTTCCGTAAAGAGGACGAACTGAAAGACAACCTTCGTCGGCCGCCATCATTTTCTTGCTAGCTTTTTTAATTTTTGGATTAATAAAGACTAAAGGTTTCCATTTAGAATCTTTTCCTTCTAAAGTGTAAGCTCTTTCTTTTATGCAGAAAATTCTTTTTGCTACACCTATTTGTGGGGCAGCAATAGCCACACCATCCTCTTCTTTTTCCATAGCCTCCTGCATGTCAGACACTATCTTTTTAAGTTCCGGTGTTCCAAATTCTTCTTTTTTCACCACTTGAGACTCTTGTCTAAGCACACTCTTTTCATCCAGCTTCCCAGTCGCGTTTTCCTTTTCCCAATCAATTTGTACTATTTTAACCATAGATAGACACTTATATTATAAGGGTATTTTACCATAATATGTTATTAAAGGACACTTGACATAAATCGTTTTCATTTTAAAAAATATTTTGAGGATTTATTTCTAATCGGAAATCTGATAAAAGACTGACAATCTTTTTTGTAAAACTTGAAGGAAGATTTTTCCCATCTTTTTTTATTTGCCAATTTTTTTTTGGGATAGACAGTGTTCCGACATAAGCTCCAGTCTTTTTTTCTACCACCCAAGCCACTTTTTTATTTTCTACCTCTTCTTCTATAAAGATTTTTTCTAAAATTCTCTCTATATCATCTTTAATTTTTATGTTTTTCTTCTCTATTTTAAATTTGAGAATATTTATATAAGGAGGTAAATCAAAATTTCTCCTAGTTTCTATTTCGTCTCTCAAAAAATCTAAAATATTATTGTCTTCTAAATATTCCCAGACATTTTGCTCTCTTAAGCGGGTTTGAATTAGAATTTTTTCTTTAACGTTTATTTTTTCTTTCATTTCAAGACAGATATTTAGAATCTTTTCATCAATATTTATTTCTGGTATCGAAAAAAGAGAGTCTAGAGAAATTATGGCCGCCAAATCTGTCTCAAGATTTGTGTTTAAAAAATTCAAAGCTAAATCTGTACCAATTAAAATCGAAGTCTTTTCTTTTTGCCAATTTTTTAAGATATTTTTTATATCTGTTTTAGTTTTAGCAATTTCTGAGTCTAAGACAAAAGTTTTCCAGCCAATTTCTTTTAGATTTTCTTCTACACCTTGAGTTCCGACTCCGAGAGTTTTCATTCTCCAACTTCCACAATTTTCGCAAGTTAGATTTTCACTTTTTGACAACGTTTTTTTCTTTTTACAATTTGCGCAGATATAAAGTCTTTCAGTTTTTTGATCATTTTTTTTAAACAAAATATAAGGTTTGTCGCAATCTTTGCATTTAAAAATTGTGTTACAGTCTAAGCAAATCGTTTCCGTGTAAAGACCTTTTCTTTTTGTATATAAAAACACTTTTCCTTTATTAGCTTTTGTCTCCTCAAGCTTTTTTACTAATTCTCCACTAAAGTAAACAGAATTATATTCTTCATTTTCTTGTTTGGAGATTTTTTTAACTCTATTTTTTAACTCTTCTTTTTTTAATTCTTTTTCTTGAGTTAGATCGACAATTCTAAATTTATTTTTTTCTTTAGTTTTTGGAACAGCGTCTAAATTAGCTTTCTCAAAACTCTGAAGAGAGATAATATTTCCCCCCAAAAGCAATTCCAGATTTAGATCTTCAGAAATTTTCTTTATAAACTCTCTAGCGTCGATTTGTTTTTTGCTCGTATGGGAAAAATAATTGTAAGAATTTTCTTTTTCTAAAATTATGGTATTTAAACCAATTTTTTCTTTAAGTAAAAATGGTAAAAGAGAAGAAGTGGAAAGAACTAAAACATTTCCTTCTTTTATTTTGTTTAAATTTTCTTGTACCTTACTTTTTGTTTGTCCAGAATGGAAAAAGGCAATATTCTTAATTTTATTTTTTTCAAAATAAGCTTGTGAGATTTCTAAGTCATTAATCGTTGGGAAAAATATGGTTGTAGATTTTTTATTTTTTAAATTCTCTCGTATTTTATCTAAATATAGCTCATGTCTTTTTTGAAAATCAGAAATAGTTATTATTTTATTTGTTTTTTTTCTCTCTAGCTGGGTCTCTTCAGAAGAAAAAAAATCTATATTTTCAAAGACGAAATTTGGAATATAATTTTTCACTATTTCGCTTTCTTTGACTCCTAAAAGAAAAGCTGTCTCATTGATGCTTTGAAAAAGATTTTCGTCTATAAATTTTTCTTTCAAAACCTTTTCTATTTTTCTGAGTGTGAATTTTTGAGATTTGAGTAAGATTTTTTCATTTTCTACTTAGACTATTTCGCAGACTAGGCCAGGGATTTTTCGGTTTCTTATTTTAACCTCAACTAACGACCCTAAAAAGTATTTCTCTTTCGAGAAATAAGAAAAATAATTTTCAGGTAAACCGTTAGCAATAGGGATTATTTTTAAGATATACATGTTTTAATTATAACAAAACCTTTAGTATTTGTTATTTAGAGCATTTTTGGAGAGTTTCCAGTCTTAAGCAATCGTAAATCTTAAATAGTTAGTAAAATGCTTGCAAAAACAAGGGGTTGTCTTTCTTTGTCAAGTTTGGATTTTTGTGATAAATTAATGGTGAAATATAATCTATTTTAGTCTCTATGGCATTTTTAATAAAAAAATTAGGTATAGATCTCGGAACCACAAACACCAGAGTCTATGTGCCTGAAAAAGGTATCGTCTTAAACGAGCCATCAGTGGTTGCTATTTCTAAAGAAGACGGACAAATTTTAGCTATAGGCAATAAGGCTAAAGAGATGATAGGTAAGACTCCTGACGAGATTATCGCTTATCGCCCAATTCGTGACGGAGTGATAGCTAATTATAAAGTGACAGAAGCTATGCTTAAATATTATATTAATAAGGTTTTACCTAGATTTAATATTTTCAAACCAGAAGTTATGGTTTCTGTGCCAAGCGGAATTACGGGAACAGAGAGAAGATCTGTTATTGAGGCGGCTATTAAGGCAGGAGCTAAAAACGCTTACATTGTGAAAGAGCCGGTCTTGGCTGCCATTGGAGCTGGAATCCCGATTCATGAAGCTAGCGGAAGAATTATCGTGGATGTAGGAGGGGGCATGACTGATGTGGCGGTGATCTCTTTGGGCGGTATAGTTTGTTCAAAATCTGTAAAATTTGCTGGACAAAAAATGGACAAAGCCATTGTTGATTACATGAAAAAGAGTCACAATTTAATTATTGGAGAACAGACCGCTGAAGATATGAAAATAGAAATTGGTTCAGCCCTTCCTTTAGAAGAAGAGATGATGATGGAGGTGAAGGGGAGAGACGGAAATTCTGGTTTGCCAAAATCTATAGAAGTTAAAACTAACGAGATTACTAAAGCTATAGATAAAGAATTAAAACAAATTATCTTAGCGATAAAAAGTGTGCTTCAAGAAACTCCCCCAGAACTTTCTCGCGACATTATTGATAATGGAATTATTATGAGTGGAGGTTCTTCACTTTTAAGATATTTTCCTATTTTAGTAGAAAGAAGGACAGGGGTAAAAGCTGATCTGGCTACAGATACCATTTTTTGTGTTTCTAAAGGGACAGGTTTAGCACTTGCCCATCTAGATGTTTATAAAAAATCTATTTTATCTAAGAGATAAAAATGATATTATAACAGCATGGATTCATTGACTTTAAGGGAAGGCTTGAATAGTGATTTTCAAGAAAAATTAGATAGAATTTTTAGTGAATTTAGATCTTCCTCAGCCAATTGTTTTTTACTAGAGACAAAAAATAGAGAAATAGTTTTTTCATATTTTGAAGAAAAACTAAAAGAGGTCGAAGACTTTAGAGAAAGTCTTTTTATAAATTTAAAAGTTTTCGATATTTCTAAAGCTAGAGAGATTATTGAATATGGAAATACTGGTTTTTCCAAAAAGCATTTTATATTAATTTCTTTTTATTCTATTACTAGAGAGTCGCAAAATGCTTTATTGAAATTTCTAGAAGAAGCTGGAGAGAATTTGAAAATTTTATTTGTAGTCCACGAGGGAATAAATTTAATTAGCACAATTTTGTCTCGTTTGTATAAATTGGAAATTCATGAAGAAAAAATACTTTCAGAAAATGCTGAAAATGAATTTTTGTTGAGAGCGGCTGAGAAATTTTTGACCACGAAAAAGATTCAAAGAATGAAAATAAAAGAAATTTCTCAGATTCTAGAAAAAAAAGATGAATATGCTTTAGAGTTTGAAGATAAAGAAAGGGCGGACAGGGAAAGCTTGGAAAAGTTTTTGATTTGCATACACGATCTCCTAGCCAAAGATTATGAAAATTTTATTTTAGAATCAGGGTCAGAAGAAAAGGATTTAAAAGATCTAGAGGCTGAAAATAAATTTAAAATGTTTAATTATCAAAATAAAGAATTTTTAGATGATATTTCAGATGTTATTGAAGCTGTTAAATATTCTAAAAATAATTCTAGTAGCGGAAAAACTCTTTTAGAATATCTCTCTTTAAAACTCCCAGAAATTTCAAATTAAGATTTTAAGAAACAAGGCTTTGTGATATAATCGCAAACATAATTAAATATAAGTTATGTCATACGATTTTAAAAAATTTAGAGAAGAGAAAGAAAATATTTTTAACTATCTTTCTTCAGAATATAGATCTGTTCAAACTGGGGCAGCCACACCTCAAGTTTTAGATTTGCTCTCGGTGGACTCCTATGGATCAAAAATGGCGATTTCTCATGTCGCTTCGGTTAATGTAGAAAGTCCGGCTAATCTTTTAATTGTGCCTTATGATAAAGGCTTGTCAAAAGAAATTGAAAAAGTTATTAATGAGGCTAATCTCGGACTATCTACTTCTGCGGACTCTACTGGTCTTAGGGTATTTTTTCCAAAACCGACTACCGAATCCAGACAAAGAATGGTAAAACTTATTAAAGAAAAATTGGAAGACGCGAGAGTGAAAGTTAGAGGGATAAGAGAGGAGGTTAAAAAAGAAATTGAAAAAGCGTTTAAAGATGGAGAGTTTGGAAAGGATGAAGAGACGAGATATTTGGAAGAGCTTCAAGAAATTGTGAATGAGGCCAATCGCGGGCTCGAAGACATGTATGACAAAAAAGAAAAAGATATTCTAGGAGAATAAATTATTATACAAAAACAATTTTTATAAAAATATGACAATCTTAATATTCATTATTATACTTTTGGTTTTAGTTTTAGTTCATGAAGCTGGGCACTTTTTCGCTGCTAAAATTTCTAAAGTGCGAGTCGATGAGTTTGCTTTTGGGTTTCCTCCAAAACTTTTTTCAAAAAAGAAAGGTGAGACTACTTATTCTTTCAATGCTATTCCTATCGGTGGCTATGTGAAAATTTACGGAGAAAATGGTTTAGATCAAGAAGGAGAGCAGAAAAAAACTGAAAAAGATTTACTGAAAGAAAAACCAGATTTTAAAAGAAGTTTTGCCCACAAACATCCTTTGATTAAAATTTTTATTCTCTCAGCCGGAGTGATAATGAATTTAATTTTAGCTTATATCTTCATTACTGCTTCTGTGTATTCTACAACCACTTTTGCTATAGACAGAAATTCTGAAGAGTATAAGATTTTTGTAGATGAAGGAAGGATTCGTAATGAAACAGTTCTGATCGCTAATGTGCTTAAGAATTCTCCAGCTGAAATGGCTGGCTTGAAGGTTGGTGATGAAGTCCTAAAAATTTATCTGAACTCGGAAGATGTTATAGGGCAAGTTTCTGACAAAAAATCTATTGATTTAGATAGGGCCTCAGGCGACGAGATTACCCAAGAAGTCTCTGAAACTATTAATGATGAAGAAAATAAGCACGGCGACTCTATCACTATCGAATATAAAAGTAGAGAAGGCGAAGAGCTTTCTACAACTTTAGCTGGAGTCTATAATGTGGAAGGTAATAAAGATAAAAAAATGATTGGTATTGCTTTTGCTAAGACTGCCACCATTAATCTAAAACTTTCTGAAGCCATTAAGATGGGTTTTAGCCAAACTGTAGAATTTACAGAGCTCACTTTAGTCGGCTTTAAAGATTTGTTTGTGAATTTGTTTACAAAGGGTGATTTTTCTAAAGACATTACTGGCCCAGTTGGAATTTTTGGAATGGTCGGCGATGCGGCTTCTTTGGGATTTAATTATCTTTTATTATTTTCAGCGGTACTTTCTATATCTTTAGCAATTTTTAACATCTTGCCATTTCCAGCTTTAGATGGGGGAAGAATCTTATTTGTTTTAATAGAATGGATTTCTGGAAAAAGAATTTCTGAAAAATGGCAAGGTCTTTTAAATGGGGCAGGATTTATTCTCTTAATAATCTTAATGATAGTGGTGACTGTCAAAGATGTTCTTAAATTGTTTTAATTTTTAATTTAATTAAAAATAATGTAAAATAAGTAATATTTATTAAATCATTTAAAAATTACTTCCATGCTTCAATCAAAACTTTTCACCAAAACTAAAAAAGAATTTCCGGCCGATGAGACTAGTAATAATGCTCGTTTTTTGATTCAGGCAGGATATATATTTAAAGAAATGGCCGGAGTCTATTCTTTGCTTCCATTGGGGGTCAGGGTTATACAAAAGATAGAGAATATCATTCGTGAAGAAATGAATAAAATCGGAGGGATGGAGATGAAGACTTCAATTTTGCAGAATAAAGAAGTTTGGGAAAAGACAAATAGGTGGAATGATGAAGTTGTTGACACTTGGTTTAAGACTAAACTTAAAAATGGAGCAGATGTTGGACTTTCTTTTACGAACGAAGAAGCTTATGCAAATATAATGAAATCTTATATTTCTTCATATAAAGATTTACCAGCTTATCCATACGATTTTAAATCTATTTTTAGAAATGAAGCCAGAAGCAAATCTGGGCTTATGCGAGGTAGAGAATTTTACTGGAAAGCTCTTTATTCTTTTTCAAGAAACAAAGAAGAACATACTAAGTTTTACGAAAAAGCTGAAGAGGCGTATAGAAATGTTTTTGAAAGGGTTGGTCTTGGTGACAAAACCTATTTTACTTTTGCGAGCGGCGGGACTTTTTCAAAATTCTCTCATGAATTTCAGACTTTATCCGAAGCTGGAGAAGATACTATTTATGTAGATTTTGAAAAAAAAATCGCTGTAAATAAAGAAGTTTTAACAGATGAAATTTTAGAAGATTTAGAGCTTGATAAAAATAATTTAGTGGAAAAGAGGGCAATAGAAGTAGGAAATATTTTTAGCTTGGAATATAAATTCTCAGATCCAATAGATTTAAAATATAAAAATAAAGAAGGTGAGGAGGATAAAGTATTTATGGGCTCATATGGAATCGGTATCACAAGACTCATGGGTACAATTGTAGAATGTTTTTCTGATGATAAAGGTATCATTTGGCCAGAATCTGTAGCTCCTTTTAAAATCCATCTGCTTTCTCTTTTTAGAAATGAAGAAGACGAATCTTATAAAATAGCGAAAGATATTTATGAAAAACTGATGGCTAAAGGAGTGGAGGTTTTATTTGACGATAGAGAAAATAAAACACCTGGAGAAAAGTTTTCTGACGCTGATCTCATAGGTATTCCATTTCGAGTTGTGGTTTCTGAAAAAAGTTTAGAGAAAGGCGGTGTAGAAATAAAAAAGAGAAATGAAAATGAGAGTAAAATAATTTCAATCGAAGAGTTTTTAGACGGTTATAGTCATTAGGGGATGGGTTGTGCATATTTTGTCAGGAAATATCTTTTGTGATAAGATATAGGAAATTTTAGCTATGTTAAAAAAGTATTTTTCGAAATTCTCTAATGATATTGGTATTGATTTAGGCACCACCAACACCTTAGTTACTCTGCGTAATGCTGGAATTGTAATTAATGAGCCCTCTGTAGTTGCTATCAACAATAAGACAAATAAAATTGTGGCTATTGGCATAGAAGCCAAAAACATGATGGGTCGAACCCCTGAACACATTACAATTGTCCGACCAATTATTGATGGTGTAATTTCTGATTATGAAGTGGCTGAAGAATTTTTGTCCTATTTAATTAGTAAGGCAAACAATTTGAATAAAAAATTTTTGAGACCAAGAGTTGTCATCGGTATTCCTATCGGAGTAACTGATGTGGAAATTCGGGCGGTAGAAGATGCTGCCAACGCTGCGGGAGCGAGAGAGGTTTATATTTTAGAAGAAGCTGCTGCGGCAGCTATTGGTATGGGTCTTCCTATAGAATCACCTTCCGGCTCTATGGTGGTGGATATTGGAGGCGGAACCACAGATATCGCCATCACTTCACTTTCTGGAATTGTTAAAAGAAAGAATTTAAAAATAGCGGGAGATAAAATGAATCAAGATATTATTTCTTTTATTAGAAATCAGTATAAGGTTTTGATCGGTGAAAAAACGGCTGAAGAAATAAAAATTGAAATTGGTTCAGCTTTACCAGATGCTCACTCCGTGGTGCAAAGGACTATGTCTATCAAAGGGAGAGATTTAGTCTCTGGGCTTCCTAAGGAGATAGATATAAATGAGACAGACATTCGTGAAGCCATGACTTCTAGTTTGTCTCAAATTGTAGAAGCGGTGAGAGAGACTTTGGAAACTGCTCCTCCAGAAATTTTGGGAGATATTTTGACAGATGGCATAATACTTACGGGAGGAGGTTCTCTTATTAGAAATGTAGATAAATTGTTCGAAGAAAATTTAAAAGTTGTCGCTCATATATCCGCGGGTCCATTGACTGATGTAGTGGTTGGGACAGAAATGGTTTTAGCTGATTTAGATAGGTATAGTGAATTGGTTGTCAAAGATTCAAAAGAAATAATTCCTATTGAATAAGCCTGACAAAGAAATTCGGTTTGGGTTGTTTTTGGTTTTCTTATTTATTGTATAATCGTATTATGAATCTCAGGACTAAAAAAAACTTTCAATATAATATTTTATTTATTATTTTATACTTTGTATTCTTGCTTTCTTTTCCGTTTCTCAGAAGCTATTTTAATGTAAATAATATAAAAGTTGTAGCGCCAGAATCTGCTTTGGTTGCCGCCAGAACTTCCACCAATCTTGTCTCAAGCGTTTTCCATAATATTGTAGGGTATTTCTCTGAAAGAAAAGATTTATTGAATGAAATCTCTTATTTAGAAAAAGAGTTGCAAGAGGAGAAAAATAAAAATGTTTTAGCTGAAGTTGGGGGTGCTAATGAGACCAAAATTGTAGCCAAGAAAATATTTTCTGATTTTACAAATATTTATCAATCTATACTCTTGGATAAGGGTAGAATAGATGGTGTACAAGAAGGGGCTGTTGTTTTTTTGTACCCAAATAAAGCGATAGGAGTTGTGAATTCTGTAAGCGACAAATCCTCCTTAGTTTTTCTTTTTTCCAAAGACAAAAATCTTGTCGAAGGGGTTGTGAATGCTAACAGCTCAAAAGAAAATTTGAAAAGTGTGTCCACAGGAAATGAATCTGCTGAAAATTTAGATTTAAACTCTACAACCTCTACCTTAAACTCTACAACCTCTACTTTGACTGTGACGACTTCTGGGCAAACTTTAACCTTTCCAAACGAGATAAACATTGATTTGAGTACACCAGTTTCTTCTTCAGATGGACTCTTAATTGAATTTATTGGATACGGAAGTGGGGATTTTGTGGCCAAGATTCCAGAAAATATAAATATCTCTACTGGGACTATAGTTTATCTAGCGAGAGACGAAAATAAAGCTTTGGGTGAAATAATTAAAATTGAAAATCAGGAGGCCTCTTTTCATCAAATTTTATTTGTGAGGGGATATTATAATACAAGAGAAAACGGAGATTATTATATAGAAAACAATT
>Ga0265294_10010961_pt1 | contig 10244 bp, 6 predicted proteins | sample MunlanPumphouse3_FD_192504 | JGI IMG/M metagenome (GOLD analysis project Ga0265294, IMG submission 192504) | Groundwater microbial communities from a municipal landfill in Southern Ontario, Canada - Pumphouse #3 | ecosystem: Environmental > Aquatic > Deep subsurface > Groundwater | place...
TGTTTTGCAATTCCTTCTGGTAAATTTGCTCATAATCATGGTCGTAAGAAAACTATTAGAGCTGCATTAATTGCCTTGATAGTAATTCTTTGTGGACTTTTTGTTCATAGTGTTGTTGTTACTCCAGGAAACTTTGCAACTCTTGGTTATGATAAGAACTTCGAAATTACTAGAACTATCAATGGACAAGAAGAAATAATAAACTCTAAGACCATAAAACAAGTTGATCCACTTGCAGAAGAAAAGGCTATTTATTCTTATAAAGTAAGTTTATTGGACGATGATGGGAATCTTATGTTTACAAGTGATGAAGTTAAATTTAATATCAACGAAAAAGGAAAACTTGAAGGTGAAATCGAAACTATACCTTCATTAGAAAATAGTGATGGGATAAAGTTAGGTTTGAGTGCAACAGTATTTGGCGACCAAGTTACACTTAATTGGAATTTCAATAAAGCAAATCCTATTAATATACAATTAATATTATTCTGGCTTCTATTATTCTTTTTTGGAATATTCTGGGTTTCAGTTGTAACCAACTCTTTCCCTATGCTTTGGCAAATGGCAAGTTATGAAACTATTGGAATTTTTACAGGTCTTTATTATTTCTTTAGCCAATTGGCAAGTATTATTGCTCCACCAATTACTGGATTCTTAAGTGATGGATTTGGTTATGGAAGTATTTTCCTTTTTGCAGCTTTAATGATGTTGTTAGCTTTCATGTTTATGGGAAAAGTTTTTAAAGGTGAGCCTGAAGATGATCCTATGGAAAGTGTAAGCAAAGGAAAATAACATGGAAATTAAGACTGTTGCAGTCTTTGGAGTAGGCGCCGTTGGTGTGATATACGCTTCAAGGTTAGCAAAAGTGCTAGATAAAGAAAATTTAATTATTTTCTCAGATGGTGAAAGAAAAATTAGATATGAAAAACAAGGCCTCTTTTTAAATTCAGAGAGGCTTGATTTTAATTATTCTGATAATTCTAGTAATCCAGTTGATTTGGTAATAATAGCTACAAAAAATCTTCAACTAAAAGAAATTATTTTAAAGTTGAAAGGTTTTGTGGGTAAAAAAACCATAATAATGAGCATCTTAAATGGTTTAGTCAGTGAGGAAATGATAGCTAGAGTTTATGGTGAAGAAAAGGTTTTATATTCTTTTGCCATGGGCTTAAATAGCGAACATGTAAAAAATAGAATAAATTGTACCTCAGAAGGAAAAATAGTATTTGGAGAAAAGAACAATAAAATTACTCCTAGAATAAAAGAGCTTGAAAAACTTTTTTCTCTTTCTAAAATAAATTATCTTGTTCCTGATGATATATTGCTGGAAATGTGGAAAAAATTTGCCCTAAATACCGCTTATAATACTTTATCTGCAATCTGCAGCGCTGGTTATGGTTTTTTTGATGCTTGTAATCCTCTTTCAACTTTGACAGATGATGTTTTAAAAGAAGTACAACTAGTTGCTAAGAAAGAAGGGATTTATATTTTAGATGAACATTTAGAACAAATAAAGCAAACAATAAATCAACTTCCATTTAACGGAAAAACTTCTATGTTCCAAGATTTTGAAGCAGGAAGAAAAAGCGAAAATTCTTTCTTTACGCTTACGATGGTTGAGAAAGCTAAAAAATATTCAATTCAAGTTCCCGTTTGTGAAACTTTATACAGAATAGCAGAAACTATGGAATTCGTAAAAGCTTATAATAAAGGGAAATAGTCGTGAAAGAAGAAAATATAAATAAAATCTGCTATGGTCTAGGTGGTTTTAGCGGAGGAAGGCTTTTTTGTCCAGTTTCAATATTATTTTTGATTCATTTGTATGTTGATTTGCAAATTGGCATTAAATCTATTTCGATTTTAGCAATATTTGGTTTTGTTTTAGAAATATTAACCGTGGGAATAACTGGTGTCTATTTCGATAACTCTAAGATAAAGAGCAAAAATGTGATAATTTTTGGAGCTTTGTTAATGGTTGTTTCTGCAGAAATTATGGTCCATCTTCCTTTATTAAATAATGAAATTATTTTTTTAGTGTTAAGTTTTATTGTTTTTGGTATTTTTTCAATGAGTATTGGACTTATTTATACTACTTATTATAAACTAGGATTAAAAATTTTTTCTAATCAAAAGAATAGTTTTGGATATGTTTTTTTTAGACTTATCGCCAATGTTTTGTTTTTATTATTTTTAATTGAAAGTGGAATTCTCCAAAATAAAAATTACTTTGATTTAATTATTTTTTGTCTATTAGTATCATTAGTTTTTCCCGCATTCTTTGTTAAAGAGGAAGAAAACTTACCTGTTTCATCAAATAATTATGATAAAAGACTGGGTCTTTTTAGCGTCTTTAAAATAAAACTTTCCCGTAGTTATATGATCTTTCAAGTTTTAAGATATCTTGCGATGGCGTTGGCAATTGTTGAACTGGTTATTCTTTCAATATTCAATCTTCCATCCATGGTTTCATATACAATGATTTCAAGAATCATTATTTCTTTTTTTGTTTTTACTTTTTTTTGGTGTTTTTTTGCGAAGTCGTTTTCTTTAAGAAAAGGTTTAGTTTTATCCGCCTCTGCCCTTATTATAATGGCGGGGTTTGTCCCTTATTTGACTACTAATAGTAGCATCTTAGGCAATTTAGTCTTGGTATTATGGTCTTTTGGCTTTAGTGGTCTTTGTTTCTTTACAGACAGTTCTTCCATTGATGCTGTTAATATTTTTAATTTAGATAGGAAAAAGGAACATCATGAAGGACTTTTTTCCTCTTTGACCTTAATTATTGCTAAGTTTTCTTTTGTAATTGGTATTTTGCTGTCAATTTATATAATTAGTTTGACTGTGGATTTATCTGAATTTATTCAGGGGAAAATAAACAGAGAAGTCTTAATTTACTTGTCATTAGCCTTAATAATTATTATGGCTTTTGTTATTTATAATGCTCTTTGCTATCCTTTGAAAGGGAGAATCTTAAAAAGATATTTAAAGTACCTTGGGAATAATGAAAAGAAAATAGTTAATCCTTTAATAGATGCAGAACTTATCAAAGTGCTTGCAAAAGATCCTGATTTTCAAAAGAAACCTGCTTTATGGCTATATTTTGTTGCGGGACTTTATGTTGGAATAAAAACTAGATTGAAATTTAATTTGAAAGTTAAAAGTTGTAAAATTGAAAAACCTGCTTTGATTTTGTCAAATCATTCTTCAAATCATGATTATAAATTTATTGAGACTGCTGTTTGGCCTAAAAGAATTAATTTTCTTTCAACTTACTATTGGTTTACTTTTAAGAAACTCCGTCCTTGGTTAAGATATATTGGTGCAATTCCAAAACTTCAATTTGCTACAGATATAAATGCTGTGCGAAAAATTCGCTATGTTTTAAAGAAGAATAAAGGAATAATTTATATAGCTCCAGAAGGTACTGTATATGCTAATGGACATCTTTGTTATATAAGCCCTGCTATTGTTAAAATAATTGAAAATTTAAAAGTAAATGTTTATTCTGCAACTATTAAAGGCGCGGGTTTAGGTTGTGGAAAGTGGCAGAAAATTAACTCCAAAGGTCTTGTGGAAGTGGAAATGAAACCTTTGTTTAAAGCACAAGACTTAAACGATTATACTAAAGATGAGATTTACCAAAAATTGATTGAAGCTTTGACCTATAATGATTTCGACTTTCAAAAGGAAAGAGGTTTTACAATTAAAGGGAATCATAAAGCAGAAGGAATTGACGATTTGCTATTTATATGTCCAAAATGTGGTAAAGAGTTTACTCTTAAGGCTGAAGGCAATGACATTTGGTGTAATAACTGTGATTTTAAAACTACTATTGATGACTCTTTCCATTTTATTTATAATGCGGAAAATCAAGGAAAGCCTTGGGCTTTTGAGAACTATGTTCTTTGGTATGACTGGCAGTTGGAGAAATATCTAAAGATTATAAACAAAGGACATTACAGTTTTACTGATAAAGTTGATTATTATGTTGACATTAAAGAAAATGATGGGTATGTAAAAGCAGGAAGTGGGGTTATAATGGTTGATGAGAGTGGATGGACTTATTCTGGATCTTTCAAAGGAGAACCTTTAATAGAAAAAGATAGCAAAGAAGAAGTTCCGGTGGCAATAATGAAAATGGGGCAACATATTGAGCTTCCTTACAGGAACGGCCATAGTAGATGCTATCATTTTACTGAAAATGGAAAATTTTCAATAAAATGGCATGTTATTTCCCGAGCTATTAGTGAAAACCTAATAGGAATTGAACAAAAACGAGGTTGATATGAAGTATGATTTTTTAATAGTTGGTTCTGGATTATTTGGTTCAGTGTTTGCTTTTGAAGCAAAGAAAAGAGGAAAAAGATGCCTAGTGTTAGACCGAAGGTTTCAAACTGGAGGTAATCTTTATTGTAAGAATAGAGATAATATTTGGGTTCATGAATATGGAGCACACATTTTCCACACTAATCAGAAAGCTGTTTGGGATTATGTAAACGAGTTAGTACCTTTTAATAATTACATTAATTCTCCAATAGCAAATTATAAAGGGAAGCTTTACAATCTTCCTTTTAATATGAACACCTTTTACCAAATGTGGGGGACAAAAACACCTGAAGAGGTAGAAGCAAAACTGAAGAAAGAAAAAAGTGCTTTTAAGGGCGAAATAAAAAATCTTGAAGATCAGGCTATAAGTTTGGTGGGTAAGGATATTTATGAAAAACTGATTAAAGGTTATACAGAAAAACAATGGGGGAAAAGTTGTACTGAACTTCCAAGTTTCATTATAAAACGCCTTCCTGTGCGTCTGAGATATGACAATAATTACTTTAATGATAATTATCAAGGTATCCCTGTCGGTGGTTATAATCCTCTAATAAAAAAGTTACTTGAAGGAACAGAAGTACGTCTTGGAGTAGATTTTAATGAGGACTTCAAGGTTAGAAAACAATTGATGGATATGGCAAATAAAGTAATTTACACTGGAACCCTTGATTCATATTTTGATTATAGTCTAGGTCATCTTGATTATAGAAGTGAAAAGTTTGAATTAAAGAAAATTGACAAACAAAACTTCCAGGGTGTTTCAGTAATGAATTTTACAGAAAGAGAAATACCATACACCAGAATTATTGAGCATAAACATTTTGAAACTACAGCAACTCATTACAATGATCCAGTTACTTGGATAAGTTATGAAATGCCTTATGACTATAAAAAGACGGGGGAACCATATTATCCTGTAAATGATCAAAGAAATACTGAACTTTATTCAAAATATGTAAAACTTGCAAAAAATGAAGATAAGCTTATTATTGGTGGAAGACTTGCAGAGTATAGCTATTTTGACATGGACAAAACTATTATGAGGGCTTTATCTTTAGTTGATCAAGTTTTATAACGTAAAGGTCAATAAAGGAACAATTATGGTAGAATCAATAAAAAGAGAAAATTTTGGATTGGGTTTTATTAAAAAAGACTTTATCCCAGAGGGAAAGGATGAGTTTTATTTAAGAAAAGAACAAAATCCCAAAAAATTTAGGAATTTAAGAGAAGCCGAAATTGAAGACTTAAAAATTCAGAATAATTACTCTGATAATTGGGGTTTGGTTTTGGTACAAGATGATTTTGATTCTTCTTTGATAGTAGGGAATCGTTTTTATGGACTAGTAAGAATTGGGAAACTTGAGAAAAATATTCTTTGTTTCCATGATTTTGAACAAGAAGAAGGACTTTATAATTCTGTTTTTATTTCCTGCGATATAGGTAACCATTGTGCCATTAATGGCTGTAGATATATAAGTCACTATATTATTCAAGATAATTGTATTCTAAGTGAAATAAACGAACTTCAAACTACAAATCATAGTAAATTTGGAAATGGGGTGGTTAAAGAAGGTGAAGACGAAGAGGTAAGAGTCTGGATTGATATAATGAATGAAAAAGGTGGAAGAAGTGTTTCACCTTTTGTTTCTATGACTGCTGGTGATGCTTATCTTTGGGCTACCTATCGAGAAAATAAGAAGCTGATGGAAAGGTTTTCTTCCTTTAATTATTTAATTTGTAGTAAAAGCCGTGGTTATTATGGGGTAATTGAGCATGATTGTGTGATTAAAGGCTGTGGTATCATAAAAGATGCTTATTTTGGTCCTGAATGTTATGTTAAATGTGCCAACAAAATAAAAAACGTTAGTTTTCTTTCAACTGTTGAAGAGCCGGTTCAAATTGGAGAAGGAGTTGAAATTGTTAATGGAATAGTTGGCTCAGGTTCTAGAATTTTCTATGGTTGTAAAGCTATTAAATTTGTAATGGGAGATAACTGTAACTTAAAGTATGGAGCCAGGCTTATACACTCAATTTTAGGCGATAACTCAACTATTTCATGTTGTGAAGTCTTAAATAATTTAATTTATGCGGGACATGAACAACATCATAATAATTCATTTTTGATTGCAAGTTTTATAAAAGGACAGTCAAACATGGCAGCTGGGGCCAATATAGGTTCCAATCATAACAGCAGAGGAAATGACGGAGAAATAGTAGCAGGAAGAGGATTTTGGCCTGCTTTGTCGAGTACTCTTAAACATAACTGTCGGTTTGCAAGCTATGTTTTAATTACTAAAGGAGACTATCCTCATGAACTTAATGTAGAATTACCGTTTTCTTTGCTAGCTGATAATATCTGTGAGCACAGAAGGGAAATACTAGGTGGCTATTGGTGGATGTACAATATGTATGCTCTGGAAAGAAATAGTTGGAAATATGGAGTTCGTGATAAACGAAAGGATCCAAAACAGATTTTTGAAACTGACTATCTAGCACCTGATACTATAAATGAAATTAGAAAAGCCTTATTTTTGATTTCTCTTTGGACAGCTAAGAGTTATTTAAGAAAATATGATAAAAAATATTGGAATTCTCAAATTGGTGATTTAAAAGAAGCTAATTTTTTGAAAAACTGTTCAGTTAAAGAGCTTTTAAAAACTAAAAACAGAATTGAAGCTAAAGCATGGAATAACTCTTCAAAAAAAGAGAAAGAAATGGCCTGTTTACTGGCAAATCTTGGAAAAGCAATGATTATGGAAAAGCCTAAATTAATCGAAGAATTTGAAGTTTTTGGAGAACATATCGAAAGTTCAGCAACACCTGTTTTAGTTAGAAAAGTAGTGCAATCTTTTAACGCCTATAGAGAAATGTTGATTTATTATGGAGTAAGAGAATGTAGTCTTTGGTGCAAAAAGACAGGGTTAAAGCTTGCTGATTTAAAGAAAAAAGTTTCAGCTTCTTCCTTAGTTGATTTTGGAGAGGATAAACTAAGCTTTTATGATTATTTTGAGAAAATAGGAAAAATTAAATGGGAAAATGTTGGTGGACAACTTGTCCCTCATAAGAGGGTCGAAAAACTTTTTGAAGAAATTTGTAATAAAAAAATTAATAATTGGAATTCTATCCACGAAGAGTATAAAAAATGGGAAATTTCTTATCCTGAAGACAAGGCAATAGATGGCTACTTATCTCTTTGTGAAGTAACTGAACAAATGGAGGTTGAAGATCAAAGAGATCAACTTTTAGAAAGTGCTTTGAGAATTCGTTCTCAAATAACAGAGCAGGTAAAATTTACGAAAGTAAAAGATTACGAAAATTTTTATAGAACTGTTACCTATAGAAATGAAAAAGAACTAAATAGTGTACTTGGAGAAGTAGAAAATGATTCTTTTATTATCAATTCTAAAAAGCAAGAGTCATCCTTTATTGAGCTTTCAAAATTTTTTAAGTGATTAGGTTGAAGAATTTATATAATAAGTTTAGGATGTCAATTTGGAAAGATAATGAAAGATAATCGAAAAGACTTATACATATCAAGTTTAATTTGGATAGGAAGAGGAGTGGTACTTGGTACCATGATTGGGATTTGTTGCTATATTCTTAGTATGGCTGTAGCATTTATGAATAAAATTAGAACAGAACATTTTTTTGTTCTTCTTTTTATTCCGTTAGGGGCTCTTTTAATTGCTTGGGTTTATAATCTTAATGGCAAAGGGCTTCGTAAATCTGGAGATTTGGCTTTAGATTTAATAAATGAACAGGTGTTGTCAAAAATTAATCCTGGAAAAATAACTGAAAAATCAGATTGGGCTACAGACAATAAAGGTGTTTCTCCTTTATTAGGACCAGTAGTTTTTATTACGACTTTAATAACGCACCTAGTCGGTGGTTCAAATGGAAAAGAAGGTGCAGGTGTACAAATTGGTACATCCCTTGCTTGTTTTCAAGCTGAGGTGGAACGAAGAATTTTTAAAAGAAAATATAATCCAAAGGAAATGGGAACCTGGCTAATAGTAGGAGCTGGAGCTGCTTTTGGAGCTTTATTTAACGCACCAATTACAGGCACTATGTTTGGACTTCATGTTGCTTGCCCAACAAACAATAGATTCGAATCTTGGATTCCTTGTCTTGCATGTAATGTTACTTCTTGTTATGTTGCCAATTATTTAGGGATTCCTGTTATTGCAATACCTTTTATTTCAAGTATTGAGATTACCGTTCCAATGTTAGTGCTATGTATGCTCCTTGGGATTGTGGCTGGGTTTATTGGAAGACTTTTTATTTTTTCAACGCACATATTTTCAAGATTGTCAAAAAAGATTTCAAAAAATGAGTATAAAAAAGTTTTAATTTCAAGTTTGGTTTTGACTTTTTTTGCAGTTGGAATTCAGCTTTTAACAGGGGAAAGTTGGTATAATGGTTTCAGCCTTGAACTGTTTAGTGATTCAACCTGGTATTCTTTTATTTTAAAGATTCTTCTTACTTCAATGGCAACAGCCTGTGGGTTTACAGGAGGAGAGGTTGTACCTGCTTTGGTAATAGGCGCAGCTGCCTTTAGACCTATGGCTGCTTTTCTTCCAATCCCAGCTGCTACTCTTGCTATGTTTGGTTGTGTTGGAGTTTTGAGTGGTTCAAGTAACCTTCCCCTTGTTGGGACTTTAATGGCTTTTGAGGTTTTTGGATTTACTAATCCAATATTAATTTTTATTGTTTGTTCTTTTTCTTTTATTTCCAGTGGTAATTTCTCTATTTATAAACATCAAATGAAGTTAATATAAAACTATGAAAAAAGTAATATTAGGTTTAATTTTATTTTTATTTAGTATTTCTCTTGTATTTGCAATTTCCATTGAGAAAGTTGAACCCGATAGAATTTATATTAGTTCTGATTTAAAAGAAGGAAAAGTTTATTGCAATAATGTTTTATGTAAATCAAAGTTTGATTATGGTAAAATTGAGATTTTAAATCTTTGGCCAGAAACTGAATATAAATTTCAAATTGTTACCCCTAGTGGTAAAGAAGAAAATATAAATTGTACTACGACTTCTTGGCAGGGTTTTTATCGATGGATTAATACCTCTGATAATACAAATAAAGGACATTGTAAGGAATTAATATTTTATGTTGAAAAAGCTGAACAACTTCCCTTTATAGGAGGGGTTTTCTATAATATTTATGAGGTAATTGAAGGCTTTGATAAAAAAGAATTTAGAATTTTTCCTTTGGTAGATTTAAATGAAACGGGAGAGTATCCAACTTATAAGTACCAGGATAATAACAAAGTTTCTGAAACTTATCGAAGAAATGCCTTAAATTTTAACACTACATCTTTAACTCCTTCCTCTTTTTATTGCTCTAAGATAAATATTAACCCTAATGAATACTCAATTGAAGTTAAGACTAAAAGTTTTACTTTTAAGGTAAATACAATTACTACTTATAAATTTGTGGTAAACAAAGAAACTGAGAAAAAAGAGGTTTGGTTTATTCTTGATGGTGATGGACTTGCAAAAATGGGAATGTTTAAAAATCCTGTACCACGGGAAGGTACTGACAAGAGAGTTTTTATTCTTGAATCTATTTAATTTTTAAGGTTCTAAGATAATCTTTTCTTTCTTTAGAAATTCTAAAAGATTCAATTGCTTTTTGAATAGACTTATTATGAATCCATTTTGATTTTATGTTTTTGTTTTCAAAGGTTGTTATTGTTTTATTCCATTGCTTTATTAGAGCTGTACTGTAATACCATGCAACAGCCATATTAATATAGTATTCATCTTGCGTAATATTATTTAACCAATCAAAATGCTCAATTGAAAAATAATCTTCAAGAAAGTAACGCATTAACATTACTGTGGCGAATCTTATGGTGTAGGTTTGTTCACTTTTAAGATAGCTATCTTTAATTATTTTTTCA
>Ga0265294_10010962_pt1 | contig 10243 bp, 9 predicted proteins | sample MunlanPumphouse3_FD_192504 | JGI IMG/M metagenome (GOLD analysis project Ga0265294, IMG submission 192504) | Groundwater microbial communities from a municipal landfill in Southern Ontario, Canada - Pumphouse #3 | ecosystem: Environmental > Aquatic > Deep subsurface > Groundwater | place...
AACGGCTCAGCAGTCAAGTTCAACTACCTTGGTTCTTTTATCCCATCAATAAAGGTCAAGGTTCAACAGAACTTAGAGTCAGTCGATGCCTCAACAATCAAATCCACTCGTTGTAGGTTCTACCCAACCCCCGAGTTCAAACGCTCCCTTGCAAAGGCAGCATACGTCGAAGCAGATTTGGAGATAAAGGGGTTGCAATAGGCTTAAAAGTCTAAGGTCAAAAGTCGAAAGTCGAAGGTCTAAAGTCTAAGGTAGAAAGTTTAAGGTCTAAAGTCTAAGGACGTTGAGGGGGATATGTTATCCCCCTCTTTTTTTGTCTGGTCTATTGTCTAAATCCTGATTCTGACAAAAACATTCTGACAAAAACATATTAGTGCTAATGGAATTTGCCCCTACGTGTTTATAAACGTAAAAGGTCTAAAATCGAATTAACAACCTTAGACCTTAGACCTTAGACTTTCAACCTTTGTCCTTTAGAACATCGATTGTATTTGTTCTTCCATTTCTTGTGGTTCGGTTGGGCTTTCGTATCTTATGATTTTTGAGCCGTCTTTGGATACAAGGAATTTGGTGAAGTTCCATTTGATTTCGTTACCTTCTGCATATGCTGGTTGGTATTTCTTAAGTAGTCCCATAAGCTGATTGCCTACATCTTCGTTCTTAAAGCCTTCAAATGGTGCTTTTGCTTTTAGGTAGTTGTATAGTGGTGCTGCTTTATCTCCGTTTACGTCTATCTTGGAGAACATCTGAAAGTCAACGCCGTAGTTCTTGGTGCAGAATTCTTTTATTTCTTGATCTTTGCCTGGCTCTTGTCCAAGGAATTGGTTGCAAGGGAATCCAAGTATTACTAAGCCTTTGTCTGCGTATTTCTTGTTTAATTCCTCTAAACCTTCGTATTGTTTAGTAAATCCACATCTTGATGCTGTGTTTACTATTAATAGGACTTTGCCTTTGTAGTCTGAAAAGTCTATCATCTCTCCATCCAAGGACATCATTTTGGCGTCGTAGATTGAGCTGATTTCTTTTTCTTTTGTTTGTTCTTTTACTTCTGTTTGTCCGTAAACGATTGAAAATAGCGAAACAAAGGTTAGCACTATAGCTAATGAAAGAATTTGTTTTAGGTTTTTCATCTATTTATTACTTGTTGATGTTATAGCATTTTCTCTATTTCTCTTTCCATTTCCTTTGGGTCAACTGATGACTCAAATCTCTTTATTGTCTTGCCGTCTTTTGAAACAAGGAATTTGGTGAAGTTCCACTTGATTGCGTCTCCTTCAATAAATTCTGGTGCATTTTCTTTTAGTATTCCTGTTAGTTTTTCACCTATTTCTTTGTTTGGGAAGCCTTGAAATGGTGCTTTGGCTTTTAGGTGGGTGTAGAGGGGTGATTCGTCTTTGCCATTAACGTCTATCTTTGAGAACATTCTAAAGCTTACGCCGTAGTTCATGGTGCAAAACTCTGATATCTCGCCGTCTAAGCCTGGTTCTTGTGATAGGAACTGGTTGCATGGGAATCCAAGTATTACTAAGCCTTGGTCTGCATATTTCTTGTTTAGCTCTTCTAAACCCTCATATTGTCCTGTAAATCCACATTTGCTTGCTGTGTTCACGATTAGCATTGGTTTGCCTTCGTAGTCTGAAAAATCAACCATTTGTCCGTTTATGGACTTCATCTTAAAATTATGTACGTTTTCCATATTGTTAATTTGTTAATTGTTATTGTATATTATTAATTACTCGTATCTATCATTAACCTCAAAACTTAAGTTTTTATTGTTATTAGGTATAAAAAAATATCCCTTTTAGAACATTTTCTTTCTCTAATCCAATTCTGGCATTAGGTTTGAATGTTTGTAATAATAGGTTGTTGGGGTGGGGGTTAGGGCTTTTGGGGTAGGTAATTCTTGGACGCAGAAATTTAAGAGATAGTTATTTTCTTGACTTTTCTAACTACTCTTAAACTATTATATTACCCCTAAATCCTTAAAACTTAAATAGGAAAAAGGTCATAGCTTTTATTTTATGACCTTTCTCTTATTTTTTATTAGTGTTTATCCTAATAATGATTTTAATTCTTCTGGAATATTTATTTTTGCACTCTTAACTGATTTAATCTTCGCTTCTCCTTCTTTTGAAAGTTTGAAATACATTTGGCGTTTGTCTTCTTTTCCTAAGCTTCTTTCAACAAAGTTTTGAGTCTCTATTGATTTGATTACTTTGGATGTGTTAGAACAAGTTAGGTTTAACTTTTTTGCCAAAACTGTTGAAGAAAGGGTCTTAAATTCTAACAAAGTGCATAGTAGCATTCCTTCGTTAAGTGTTAAGCCGTATTCTTTTTCAAACTCTACTTCAAACTTTTCTATTGTTGCGTAGATGTCACGAATCTTGCATAATGTTTCCATATGATTAATTTGTTTTTGGTTTTTTCAATAAAACTTCGTCTATTGCGTTTTTAAATTCTGTTTTTGGTAATGCTCCTCTAACTAATTGAGGTGCTTCATTCATTGGAACAAAAAGTAGGGTAGGGATTGACTTGATTGCAAATGCCTGTGCCAGTTCTTGTTGTTCTTCTGTATTTATTTTGTAAACATAGATCTCTCCTTTGTATTCCTCTGCTAATTCTTCAAGGATTGGTGCTATCATCTTACATGGTCCACACCAGTCTGCATAAAAATCAATTATACATGGTTTGTCACCTAAGTATTTCCACTCTGTTGGGTTTTGTTCGTAGTTCGCTACTTTTTGTAGGAATTCTGCTTTTGTTAAATGTATCGCGTTCATCTTCTTTTCTGTTTTATTTGTTATTAAATTACTGTTGTCTGTTTTTGTCTTTGAATCGCACGATGCAAATAGAGATGATACTCCAAATACAAGTGCAAATATAATTAATTTTTTCATCTTTGAGCAATTATTATGAATATTGGATAATTTTTTTCATTTTTATATTTATTATCATATACTTTTTCGTTAAGAATTATAAATCCTTCTTCCTTTAAAAGGTCTGATAGTTTTTCAAGATTAAAGCCATTATGTGGGACTTTTTTCCCTGAGTGAAAGCTTCCATCTTCTTCCACCAAGTCGCCTATTGCAATGAATCCGTCCTTCTTTGTCTTTAGTTTTACTTCCCTTATAAACTCTCTTGTGTCCTCAATGTGGTGTAGTGACATAAAGCAAATTACTCCATCAAGGTCTTTTAGTTCTGAGTCTTTAAATTCTCCTTCAAATATCTCAACTTTGTCTTTGTTGGTTGAGTCTATCTTTTGGCGTAAAACATTAAGCATCGAGGGTGAGTTGTCAATCATATAGACTTTTTTAACCTTATCCACTAAGCTTAGTCCAACAAGCCCTGTTCCTGCTCCAACATCTGCAAGGCGGTCTTTCTTATATAAGAATATGCAATTTGATACTCGTCTTGCAAACTTTGAGGTCATCTCAACCTTATCAGGGTTATCCCAAGCCTCTGCCTTATCTTTAAAGTTATCTATCATTGTTTTTTATTAAATAAATAGGTTTACATCTGCCTTTGTTGCTCTTTCCATATAGGTTGCAACTCCACCAATTGTTATCTGGTCTAATAGTTCTTCTCTCTTAACTCCCATAACGTCCATTGACATCTGACAAGCAATAAATTCAACTCCCATCTTAAGGGCATCATCTCGAAGTGATTCAAGTGATTGAATATTGTTTTTCTTCATTATATGCCTCATCATCTTGTCTCCCATTCCAAACATACTCATCTTAGAGAGGTGTAGTTTGAGTGAGCTTGAAGGTAGCATCATCGAGAACATCTTGCCAAATATATCTTTTTTAACCTTAGGTTTCTCAATTTTCTTAATAATATTTAGTCCCCAGAAGGTGAAAAACATCGTTACTGGTTCGCCTGTTGCTGCTGCTCCTGTTGCCAATACCATTGAAGCAAGGGCTTTGTCTAAATCATCACTAAATACTACGAAAGTCTTACCCTTATTATTGCATGTGTTTACTACTTCGCATGTCTTTGGGTTCTTTTCAACCACTATTTGATAAATTCCTTTTTCTGCAACTGAAGAGATTAGTAGGTTGCCTGTATTGTCACACCATGCCTGTGCATCTCTTGCAAATCCTCCATCGGTTGAGTGTATTTCAACTCTTTGTCCGTCTTTAACCTCGTCCATTGCTGTTTTAAGCTTGATGATTGGACCAGGACACTGTAGTCCGCAAGCGTTGATTAGGACAGGTTTTAGGGTTTCCTTAGTTCTTGTTTGTTCAATATCGTGGTACTGTGGTTCGATTATTTGTTTGTTTACTTCATTAACAGGTGCCATTGCAATTTCATAGGTCTTATAACCTCCTGAAACGTTTCTAACATCTTTAAATCCATTTAGGGTTAGTATTTTATAGGCTAAGTATCCTCTTAGACCAACTGCACAGTAAACGTATATTGTCTTGTCCTTAGGCAGTTCTGCTGTTCTTTGTCTTAGCTCGTCAACAGAAATATTTATTGCTCCATGAACCATTCCCATTTCACATTCTTCTGCTGTTCTAACATCAAGAATTATTGAATCCTCTCTGTTTACATCTCTTAGTTCTCTCCAAGTGGCAATTTTCATAGCTCCATTTATGATATTACTTGCAACATATCCTGCAATTGCTATCGGGTCTTTAGCAGATGAGTAGGGTGGTGCATAGGCGTGTTCAAGTGTGATTAGGTCATATATTGTCCCGTTGTGCTTTATTATTAATGCAATTTGGTCAATTCTCTTATCCACTCCATCATAACCAACTACCTGTGCTCCAAGAATCTTTCCTTCTTTTGGCTCAAATATAAGTTTTATTGTTAGAGGTAGTGCATCTGGATAGTAGCCAGCGTGAGAATTGGAGTGAGTTGTTGAGGCTCTATAATCTATACCTAATTGCTTTAGTTTCTTTGCAGATAGTCCTGTTGAACCAACTGTCATGTCGAAAACCTTTGCTATTGAGGTGCCAATTGCTCCTTCGTATTTAACTTTATTGCCAAATACTATATTGTCAGCTACTATTCTTCCTTGACGGTTTGCAGGGTTAGCAAGGTAGTTTAACCATGGTTTGCCTGTTAGGGGATGTGGAAATTCAATTGCATCTCCAACTGCATAAATATCTTTTACTGAGGTTTCCAAGAACTCATCAACCCAAATTCCACCAGCTTCTCCAATCTTAACTCCTGCTGATTGTGCAAGGGCTGTCTCTGGACGAACTCCAATGGATAGGATAACGATGTCGGCTTCAATTACTTTGCCATTATTTAGAAAAACATTTACTTGGTTTCCTCTTTTTTCAAATTTCTCAACCGATTGTTGTAGTTCAAGGGTTACTCCTTTTTGAAGTAGGTGTTGGTGGACGTGAGAAGCCATTGAAAAGTCGATAGGTGCCATAACTTGGTTACCCATTTCAACAATTGTGACCTCTGCTCCAGTGTCGTGAAGGTTTTCTGCCATCTCCAAACCAATGAATCCAGCTCCAACAACAACTGCCTTTTTGATTGGCTTAGTTATCATATAGTTCTTAATTCTATCGGTGTCGGTTACATTTCTTAGGGTGAAGATACCCTCTGAATCAATTCCTTTTAGTGGTGGACGAACAGGGTAGGCTCCTGGTGAAAGTAGTAGCTTATCATAGGACTCGACATAAGTACTTCCATCATTTCTTTTTATGCTTACTTCTTTTTTGTCTTTGTTAATCGACATTACTTCGCTCTCAACTCTAACATCAACATTAAACCTTTCACCAAATGAAGCTGGGGTCTGTACAAATAGCATATCTCTATCCGTAATTGTTCCGCCTATATAATATGGTAAACCACAATTAGCGTAAGATATATACTTACCTTTTTCCATTAAAAGAATTTCGCTTTCTTCGTCAATTCTTCTTAAACGAGCTGCTGCTGTTGCACCTCCTGCTACTCCACCTACTATTAAATATTTCATATGGTTATATATGTTGTTTCTTTGAGAAATTGTTTTCGTCTTAATAACGATGCAAAACTACATTATATTTTCCACTGGAACAAATTTATTTCCTCAAAAAACGAACAAAGAATTAATTTAATTGAAAGTATTTTTATTAGGATGTATATATCAGGCTATTAGCTTGACATAAAAAATTGATAAAAGATGAATAAAAATATTTAATTATTCCATTTTTCTAATCCTAACCTCTATTTTGGTCTGTTTTAGGTTAGTTTTTAGGTCATTTATTGGAGTTATTATTTGAGTTTCTCCATAATGATAAGGATAAAGAATGTTAGGGTTAATTATTAGTGCAGCCTCTGTTGTTTGTTCAATTGTCATGGTATAGGGTTGATTAACTGGGAGAAATGCTATCTCTATTTGGTCTTTTAGCTCTTTCATCTCTGGGATAAGCTCAGTGTCTCCTGCAATATAAATCTTTGAACCCTCAAGGTCTAAAACATAACCATTATCCCTATGTTGAGGATGGAACTTATCACGCCCTTCTGTTGTATTATATGCTGGTAGGGCCTTAATCTTAATTTCCCCAATTAGGTCTGCCGTTTCCCCATTTCTTAAACAAATCCCTTCTTTCAAAGTCTCATAAACAACAGGATTTGAAACGATTATTGTATGCTTTTTCTTTACTACTTCAATTGCTTTAGGGTCGAAATGGTCGAAGTGCTCGTGAGAGATTAGTATAATATCAGCCTTAGGCATTAGGTTATAGTCCAAATAATCCATAACAGGGTCATTATAGATAACCAAGCCTTTATACTCAAATATTAGGCTACTATGTTTGATAAAAGTAATTCTAAGCTCTTTGTCTTCTTTGCCTGATAGTAAGTATAGGTCTTGTTCAAGGTTTAGTTTCTCAATAATCTCTTTCATCATTAATGGGTTTTTGGTTTGTTTTATTATCCTTCTTTCAAAGCGTCCTTAAGTCTGTCATCGTATAGTTTTGGAACAACATTGCAGGTGTCAAATGTGTAGGTATAGGGAAAAACATCATCCATCTTGTATTTTCTTAGCCTATTCATGTGGGAGGCTTTTGTTTGCATTTCTTCCATTAGGTTATCCTTAGAAACTCTCCAAAGATCTATGGCAGTGTATGCTGAATCGTTATGATTTATATAGTCACCCTTTTCAATTATTCTTTCAAGTAAGGCTCCTGCAAAGACCGTATCTTCAATACAAAAGGAGTTTTTCCAACCTGAACAAAAGATTAAAACGTTCTCTTTCTTTCTTATTAGGTAGTCTGCAAGTGATGAGATATTAGAAAATGCTCCAATAAGTATTTCATTAGGCTCGGCCTCTTTTGCCATAGTTATTGCAACTGTGCCGTTGGTTGTGGAATGAACTATATCCTTGCCTCTAATCTTCTGGTTCATAAATTCCGTTGCTCCATTGCCAAAGTCTGCAAATTCAAAGGTCTCTTCTATTCTTTCGCCTGCAACAATATATCCTTTATCCTTATAGTCTCTTGCCTCTTTGATTGTCCTGACAGGTATCATCGACCTAACTCCCCACTCAAATGCTGTGCAGATGGAAGTTGTTGCCCTTAGTATATCGGCAATAACAATTATATAGTTTTCCTTAATTTGACGATACTCGAAAAGAGCAGGAGAAAAGATTACTTCTACGTGTTTTTCTGTTTTGGAAGTCATAGTTTATTAGTTTATTAGATTAAAAAGACCAGATTTCTTTATTTTTTTACCCTCTGAGTTTACAAATTCCACAACATAGACATAGGATTGGGCACTGCATATCTTACCTTTAAAATATCCATCCCATCCTTGGTTTAGGTCATTTGTTTCAAACATAACTTCTCCCCAGCGACTAATAACCCTAAATTCATAGGTGCCAGTCCTGATGAAAGAGCAGGAGGGTTTAAACTCGCTGTTAGAAGTGCCAGTTGGAGTAAAAGAATTTGGAATGTAAAATATGGATTCTTTAGTAACTGAGGCTGTTGAAGAGCGTGAGTCTGCTTTTTTGCCATCAGGATAAGTTCCATCTTCATTTGCAACAATATAGTATTCTATCTTATCAGATGCAGTAACCATTGAGGAGGTATTGTCTTCAAAGCCAAGTTCGGCAGAGAGGACATTCCCAATCTGAAGACCAAGAGGAGATATCCCATCAATCCTATATATATCATAGCTTTCAATTGAGTGCCACCCCATTAAATCATTCCAAGACAAAAGATTCTTATCTGGGTCTGAGACATCAACCATTAGTTTCATTGTGGAGAATATGTTTGAACTATAATATAGTAAATCACACTCGTCAGGCACCATAAGTTTATAGTAGTAGATTTGTTTGTGTGCCTCTTTTGGTGGACTGTCTGTGAAACTAAAATGAGAGTTTCCGCTATAATTTATCTTATTAACTAATGAGTAATCTATATTATTAGTTGAGCGATACAAATCATAGCCCCTAACAATAAGCGAATTATCAACATAGAAATCTAATTCAACTGATTTATTATCTGGACTAATAGAGGCTTTCCTAATATATGCATAATCAACCTTATTGGGTATGCCTTGAGATGAGACAACCTTATTAGAAAGAGAGGTTTTGGTATTGCTAAGTAGGGCTTCAATATAGAAAGTGTATTTTTCAACCGTTGGGTTTGCATTAAAGACTAAACTGTTTTCAGATGGTAGAAAGGTCTGAAAAAGAATAAAATTACCATCGTTTTGGCTCATATATAAATTATAAACCGTAACACTTAGGGGGTCGCCTCTATATGATGTCCATGATAAATCAATCCTACTGCTACAAGCTTGTCTATTATAGGAAAGTGCAATGTTTTTATGGCTATTTGGCTTAGTGGATGTGTTATAGCAAGAATCAATAGCCATTACAACGAGACTATAAACATTTTCAACATTGCAGGTATCGCAAGTAAAACTACTTTGGTCTTTACCCCAAATTGTGTCCATTTCAATGCAAGGAGAACCCTCACAAATAACATATGCCCATGTGTCAACAGAGGGTGAGGGAATCCATGAGAAAATTAGTTTTTGGGTTTCTAAATTAACCGAAGTAGAGAGAACTATTGGCTCAATAGGACTTTCAGTATCCTTAACAAAATGACTTCTTTGGTTTGAAATAGAGGAACATCCGAATGTGTTTGGTAGTTCTATCCTATAGTAAACCGTATCTGAGCAGGGTGGAGGGAAGTTGTCGGTATAGGTTAGTGAGGTTGTTGAATCTATTATTTTCCAAGTGTTTGACTGGTTTGCAAAACGGCGAGAGATAATATATTTTTGGTTTTCTGTTCCAAGAAGTGTTTCTGTGGGTGATAAATGAGGTGAAGTCCAATCAAGCCTAAACGAAGACTCACTAATTTTATATAGACTTAAAAATAGGGTATTGCCATAGGATATATTAGAAGGATTGGAACTAACGCTATATCTTATCTGACCATTATTTGCATTGCGAGAATTGTCTGTAAAGGAGGAAACATTAATATTAGACTCGCTACCCACCATTTCGTAATCGCTGGTCGTATTGTTAAAAGCAGAGACAGTATATTGGAGAAAACCACTTGAAACAGTCTGATAGAGGATAGTTGTTGAACCATCTTCATTAACTTGAGTACATAATATATTTGGTTTTTGCCCAATAGATATATTACTACAAAACAAGAAAACTATTATCAATAAGATTTTTCGCATAATACATTCTTAAAACGTATCTATTTTATTATTGTTGTATCTCCAGCCCTTATCTCTACCATTTGATTTACATTAAAATAAGTTTGAGCTAATCTTAGAATTTCATCACTATCAATTTCAGACACAACCTTTAGGTATTTATGGAAATAATCATAGTCTAAACCATATTTAAGAATAGCACGGAAATTCTCCGACAATTCCAAACTACCATCCAAACTCCTTAGCATACTACCTTTCATAAAGTTCTTAACCTTATGCAGTTCTTCCTCTGACACCTTCTTTGTTTTCAAAATCTCAATCTCAGAGTAAATCTCATTAATTGCATCTTGGCAGTTCTCTTGCTTAATTTCAGCCGAGATATAAAAAAGTCCAATATCCTTATATGAATATAGAACAGAACCAATGCCATAAGTGTAACCTTTATCCTCACGAATATTTGACATAAGCCTTGAACCAAAATAACCACCAAGCAAAGTATTTAAGACATTAAAGCCCAAATAATCCTTGTGATTAGCAGAAATAGTAGTTGAGCCAATCCTCACAGAAGACTGAACAGCCTTATCAAGATGAATAGATTTACGAGTATTATTGTTCTGTG
>Ga0265294_10010964_pt1 | contig 10241 bp, 5 predicted proteins | sample MunlanPumphouse3_FD_192504 | JGI IMG/M metagenome (GOLD analysis project Ga0265294, IMG submission 192504) | Groundwater microbial communities from a municipal landfill in Southern Ontario, Canada - Pumphouse #3 | ecosystem: Environmental > Aquatic > Deep subsurface > Groundwater | place...
ATCATAAAACCTAGTCCAACAACTTTACCACCAGCTGATTCAACAAGTTTAATAGTTGCTTCCATAGTTCCGCCTGTAGCTAACAAGTCGTCAATAATCACAACTCTGTCGCCAGGTTTAACAGAATCTTTGTGCATACATAATGTGTTCTTTCCGTATTCGAGTTCATAGTCATAACTAATTACTTCCCTAGGTAATTTGCCGGGTTTTCTAACAGGAATAAAACTTGCATTTAATGCATAAGCTACTGGTGCTCCGATGATAAATCCTCTAGCATCTGGCCCAATAACCTTATTTGCATTTAGTTCTTTTGAAAATTCTGCTAATTCATCAATTGCTTTATGAAAAACTTCACCTTCTCCAATTAGCGGTGTAATATCTTTAAATTGAATTCCTTCTATAGGAAAGTTAGGTACATTAGTTATATAGTCTTGATATTTCATTATTTTCCTCCAAAATTTGCCTAAAATAGGCATCAAGTATGTTTTTGTCACTTTGATAAATAAAGTTGATTTGTTGAAATTTTTCCAAAAGATTCCGATATGTCAATGAAGTATTCAAGTTCATCTTCAAGGTTTTCTTCTCCACATGATATGTATCATTATTAATCTCTATTAAGCCTAATTCTGTAAATATCCTTAAAGCTTTATCAAAAACAAAATCAGAAAACAAATTATAGTTTAAATCATCTAAAGTAAAATGATTAAGCTTTTCAAAGTATAAGTATACTTTTCCTAGTTCCTTCCTGTCAAGTAATTGATTAAGATTATACTTCTTTTCTTTCGGTAGTAAAGCCAATGTCTTAAAATTATTAAATTTTTCTTTAAAATTATCTTCTTCAATAATGTAAGAATCATTATAAATGATTAAATTGTCTCTTAAATACGGAAGAACTCTAAAATTTTGTTTGCGATAATCAAGAATCTGTAAATTGTTACATTCAATATCTCTTATCATTATTTGTAAGTTTTCTCTATTACGGAAAGAATTAACACTTAGTCCACCACAAACGTTGATAACATCACCTGGATTAAGAATATAATAATATTCCAAACTGTTGAAATCAAGAGCATCATAGATATAACCATCAATTTCAAGTTGTAATTTTGTATGTTTTTGATTTAGAATTTGTTTTTTTAAGACTTTTAAGTTTTTTACAACATAAGAAGCTGTAAAAAACGATTTATCTTGAATGCTTTTTATGGTTGTTATCTGGATTCTTGGTAAATATACTTCCATATCAACTTTTAAAACAGGAATTGTAGATTTAATGTTTTGTTCATTTAATCGCTTTTTGAAATCTTCAAGATTTGATAATCTAATCTGAAGTCCAGCTGCTTGTGAATGTCCACCATATCTTTCTAAATAAGCAGAATTATCATTAAGCATTTCCAGAATATTTTCATCTCCATAGGATCTTGCGGATCCTTTACCGAGATTATCATCATCAATTGTTATTACAATTGTGGATTTTTGATATTTTTCTACAATTCTTTGAGCACAAATGCCGATTACACCTTCATGTAATTTTTCTGAAGCGACGACTATAACTCTATCATTTGGATTTACTAAATCTTCACAAATCGCAAAAGCGTCTTCTGTAAGTTTTTTACGTAAATCATGATTTTTCTCTATTTCTATAATTAATTCATTAGCTCTTTTTATATCATCAGTAACTAATAATTCAACCGCTTCTTTTGCTTTATTTAATCTTCCACTACTGTTTATCTTTGGAGCTATTTTAAAAGCAATAGCTGTAACATTAATAACATCAAGATTACTATAATCTAATAATTTTCTCAATCCGATGTTTTTTGTGTTTTTAATTCTCTCAATACCTAAATTAACCATTGCTTGGTTTTCATCTTCTAACGGCATCAAATCCGCAATGGTTCCAATCATAACTAAATCTAATAAATCATTAAGATCTTCATTTAATAACGCTTTAGATAGTTTATAAGCTACCATTACTCCAGCAATTTCTGTAAAAGGATAATTGGGGCTTAATTTTGGATGAACAATAGCTAAAGCTTGTGGTATTGTATCTCCTGGTTCATGATGGTCAGTAATGATAGTGTCAATACCGGCGCTATTTAATAACCCCACTTCATTATCACAAGTAATTCCGTTATCAACAGTAATTACTAATTTAACATTTGCATTTATAATATCAGAAACAGCTCTTTCGTTAAGACCGTAGCCTTCACTATATCGATCTGGAAGATCATATTTTACAATCGCTCCAGCTTTTATCAAAGAACGATATAAGACCGATATGGCACTAATACCATCACAATCATAATCACCAAAAATCATTATTAACTCTTTTTTTGAAATAGCTTCATTGATTCTATCAACGGCTTTTTGCATATCGTTAAGCAAAAATGGATCATGCAACCGCTCTTTTCCCATAGAAAAAAATGTTTCATAATCAGAAATATTACGATTTTTTAAAAGAGTTCTAAAAACATCTTTATCAGTAACGACTTCTTCTGCTTGCATTTTCCAAAAATATTTACTTTTAATCAAATAAAACAACTCCAATTCTTTTTAAAATTTTAGTGAAATATCCATAGATTTATATGAGTGTGTTAAACCACCTACACTAATATAATCAACACCTGTTTCTGCTACTGATTTGACTCTTTCCAAAGTCATATTACCACTTGCCTCGATTTTTTTCTTTTTATTATTCAACTCTACACAAGTTTTCATCATATCATTATTCATGTTATCAAGCATAATAATATCACAATCACTTAATAGGGCTTCTTTGAATTGTTCAATAGTTTCAACTTCGACTTCAATTTTTAAACTTTTTCCAATTGCGTTTCGCACTTTATACACTGCTTCTTTGATAGAACTAGCGCTCTTAAGATGATTATCCTTCAACATAACCATATCAGATAAATTCATTCTATGATTCGTGCCGCCTCCATCACGTACAGCTTGCTTTTCTAAAATCCTAAGCAAAGGTGTTGTTTTTCTTGTATCTAGAATTTCAGTATTATAACCACTTACTTCCTGTACAAATCTTTTTGTCATTGTCGCAATACCAGACATACGCTGTAAAAAGTTTAAGCCAACTCTTTCAGCTTTTAAAATTGATTTTGTAAGACCAGATACGTTAGCAATTATTTCACCAGTTTTAACAAAAGTTCCATCTTGTTTAAAAACTGTAAACTTTATATCATTATCTATTTGTTTAAAAACCTCTTGGCAGACATCTATTCCAGAAATAACACCTTCTTCTTTAGCGATGAAATTTCCGAAAGATTGCTCATTACTAAACAAGTACTCACTTGACACATCAATTTTTGGTATATCTTCTTTAAGAGCGTTTTTTATTAAATTTATTACATAATCATCCATGCTATTCACCTAAATTCATTCTAATTTGACCCTCAAATTTTTGTTTAACTTCTTTCTTAGCTATCTTAACCCATTTAGCACTTCGTCCGACTCCAACAGCTCTAATAATGTTATCATCAGCCATACGTTTAAGAGTTCTATTAATCGTTGAATCTGAAATTGAAGGATGTTTCTCACGGATATCTTCTTTTGAAAAAACATCACCTAATTTATATATTGTATTTTCTACATAGTCAGTTTTGTTAATTGATAAGCTTTCATCATACTCATAGTCTCTTGAGACCTCTTTGAGTTCTATATAGAACCCATTAAATATATTAATAAAGAAATTCATTAATGGCATTAAATCTGGCAAACCTTGTTTGCTTTGAATATCTATGTGACTAATTATATCTTGATAATCTGCTTTATAGATATTCAATCTTTGGAAGAATGATAAGTAATTAGCAGCTTTAAAATGATTTTCAATCATAAGAATATAAAAGATTAAAACTCCTAAGCTCTCATTATATGGCATATCAAAAACATTCATGTTAACAAAGTCAATAAAAAAATTTAGATACAAGAAAATTGGCTCAATACTTTTTTCTTTTATAATATGATTGATATCTACTAAGTATTTTTCCAATTCTTCTCTCATTGAAGAAGTCTCAGACATAAACATACCTTTTTTTGTCCCAAACTTACGATATTTAAGCTTTTCTTTATTTAAAACTCCGATAAACATTAAATTAAATAAATCATTTATTTCTCCTAGTTGAAGATTAAAAGGTTCTTGGCTTTCTACATGTATTCTTCTAAAAATCATGATTAAATTTTTATATAATTGTTCTGCCTTATTATTCGCAACTGAAGAATCTAAAAGTAGTGTACGATATCGATTATCTTTTATTTTAAAGTCAGTAGAAAAAAATAATTTAAAAAAATACTCAGCATTTTGATTAGCTACATCATTTTTTATATATTCTATGTTCTTTTGAAAAACAGTTTCATATAGAGGGTTTTTGCCCATTTCAAAATACAGATTCGTAGTATTATTAAATACCTCATGAGTAACTAGATTTACTTTAATTCTTTCTAGACACTTCATTCTAAATCCTCCTTTATCAAAAATTATTCAATTAGTCCGATAATTTGATTAATAAAATCAATATCCCATTCAAGATTTTCAGTATACCATGCCTGGCTAGTTAGATTACTTTTCAATGTGAAATTTGAATCTTCAGTATCTTGATTTGTTTCACTATACCAATAGCTATTAGTTAATGAATAGTCTCCATAACTTCTTCCGTATATATTGTTAAAATAGTTTTCCATATCTGTTTGATTAAGCGTTTCTACGTTACCAATAGCTATAGAGTCTTTATTTTCACTATTCCAATCTTCTCCAACTAAATAACCATAACAGTTTTCTAATCCACTTGCAGTTATATCTGTCTTACTAAAATTATTAAAGACATATCCATAATTATTATATCCGATTAAACCACCAGTATGTGAAGCATAGCCTTGCGCTTCATTAGTAATAATACTGTTTGAAATATTGCTATATATGGAAATGTTCAATAGAATTCTTTCTTCTTCATAGCCTGAAGTTATTCCACTATAATTATGTCCAATCAATCCACCAACATGTGATTTATTATTTAAAGAAATTGCATTTAAGGTAGAACTCACAAAATTTTCATAGATTCTAGAATTTAAACTTTTTCCGATTAAGCCACCGACAAAAACGATTTTTTCAGCGTTGACATCTATAGTGCCATTAGCAGTATTTCCGACAATTATTGATGGTAGAAAATTAGCAAATTCTTCGTTAGCATACATTTTTTCAGCCATACCAACTAATAAGCCAGCATAAACATTTGATTTTGTATTATTTATTGAAATAGTTCCATCAACTTCAACATTTTGAACTTTACCCGATACAGTACCTGCTAATCCGCCTGAAAAAGTTATTAATTCTGTTTCATAGTTAATTGAGAAATCAATAATCTTTAGATTTGAAATATTTCCATCTACACATGCAAATAAACCATTATGTTGATGATCCATTGTTATTGTAAGGTTGGATATTGTCATACCATTACCATCAAAATTACCTAAGTAAGGAGAACTATAAGTTCCAAGTGGTTCCCATTCTTCTCCTGAAATATCAAGATCATTCATCAATATATAAGATTTATTCATTTCGATATTTTTTAATTCTTCAACATTTGTGATTTCAATATAATTATCAGTATCAATGACAATTGGTTCTTTAGTTGTTTGCTCAGCGCCAAAATCACAACTGACAAGTACTAAAGATAAAAATATAATTAATAAAAATTTTTTCATACTATTCCTCTTTTCTTTAAAACAAAGTTTGTTGAACAATGTAATCATCTAGATTTTCGTCTTCTTCAGTAGATTCTTCATCCGAATCAATGTTTGTAGAATCAATATCATCATCTTTTTCATCAATGAATTCTTCTGATGAGTTAGAACTAGAAATTATTTTGGCTAAGTCATTCATTACTTCATCGGTTTCTTCAACTTCTTCCGATTCAATAACATTCATTAAGTTTATTAAAACATTCTTGTTATCATGATAATTATTTATCTCTAGTAGAACAGCTAACGGGTTGCTAGATTTTGATAAATATTGAATTCCATTTTCAAAACGATCAGCTTTTAAATCTGCCCCTGAGATTGTTATCCCGCCTTTTTTAGCTAACAATCTTACCGTTAAACAGTCTTTTAGTCTAAAGATATTTTCAGCAGCCATACCCACAAAGCGATAAGGATTACTTTGAACTGTTTTTAGATAACGTTTCCCCTTAGCAGGACGATGACTATAATCTATATTAGCTATAAATTCTCGTTTTAAGCCACCTCTATTTGTTAATAACAAGAGTTCATCTTTAATAATTGTTGTAGTAAATTTAGCTCCAACTAATTTATCATCACGAAGATTAATTCCTTTTACACCTTTAGCGTTCAATGACTGAACAGCTACTTCATCTAGTGGATATTTTAAAATATAACCATTTTCTGAAGCTAAAACAATATCTCGATCAAACTCTTCACGTAAATCCACACTAACTAATGGATTTAATCTGTTTGCTGGCAAACAATTAAATGTACGATTTATTCTTGTTTTCTGAAATTCACTTAAAGACACTCTTTTAATTTGACCATCTTGATTTGCAACTAATACATCTCTTAATTCATCAAATTCATCAATTACAAGATAATCAACAATTACTTCCTTATCAACTAATTGTGCGTAATTACCAATATAATCCCCTAAATCACGATATTTCATATCTGGTACTTTGTAAACTGGTAAGGCTATGAAATTACCAAAATTAGTGAAAAATAATATAGTGTTTCTCGTATTCACTTCACTTTGCTTTAAAATCATATCTCCGTCTTTTAAACCAGTATCAGTTGTTGTTGCTAAATAGGATTTTAATGAAGTACGCTTGATATATCCATCTTTAGAAACAACAAACATTACATTTTCGTTTTCGATTAATTCCTGTTCATCTATTTCTACTTTTTGGATTTGACCAGCTATAATTGATTTTCTTTCAACTGGATAGTTATTAAGAATCTCTTCTAATTCAGCAACCACAGCATTTTCAAGTTCCTGTTCATTACTAAGTATCTTTTCTAAGCGTTTAATTGTTCTTGTCAATTCTTCACTTTCATTTTGCATTTGAGTCACATCAGTAGTTGACAAACGATATAATTGTAATGAAACAATTGCATCTGCTTGATTTTCAGTAAACTCAAATCTTTCAACCAAACGGTTGATTGAATCTTTCTTTCCTAATGAACTTCTAATTAATTCAATGACTTCATCTAAAATACTGACCATTTTCAAGAAACCAGCAACAATATGTTGGCGTTTTTCAGTCTGATTTAACTCATAATTAGATCTATTTCTAATCATCTCTTTTTGATGTTGAATATATTGATTTAAAACCTCATCTACTGAAAGAAGTTTTGGACTTCTTTGACTAATCGCAACTAAATTGTAATTATAAGTAACGCTTAAATCTGTGTTTTTATATAAATAAGCTAGAATCAATTCTGATGAAATCTCTTTTTTCAGTTTTATCGATATTCTTATTCCATCACGATCAGATAAATCATTAACTTCTAAAATACCATCAATTCTTTTTTGGACACGTATTTCATCTATCTTACGAACTAATTCTGCTTTATTCACTTCATATGGTATTTCTGTTATAACTAATGAAGTATCTTCTATCTCTACTTTTGCTTTTATAACAATTTTCCCTTTACCTGTTTGGTAAGCTTTTTTAATTTCTTTTGTTCCTTCAATAATACCTCCGGTAGGGAAATCAGGACCTGGCATAATTCTTAACAAATCATCAATATCAGCTTGAGGATTCTTTATTTTATAGATTGTTGTTCTAATAACTTCACTTAAATTATGAGGTGGTATATTGGTCGCGTATCCAGTGGCCATTCCCGAAGCACCATTCACTAAAATATTAGGAAATTTAGCCGGTAAAACAACTGGTTCTAATTCACAATCATCAAAGTTTGGTATAAAAGTTACCGTTTTTTTATCAATATCCTTCAATAATGCTTCCGCAAAAACAGTTAATCTAGCTTCGGTATAACGCATAGCAGCGGCAGGATCATTATCAACTGATCCATTGTTCCCGTGCATATCAATCAAAAGTGTACCTAACTTCCATGGTTGTGACATTCTAACCATAGCATCATAAACACTTGTATCTCCATGAGGATGATATTTACCTATAACTTCTCCAACTATTCTAGCAGACTTCTTATATGCTTTGTTAGAGCCCATTCCAAGTTCATTCATTGCAAAGAGGATTCTTCTTTGAACTGGCTTAAGGCCATCTCTAACATCAGGAAGAGCTCTATCTTGAATGATATATTTAGAGTATCTACCAAATCGTTCCCCAACAATCTGTTCTAAATTTATTGGTATAATTTTTTCTACTAAAAAATCATCGATTTTTTTCTTTACTGATTTAGCCACCGATAACACCTTCAATCATAAAATCATCATCTTCATTTTCAAAAGAAACGTTATTATCAATCCATTCTTTTCTAGGTTCAACCTTATCACCCATTAAGACAGAGATTCTTTGATCAGCTTCAGCTAAATCTTCGATTCTCACTTGAACTAAAGTTCTTGATTTTGGATCCATTGTTGTTTCCCACAATTGTCCAGAATTCATTTCACCTAAACCTTTATAACGTTGAATAGTATATGTCTTGAATTTACGACATATTTCTTCTCTTTCTTCTTCGTTCCACGCATAAACTGATTCTTTTTTTCCAGAGGAAATCTTATACAAAGGTGGTTGAGCAATATATAATTTTCCATTCTCGATTAATTCTGGCATATATCTAAAGAAAAACGTGATTAAAAGTACTTGAATATGAGCACCATCTGTGTCCGCATCTGTCATAATGATGACTTTATTGTAATTTGATTTAGTAACATCAAATTCGCTACCTATTCCAGCTCCAATAGTATAAATAATAGTTGAAATTTCTTCGTTTTTAAAAACTTCTTCCATTCTTTGTTTTTCTGCGTTTATAACTTTTCCTCTTAAAGGTAATATCGCCTGAAAAACACGGTCACGTCCTTGTTTAGCTGACCCACCGGCAGAATCACCTTCCACCAAGAATAATTCCTTTATGTCGCTATTTTTACTACTTGCTGGTGCCAATTTACCAGAAAGTATAGTTTCTCTTTTTTTAATTTTTTTAACTAATCTAGCATCATCTCTTGCCTTTCGAGCTGCTTCCCATGCATTCCTAGCATCGACTGCTTTTTCTATTAAAGACGCAGCTGTCTTAGGGTTTTCAGTTAAATATATATTGAGTTTTTCAGAAACTACTGCTTCTACTGCAGGTCGAGCTTCTGGCGACCCTAGTTTATTCTTTGTTTGTCCCTCAAATTGTAATAAATCCTCAGGAACACGAATAGAAATAATAGCTGTTAATCCTTCTCTTACGTGAGTACCTTCTAACGAGGCATCTCTTTCTTTCATAAGATTCATTCGTCTAGCATAATCATTAAATATTTTCGTAAAAGCAGACTTAAAACCCGTTTCATGAGTTCCGCCATCTTTTGTTCTTACATTATTAACAAAAGATATAATGTTTTCACTAAAAGCTTTTGTATAACCAAATGCAACTTCAACTTCTATTTTAGATTGAACTCCATAAAAATAAACAGGTTCATGAAGAGGACCCTTACTTTTATCAATATATAGTACATATTCTTTAATACCTTTTTCATAAACAAAAGTTTGTCTTTGTTTAGAACGATAATCTATTAACTGCATTTTTAATCCTTTAATTAAAAATGCACTTTCTCTAATCCGCTCTTCTAAAGTTTGATAATTAAATAGTGTTGTTGAAAAAATCTTTTGATCAGGTTTAAACCAAACTTCTGTACCAGTTTTCCTTGTTTCGCCAACCACTTCTAACTCTTTTACTTTCTTACCGCCATCTTCAAAACGCATCATATACATTTTACCATCACGGTGGATTGTAACTTGTAAAAATTCACTTAAGGCATTTACAACTGAAGCACCAACCCCATGTAATCCTCCGGATACTTTATATGCTCCTTCAGCTGAAAACTTACCTCCTGCATGTAGTTTAGTAAAAATAACTTCTACTCCAGTAATTCCTGATATATGTAAGTCGACAGGCATTCCTCGTCCATCATCAGTAACGACAATAGAATTGTCTTCTTTGACTTCTATTTTTATAAATGTTCCAAAACCTGCTAAAACTTCATCGATGGAATTATCAATAATTTCCCATACTAAATGATGAAGGCCTCTAGTATCTGTCGA
>Ga0265294_10010965_pt1 | contig 10240 bp, 5 predicted proteins | sample MunlanPumphouse3_FD_192504 | JGI IMG/M metagenome (GOLD analysis project Ga0265294, IMG submission 192504) | Groundwater microbial communities from a municipal landfill in Southern Ontario, Canada - Pumphouse #3 | ecosystem: Environmental > Aquatic > Deep subsurface > Groundwater | place...
TATAATGAAAAAACGATGAGGCATCTAGCTTTATCTTATGGTGTGCATGCTATTTACATGCCTTCACAAGATAATGGTCAGGAGTACTATTTTATGGGATTAAAAGAGCTTGTAAGACAAAGGGAAATAAATGAATCAGATATGGTAGCTTATCTAAGTAGTGGAAAAGCTGGTACACATACTTCTTTTCTGGAAATAAATCTTGTAAAAGATGTACTTCAACACGTAGAGGAATTGACATTGCCTAATAAAGATAGATATCTATAATTAAGAAAAAATTGAATGTAAAAATCTAAAATAAATAGTGCAAAATCGAGTTGAGATTAGTATAAAGAGTTAGGTGTACGCCTAACTCTTTATCAATAATTTTTATCGATCCTTCAATCTTGGGCTTAGATTGTTGTAACAGTATATTAACTAATATAATGCCATGACAATTTTTTAAATAGCCTATTTATATGATACTTTAGTAATTCATTATTTGGCTTATTAAGTTCGGCATCTTCTGATAATATTTTATTAGCTAGGGCATTAGCTCTATGAAGAATTTTTGTATCTTGAGCTAAGTTAGCTACTTTAAGATTGCAAGCAATTCCGCTTTGTTGAGTACCTTCAATGTTTCCTTGACCCCTAAGGCGCATATCTACTTCGGCAATTTTAAATCCGTCATTTGTGGAAGTCATCGTTTCTATTCTCGTTCTGGCTTCATTTGATAGTTTATAAGATGACATAAGAATACAATAAGATTGATCTGCTCCACGTCCTACACGTCCTCTTAGCTGATGTAGTTGAGATAGTCCAAAACGTTCTGTGCTTTCAATTAACATAACTGAGGCATTGGAAATATTAACTCCAACTTCAATAACTGTTGTTGCTACTAGAATTTGAGTATCATTTTCTACAAAACGTTTCATTTCTATATCCTTGTCGACGGATTTCATTTTGCCATGTACCATACCAATCTTATAATTTAGAGGAGAAAAATATTTTTCAACCTCTTCTAAACCTTTTTCTAGGTTCATATAGTCTGTTTTCTCAGAATCAAAAATCATAGGATATACTATGTAGGCCTGATGTCCAAGTTTTAATTCTTTTTCTATAAATTTAAAAACTTCTGTTTTCCTGTTTTCATAAGCATGATAAGTTGTTACAGGTTTTCTTCCTGGAGGCAATTCATCTATTACCGATATATCTAAATCACCATATAATGTCATTGCTAGTGTTCTGGGTATGGGGGTAGCTGTCATAACTAGTATATGAGGGAGTATGATGTTTTTTTTCCAAAGACGAGCACGTTGAGCTACTCCAAAACGGTGTTGTTCATCAATAATAGAGAGCCCTAAATTCTTAAAGTTAACAGTATCTTCCAAAAGTGCATGTGTACCTATTATTATTTTAATATCTCCATTAAGAAGACCTTCATGTATTATTTGTCTATCTTTTTTCTTTGTGGAACCTGTGAGTAGAGCCACTTTTATATTCATACCTTCAAGTAGCTTTGTTATGGTTTCGAGATGTTGATTTGCAAGTATCTCAGTAGGAGCCATCAAACATGATTGATAATCATTATCTAAGGCTATTAACATAGTCATAACCGCAACCAATGTTTTTCCACTACCCACATCTCCTTGTAATAATCTATTCATTTGAATTCCCATACCACAATCATGCCTAATTTCTTTAATAACTCTTTTTTGAGCTTCTGTTAATTCAAAAGGGATATGATCTCTATAAAAAGAATTTACATTTTCCCCTATTCTAGAAAATTTAAGACCTTTAAAATAAAGTTTTCGGGTATATTTTTCTTGAAGAGAATTAAGTTGTATATAAAATAATTCTTCAAATTTTAGTCTATATTTTGCTTTGTCTAATATTTCTAGAGATTCTGGAAAATGTATATTATATAAGGCTTTATATCTATATATGAGACCTTCAGTCTTTACTATATCATTAGGAAGTGTTTCCGTAATATATTCAGGATTAATAACATTAAATATGGATGCCATTATTTTGCTTAATGCTTTAGAATTTATATAAGCCTTTTTCATCTTTTCAGTAGTTGGATAAACAGCTTGTAATCCTACTAAGTTTGTAGAATTCTTGTTATATACATCTATTTCTGGATGAACCATATTTAATTTTCTATTAAAAACACTTGCTTGTCCAAAAATAAGATAATCTGTATTATTGTTTATTTGAGCTGAAAGATATTTATATCCTCTAAACCAGATTAATTCTAGTATACCTGTTTCATCATAAGCAATAGCTGTCATCCTTAAAGATTTTCCTACACCTACACTCTTAAGTTCTTTAATTTTGGCTTTTATTTGTATATATGGAAGTTCTGATGTTATTTGATTAATTTTATATATTTTGGAACGATCTATATATTTATAGGGTATATGGTATAACATCTCTTCACAACTCGAGATACCTAGTTCTTTGGTTATGATTTCTGCTTTTTTGATTCCAATTCCTGGGATAGATTTTATATGTAGTTTTGTAATGTCCAATTTTTTTATTTTATAGCTATTATATAAATATCTTATTTGTTTTGCAATTTATTTGTAATATTTATTCTTTACTTTATTTATCTGAGATATTTTATTAAATTTGTGTTTCGTATGTATTGAAAAAGTATAGTTTAAATTTTAGACAAATATACAAAATAAATGATAGTTTTAAAAAGTAATATTATAACTATTAGGCATAGGTTTGCACAGAGACTTAAATTTCGTAATAAATATGGTTATGGAGTTCATTCACCATTTATGTTTAATTTTGTAATGAAAGTGTTGAAGGGAAATAATAATGATGTTTATACATTTCTAGTAAATAAGAAATTGCCTCGCAATAAAAGAAAATATTTCACAATGCTTCTAAAATTAATTAATTATTATAAGCCTGAAAAAGTATTTATTAGGGGAAATTCTTATAATGAAATATTTGAATATATAAGTTTAGCATGGCCAAAGAGGTTTTTAAATATTGAGAATACTGATAATTGTGAATTTATTTCTACTTTACAAGTGAATATTATTTCTAAGATAAGGTCTAAAATTATTATTTTAAGAAAAAATAGTTACGCCCTAGAAGAAGTGTGTGATTTTATTAATACAAGAGAATTTAAAAACAACAAGTTAAGGGTATGTATAGTAATAGAGGATATAAATAAAAATTCTTATAATCACAATTTATGGTTGAAATTTAAGAATTTAGCTACAGTTACTGTAGACATGTCAAGATGTGGTATTATGCTTTTTGATAATAATATTCAAAAAGGATATTATAGTGTACACTTATAACAACTCGTATAATTAAATATTTCTATTGTCGTACCAAGAATCTCGTTTATTTAGTTTTAAATCTCTTAACATAGAAGATTTAACATTTATTTGGAAGTTGTATGATTGATGGGTACCAAATGGAATACAATTAAAGGACATAGTCCAGCAATGAAGATCTCTTTTGACACTAAAACTAGTAGCTGTAATGTTTTTAGCTTTTACGTCATATCCACTGCTAAAGTTACATGTCCACTTTGGTGTTAATGAAAAATTTCCATTTATACGAAAAGTCATATTTATATTATCTTTATGTAATGGCTTTTTAGCTCCTTCTTCTGGATTTGTTAAATAAGATCTATTATATGAGAATGTATAGTCTATATTAATACTCCATGGTATATTGAATTTAGTATATCTTGCGTTCAAATTGTTATTGTTTATAGCTCTTTTATCACTTTCATCTAGGTTATTCCCTTTCTTATTTACAGCTTTTTTATCTCCTTCAGTCGGATTATTTCTTTTTCCGTTATTGCTGCTTTCGGAAGAGAAATTAATACTTGAAGAACCAGTTAATGATGTAAGACGTCCTATTCCACCATTGAATTTATTGTATCTATGTCCTTGTGAATTAATTGCATAAGGATCGAGAGTTCCTGAAAGATTTATATTTACTTTGTCTTTAAAAATTTTAGTTCTGAAAGATATAGAAATATTTGACCATTTCATAGAATCTGCAAAGAAATTATAGCTAGTAGATGCTCTTAAACTTTCAATTAGTTTGATTTTTTTGTACTCTTCTTTATTACTTGTGTCTCTATCATTTCGAACTTTCATCTCTAAGCTATTATCTAAATTAAAACTCATACTTCCAGATTCTGTAGATCCAGAAGGAGGAGAGTAAATTTGACCTTCAAAAATATTATATTCAATTTCTTTTCCATTTCCGTCTATGTATTTTTTCCAGTACTTGTCTCTTTTAATTCCTATTTCGGGAGTATATGATGTACTTATGCTTGGGCGTATTACATGTCTTATAGCATGAATTTTACTGTCTGGATTAGTAAATAAAAACATTCCATATATAGTGGGATTGTAGGACATAGAAATACTCGCACTATAATTATGAGCGTATTGTAATCCGTATACAGTGTCAGTTCTAATATGTCCTATATTAGTGGTGGGTCCATCAATCACCCATTCTTTGTGTATTTTTTTTAGAAAAGCAACGCCTGTATAATTAAAAGATGGGGAGATAGCAACGTCTTTTACTATATTGATACTGGTACTGAGTGGTATATTATGTTTAAATCCACTTTTCCAATATTTTGGAATATCTGAAAATGTTTTTGTAATAAAATCCTCTTTACTATTGACTGTACTCTTAAGTTCTGCAGTATAAGAAACACCAATATTTTCATACCATTTTAAATCCCCGATAACTAATTTACGTCTAAAGGGATAAATTTGTGAAACTCTAAAATTCATGTTTGGAAAAGATAAAGAAATTGTTGAGTCTGTACTATTTTGGCTGTGACTAAAAGAAGCACTTAGGCTATAAGGTTTATCAGGCCATTTTTTACTCCAAGAAACGCTTGATTGTTTACGTTGATTTGCAATATCACTGATAGTTTGTGCATTGTAATAGTTGTTCGTAGAAGACGATAAATCTACAGATGCTGAAAATGTTGCATAAGGATTGGCTTTAGAATCTTGAGAGTGTGTCCATCTTAAACTCCAATCTTTTGTCTCTGAATAATCTGGATAGCCTTTGTCTCCTGATTTACTTTTACTCGTGGTAAATTGTAATGAACCAGAAAATTTATATCGCTTTCTATATTGTGACGTTAAGCCTAATCTCCATGATCCATTAGAATAAATTGTTCCAAGAAAAGAAGCGTCCATGTGTTTATTTACGGCCCAATAATAACCTCCGTCTCTAAGATTAAAACCTCTAATTGATTCTTCTCCATAAGAAGGAATTATAATACCAGATGTCCTTTTGGTGGTAATAGGGAAGAAACCGAATGGAATAAAAAGTGGTAGGGGTACATCTTCTATTACTAAATTTGCAAAACCCGAAATGACTTTATCTCCTTTTATCAATTTAGCTCTACTCATTCTAATGTAGAAATGAGGATGATCGTGATGATCACAAGTTGTATACCATCCATCTTTTACACAAAATACAGAATCATTCATCTGTTTTGTTATTTTTCCTTGTATATAACCTTCTCCCTGTTGGGTTACGATTTCTTTTACATAGCCTTTTTTGGTTTTAAAATTGTATTTTAAACTTTTACTATCAAACTCTTGTCCCTTATCTTTAAAGTGTGGTTTACCAATGATTTTACCTAAAGAATCTTTTACTCCTTGGGCGAAAGCCTCATTCGTAATCATGTTTAAATTGATATTATCAGCTTTAAGTTCTGTTGTAATATATTTTATATTTGCATTTTTATAGAGATTAATGGATTTACCATTCATGTCTATCTGTATAGAATCATCAGCAGAAAAAGTTATTACATCCGTAAAAACAGGTTTAGGTACTAAAGAATCAACTTTAGTTGTATCTTGTATTTCTTTAATTGTATCTCTTATAATAGTGTCAGTAACTACCATTGATATAGGCAAATTTATATTATGCAAATGTTGTACAGGCAGTTTTGCCGCTGCTGGAGAATTATTTATGCGTATTATAGATATTGCTAAAATAATAGCAAAGGCAATAAAATATATATTGTATCTTCTGTTTTGCAATTTATTTACTATATTTGTGAAACAAATCCCTTTATAAAGGAATTTGAAATTTTTATATTAATATTATTTAAAATAGAGATTACTTCGCGCAAAAGTAATAATATTTAGTTGTTTTATCCATTTTTTTGTCCAAAATCTTTTTAGAATGAAAAATTATTTGTCCATAGGTATATATATATTATTTGTAGTAATGTTTTCCTCTCTGGAACTATTAGCTCAGTCGAATACAATTAATTGTATTTGTATTGATCCTGGACACGGAGGTAAGGATCCTGGTGCTAATAATCGTAGGGTTAAGGAGAAAGATATTGTATTATCTATAGCTCTTAAAGTAGGTAAACTTATTAAAGTTCAGAATCCTGATGTAAAGGTATTATTCACTAGAACAAAAGATGTATTTGTACCACTTAGAGAGCGTACAGCTTTTGCTAATAGGAATAAAGTTGATTTGTTTATTTCAATTCATGCTGATGCCGTATCGGGCAGTAGTGCTCACGGAATTGGTACTTTCGTATTAGGAAATAATAGTTCAAAACAAATATTGCGTGTAGCGATGAAAGAAAATTCTGTAATAGAATATGAGGATAATTATAAAATAAATTATGGAAACTTTGATCCTAATAGTCCGGAATCTTATATAATGTTCAATTTGATAAAAAACATACATTTGGAAAAGAGTTTAAAAGTAGCTTCTTATATTCAGCATGAATTTTCAGTGGTTACAAAGTTATCAAATCGAGATGTTAGACAGGCACCATATTGGGTGCTGAAAGATGTTAGTATGCCGTCATTACTTATTGAAACAGGATTTATAACTAATAGTTCCGACGAGCGTTATATAAGCTCTTCTAAGGGACAATATGCAATAGCTAAAGGAATTGCAGCTGGATTTGCAAAATATAGAAAACATTTGGAAACGAATACTTCATTATTAAAATACGAAAAAATAAGAAAAAGTTTCTATTACGCTGTACAAATAGCATCATCTGTGTCTGAGAATGAAAATACGAAACGATTTAACATTCGTGATAGAGTAGATATAATAAAATCTGGAAATAGATTTAAATACATAGTAGGTCATTGTAAAAGTAAAAATGAGGCTCTAATTTTGTTAGGAAAATTGAAAAAAAATGTAAAAGATTGTTTTTTAATAGCGGTAAATAATGGAAAGGTTGTATCTTTGTCAGAGGCAAAGAAATTATTCAAGAATTAGATTATATTTAATAAATGAAAATAAATAAGGAAGCAAAAATTGGATTAGTAGTAATAGCTGCTATTATTATATTGATTTGGGGAGTTAATTTTCTTAAATCAAAATCTTTATTTAGTAGAAATCAGTATTTTTATGGTATTTATGATAGGGTAGATGGTCTAAAAATTTCTAGTAGTGTACTATATAAAGGATATCAGGTTGGACAGGTTAGTAAAATTAGTTTTATTGGTCGTTCTTATAATGATGTGTTAGTCCAATTTTCAGTTACTAAAAATCTTCCCATACCTAAGGACTCTGAAGCTAAAATTATGAGTTCTGATATTATGGGTAATAAATCTATTCAACTCTTTCCAGGTGAATCTAAGATTTATGCAGAGGATGGAGATACTCTTAAAACTGAAATGCAATTGGGTATAATGGAGCAATTGAGTAAGCAGGTTGCTCCACTTAAAAAGAAGGCTGAAGATATTATGATATCCTTAGATACTGTACTCGTTTCTATAAAAAGTATATTTGATGAAAGCGAAAGAGGTAATTTAAAGGGAAATTTAAAGAGTTTTAGGAGAACTCTTGATAATATAGAGGGCGTTTCTGAAAACCTGAATGATTTTTTAAATAGAGAAACAACCCGGTTGTCTGCAATTCTAACTAATGTTGATGACTTTACTAATAATATAGATACAAATAATATTTATATAAGTAATGTTTTGCATAATTTTAATATTTTTTCTCAAAAACTAAGTCGTCTAGATCTTGATTCCAAAACGATAGAATTAGATTCCATATTAGCTAATATTAACTCAATAAGTAATAAGATAAATAGAGGTAATGGATTTTTGGGGCAGACGGTTAATAGCGATGAATTATATTATAATTTAATAAAAACTACGGATAATCTGGATAAGGTAATATCAGATTTTAAGAAAAATCCTAAAAAATATGTACATCTTTCTATATTTGATTTTTCTTCGTCAAAATTTAAAGGTAAGAATTATGGAATCGTTATTGGGGTTTTTGATTATGCTCTTGATATAAATGATAAATTATACAAAGACAATCCAAATTTAACAGAATTAAGAAAAAATACTCATTACTATTATTTTTTAGATACATTTATAAAGCTAAGAGAAGCTAAAAAAAGGTTAATTAGTGTAAAAAAACGTTACAAAGAAGCGTATATCGTTAAAATAGAGAATTAGTATTGTTTATAATAATTCTAAATAAGCAAATGTTAAATTGTAGTAAAGAAAAAAGATATTAAAATTTGTGTAAGTATACTAATATCTTTTTAGCTCTGCTTATGCTGAATTGCCTATTTTGTGCAATTCCTTTGTTTTAGTATAGAAAAAAAACGTAATATCATGAAAATTTTAAAATTAGATTTAAAATTCTTTTGTATTACTTTTAAAGAGACATATCTTTGATTATTAAATAGTTAGATGTAAGTGTCTGAAATTCAACAACTAATGTTTTTTTATCAAAATCAAGTGAAATATGATTTTTTTTTTAACTAATTTTTTCTCACTTTTGTATTTGGATTCTGTCCTCGAATTTTGTAATAAAGTAGAGTATTCATTTTTAACAATAGGTATTTATATAGGTAATGAGAAGAGATGCAAAAATAATATGGAATAAATGTCTTGATATAATTAAAGATAGGGTGGAACCAGTAAAGTTTCGTTCTTTTTTTAAGCCTATCGTTGCGTCTAATTATGAAGATCCTGTATTGACTTTGGAGGTGGCAAGTGATTATATTTGTCAAACTTTGGAGACTGATTATCTTGATGTACTTAAATTCGCTTTGGTTAATGTTATAGGTGAACATTTTAAATTAGAATATTCTATAGCTTTAGATAGTGCTAATCCAGACGATGGACTTCATCTTAAAGGTAATAATTCTTTGGCATCAAAAGTTGATGTAGGAGTTAATAATGTTCGTACAAATGGTTTGAAAAATCCTTTTGAAAAACAACAGAATGTGGTTCAAATTGATTCTAGACTTAATCCTCACTATACATTACAAAGTTTTATTGAGGGAGATTGTAATCGTTTAGCTAGGCAGGCAGGTCTTTCTATAGCTATGAGTCCTGGCACTACATTTAATCCTTTGTTACTTTATGGTCATTCTGGACTGGGTAAGACTCATCTTGCACAAGCTATAGGGTTGGAAGTGAAGAAAAATTATCCGAATAAATCAGTATTGTATTTAACTGCACATGAATTTCAAACTCAGTTTGTGGAAGCCCAATTTAGAAATGAAATAAACGATTTTATTCATTTTTATCAATTAATAGATGTGCTAATATTAGATGATATTCACGAATTTGCAGGGAAACCAGGAACTCAAAAAACATTTTTTCATATATTTAATAGTCTTCATCAGTCTGGTAAACAAATAATAATGACCTGTGATAGAGCTCCATCTCAGTTAGAGGGAATGGAGGAAAGGTTGTTAACCCGTTTTAAATGGGGATTACCAGCAGAAATTAAAGTTCCAAATTTTGAAACTCGTAAAAAGATAGTTTTAGATAAAACAGATAAGGATGGAATTGTATTTGACGATGATATTATAAACTATGTGTGCAAATATGTAAATAGTAATGTTAGGGAACTTGAAGGAGTGCTTTTGTCTCTACTAGCAAGATCAACTTTTAGTCCTCAAACTTTGACAATAGAGGGAGCAAAAGAAATTTTGGCTAATATTGTTAAGCATAAAGATGAGAATGTAACTATAGATAAGATAAAATCTGTGGTATGTGATTACTATAAGTTAAAACCAGAAGTATTAGAAAAAAAATCTAGAGTTAGGGCAGTTGTTCAGGCTAGGCAGCTTTCAATGTATTTAAGTAAGCGCTATACTAGTTCTTCATTATCTTGTATAGGGATGCAGGTAGGTAAAAAAAATCATGCAACTGTATTATATTCTTGCAAAGTCGTTGAAAACATGTTGGTTACAGATAAAGATTTTAAGAATCAGGTTGAA
>Ga0265294_10010966_pt1 | contig 10239 bp, 8 predicted proteins | sample MunlanPumphouse3_FD_192504 | JGI IMG/M metagenome (GOLD analysis project Ga0265294, IMG submission 192504) | Groundwater microbial communities from a municipal landfill in Southern Ontario, Canada - Pumphouse #3 | ecosystem: Environmental > Aquatic > Deep subsurface > Groundwater | place...
AGAGGATGAAACCTACACCGGTAGTATGCAGCCATCCTTTGCCCGCGAGATTCGCTTCGAAAACGTCAGCTTTGCCTATAAAGACGAGGATTGGATCCTTAAAGATGTATCTTTCACAATCCCCAAAGGGAAGAAGATCGCTCTGGTGGGAGCTTCAGGCAGCGGAAAAACTACTACTGTGAGCCTGCTATGTGGTTTTTACCATGTTCAAAAAGGACGCATCCTGATTGATGGAATCCCAATTGACCAGCTTGATTTCCGGGCCTGGCGTCGTAAAATCGGATTGATTCTGCAGGATATTTTCCTCTTCCCCGGCTCGATCCTGGAGAACATCCGGGTTTATAACGACAATGTATCCGAGGAGGAAGTTCAAAAAGCCGTATCCGTGGTGCAGCTGGATGATTTTATCCGGGTCTTGCCCGAAGGTTTGAACAGCGAATTGGCCGAACGTGGACAAAACATATCCCAGGGCGAGAAACAATTGATTTCCTTTGCACGGGCTCTGGCTTTCAACAGCGAGATCATCATCATGGATGAGGCTACAGCTTCCATTGATCCGCAAACTGAAGCCAAGATTCAGCGTACCATGAAGAAAGTCTTTGCCGGCAAAACCGCAGTGGTGGTTGCGCACAGGCTCACCTCTGTGCTGGATGCAGACGAAATCCTCTACTTCAGTGGAGGTAGGATTCTGGCCAGGGGCAAACATCAGGAACTGATGCAACTAAGCCCGGAATATCGCAAACTTGTGGAACTGCAACTGGTGGGAGATGATCATGAATAAGCATCTGAAGTGGATCATAAATCAGTACAAAGCCAATATCTGGTTCGTGCTGATCATGGTGCTCTTTACCCTGGCCTCTTCTGCGGTATCCATCGCCTATCCCTATGCCTTCAAACGCATGATCGATCTGCTCAGAGATATCCTGCAAAATCCACTGCTTTATCCAGATCCAATGCATGAAGTAAACCGGGTACTCTGGCTCTTTATCGCCATCGGGGGAGCGCAGTTTCTCACCGGGTTTTATCCCTGCTTCCGGGCATTGGTCAATCTACGCTTTGAGCATACGCTCAGGATGCTATATTTCAAGTATATCACGGGCAAGGATTTCCGCTTTTTCCAGCATTTCCGCACTGGAGACATTGTAACCCGGCTCACCGATGATCTTTCAGACTTTCCCAAGATATCATGGTTCTTATGCAGCGGTATCTTCCGGGCTTTCAATTCCTTTTCGATGATCCTGTTTTCACTGGTCGTCATGTTTAGCATAAATGTGAAGCTCACCCTGCTCTCGATTGCGCCTCTGCCCTTGATGATGGTGGTTTTCTACTTCACCAGTGAAAAGCTCTATACAAACTTTGAGCGAAACCAACGCGCTATTTCCAATATCAATAATCAATTGGAGATGAGCTTCTCCGGCATCCGTATTGTGAAATCATTTGTCAGCGAAGAGAAGTATAACCGCTTCTTTGATCTTGCTCTGGCCAACCGGTTCAAGACCGAAATGAGCGTGGTAAAGCTGAATGCCGTGCTGAGCCTGATCTATCAGTATATCGATTACTTTGCCCAAATCGGGGTGATCATGTTTGGTGGCTTCATGGCCGTCAAGGGAGAGATCACGGTCGGCACCTTCTTCCTGTTTTATACCTACCTGTCCATGATGATCTATCCGCTGTTGGATCTGCCTCAGCTCTTCGTCTCTGGGAAGCAGGCATTTGTCAATATCGATCGCCTGGAAGAGATGAAGAACTACCCCACCTTCAATAAAGCCGAAGATCAGGGAGAGACTGTCGATCACTTTGAATCGCTAAGTTTCGCAAATGTCAATTTCCGCTATCCCGGCAAGGAAGACCTGGTCTTGAGAGACCTCAGCTTTGAACTCAAGGCTCCACAGAGAATGCTGATCCTGGGGGCTACCGGAGCTGGAAAAAGCACGGTGGCAAACCTCATATTGGGCTTGTTGCCAGTTGATAATGGACGGATTCTGGTCAATTCTACTGATATTGAGCAGTTGCAAATCAAGAGTCTGCGGGATGTGATTGCCTTTGTCCCTCAGGAACCTTCACTCTTTAGTGGGACCATCAAGGAGAACATCATGCTGGCCAATGAAAGTGCATCTCCTCCAGAGTACTCGGTTGCTTTGAAGGCAGCGCAGTTGAGCTCGGAAATTGCCAGTTTCCCGGATAAGGATGACACCAAAGTTGGAAATCGGGGGCTGGATGTATCCGGTGGGCAGAAACAGCGTATCACCATCGCTCGGGCCTTGATCAAAAAGCCCAAGCTCCTGATTCTGGATGACATCACTGCTTCTTTGGATGCCGAAAACGAAGAGAAGCTTTGGCAGGATATCAATCTGCACTATCCAAACACGGCCGCGATCGTAATCTCACATCGCCTTTCCACCCTGCGTTATGTGGATTGCGTGCTCTTTATCGATAGCCAGGGGCGCGGGCATAAGGGAACTCATGAAGAGCTGGTATTTAAGAACAAGGAATACCACGACTTCCTGCACGAACATCTGAAGAAATAGAGTATCGCCATTCCCGCAAGGCGTATTCCTCTAACAGGCCTGATAGAGGAAATTACTTGATAAACTCATTGACAGAATTTCACAAACATCCAATCTTGGTACAAATGCGAAATTACTGGAGATGACCTCTTATGAACGATCAGTTGCAAGAACTCTTAACTAAGGTTTATGAGGAAGGCGTTGCCAAAGCCAATGCCGAAGCACAAAAGATTTTGGATAAAGCAAAAGCAGAAGCCGAAGCAATTGTGGAAAAGGCAAAAACCACTGCTGAAGCCAAGCTTGCGGAAGCAGATAAACAAGCTGCTGAACTGAAGAAAAACGCAGAGGGTGATCTCAGGATGGCAAGTAACCATACAATCAGCGCTCTTAAGCAGAAGATCATCGATTTGCTAATGCTTAAAAGCGTCGATGCCGGATCCAAAGCCAGCTTCTCGGATGTGACATTTGTGCAGACCCTTATCAAAGAAGCCCTGGCCTCCTGGAAAGATTCTGGAGCCAATCTCAGCCTGGCTAAAAGCTTGGAAGGCAAGCTTGATGAAGCCTTCCTGAGCTCCATCAAACAGAGCTTCGGCGGCAAACTCGCCATTGACTTCAATCCTCAGATCAAAGCCGGATTCAGCATCTCCCCCAGTGATGGTGGTTACAAACTCAACTTCAGCGATGAAGATTTTGCCAATCTCTTTAAGAACTACCTGCGTCCACGCACTGCCGGCATCCTCTTTGAAAGTTGATTATGGCCAACCAATATTATTACTTTATTGCAGGCTTACCCAGCATCTCTCTGGATGATACCAAGCTAGTCTATCCGGTATCCCAATTCCGGGATGATGCTGCTCAACAACTGAGCACTCAGGATATGGCCTTGATCGGGATCCTGCATCTTCCAGATGATCTGCAAAACCTGCTGAACATCATCTATAATGAGGGGCGTGATCCCAATCCCGAAGGACTGATCAGCGCTGATACCTGGCAGGAATATCACGGCTATTTGCGTGCAAAACTGGATAACAACCAACTGTCAAATCCCTTCAAGACCATTCCGGATTTTGTGGAAAAGGTTCTGATCCCGGCCTTGCAAATGGAGGAACTGCCCAAACGCAGCAAGATAGAACATGATCTGCTCAACGAGCTCTTCAGCTTTGCAGCGTCACACCCCAATTCTTTCATCCGCCAATGGTTTGACCTGGATCGCCAGATCAAGAATATCCTGGTGGCGATCAATGCCCGCAATCACGAGATGGAATATGCTCAATATCTGATTGGGGAAGATGAAGCTGTGCAGAACCTTAGTAAAAGCCATGCTGCGGATTTTGGTATGGGTAAGGAAAACCCTGTTTTTGAAAGCATTCAGCGTATCTGGGAGCAGAATAATATCCTCTATCGTGAACGGGGCTATGACATCTACCGCGCCAAATGGATTGATCAACAGACCTTCTTTGAATACTTCAATATCGATAGAATCCTGGGGTATTATAGCAAACTGAGGTTGATCAATCGCTGGCTGACAGCAGATGCCAATATGGGCAAAGAAGTATTTCACGACACTCTGGACAAGCTGGAGAACAGCTTTGCATTTCCGGAAGACTTCAATATTAAAATTAAGCAAAAATAGAAGGTAACACGATGACCAAAGGTATAGTGAAAGGAATTATCGCCAATTTGGTGCAGGTAGAAGTTTCAGGACCTGTTTCTCAAAACGAGATCTGCTACATTAACCTTGGCGGAGTCAAGCTGATGGCTGAAGTGATCAAAGTGCTCGGATCCACTGCCTACACGCAGGTTTTTGAAAGCACACGCGGTCTCAGACCTGGTGATACGGTTGAGTTTACAGACCACATGCTGGAAGTTAAGCTGGGTCCTGGTATGCTCTCCAAAAACTACGACGGCTTGCAAAATGACCTCAATAAGATGCAGGGCGTGTTTCTGACTCGCGGAGAATATACTGACCCTCTGGATGAAGACTCCACCTGGGAATTTACTCCAATTGCCAAAGCAGGTGATAAGATTAGTGGTGGAGACTGGCTGGGCAGCGTTCCAGAAAGCTGGATATCGCATAAGATCATGGTCCCCTTTGGCTTTGAAGCAGAATATACCCTGAAAAGCATTGCCCCCAAAGGAACCTATAAAATCACAGATACAATCGCCACTATCACCGATCCGGATGGACAGGACATTGAGCTGAATATGATCCAGAAATGGCCGGTGAAGATCCCCATCAAGAGTTACACCGAGAAACCCAGACCCTTCAAACTGATGGAAACCGGAGTGCGCACGATCGATACTCTGAATCCTATGGTCGAAGGTGGAACTGGCTTTATTCCCGGGCCCTTTGGTGCGGGCAAAACTGTGCTACAACACTCCATCTCCAAAAATGCCGATGCGGATATGATAATCTTTGCCGCATGTGGTGAACGTGCTAACGAAGTGGTGGAAATGTTTGTTGAGTTCCCGGAACTGGATGACCCCCGAACCGGACGCAAACTGATGGAGCGCACAATCATCATCTGCAATACTTCAAACATGCCCGTGGCAGCTCGTGAAGCTTCAGTTTATACAGCAATGACCATCGCCGAATACTATCGCAGTATGGGGCTCAAGGTTTTGCTGCTGGCAGATTCAACCTCCCGCTGGGCTCAGGCTCTGCGTGAAATGAGTAACCGCATGGAAGAGCTTCCGGGACCCGATGCCTTCCCCATGGATCTCCCTGCGATTGTATCTAATTTCTATTCCCGGGCAGGCTTTGTTTACCTCAAAGGCGGCGCTACCGGCTCCATCACCTTTATTGGCACAGTATCTCCCGCTGGAGGTAACCTCAAGGAACCAGTTACCGAATCAACCAAGAAGGCAGCTCGCTGCTTCTATGCTCTATCCCAAGCCCGTGCGGACAGTAAACGTTATCCGGCGGTTGACCCCATTGATTCATATAGCAAGTACCTTGAATATACTGAGGTGCAGGAATATCTGAATAAAAACGTGCACCCCAACTGGGTGAAAGACGTTACTCATACCAAAGACCTTTTGTTGCGCGGCCGGGAAGCTCAGGAGCAGATCAACATCCTGGGTGATGATGGTGTACCGCTGTCTTACCACGATAAGTATTGGAAGAGTGAACTGGTGGATAGAATCATTCTGCAGCAGGATGGTTTTGACAAGATCGACCAATCCACCCCCATGAAGCGTCAGGAATACATGCTGGAGCTGATCCTTGGAATCTGTGCCATGGACTTTGTGTTTGAGAGTTATGAAGACGTCATGCCCTATTACATCAAGATGATCAATATCTGCAGGCAGATGAACTATGTGGAGTTTGATGGCGCTGATTTCAAGCGCTACGAAGACGAACTCAAGAATATCATTGAAGAAAGGAGAGCTAAATAATGGCAACACAAGCTTTTCAAAAGATATACACCAAGCTCAATTCCATCACCAAAGCTACTTGCACGGTGAAAGCAAGTGACGTTGGAAATGACGAATTGGCCACTGTTGCCGGACGTCTGGCTCAGGTAGTTAAAATCGTTGGTGATGACGTTACTCTGCAGATCTTCGCAGGTACAGAAGGAATAGGAACCGATGCTGAAGTGGTTTTCTTTGGCAAAGCTCCTACCTTAAAAGTGGGCTCGGATCTGGCTGGAAGATTCTTCAATGCCTATGGTGACCCAATCGATGGTGGTCCGGATGTAAGCGGTGATGAGCTGGAAATCGGCGGACCATCGGTAAACCCAGTACGCCGCAAGCAGCCCTCAGAATTGATCGCAACCGGTATAGCCGGCATCGACCTCAATAACACCCTGGTTACCGGCCAGAAGATCCCCTTCTTTGCTGATCCCGATCAACCCTATAATGAAGTGATGGCAATGGTCGCTCTCCGTGCCAAAAGCGATAAGATCATCCTTGGTGGCATGGGACTTTCCAATGATGACTACTTGTTCTATAAACACGCCTTTGAAAACGCCGGAGTGATTGACCGCATTATCTCTTTTGTGAATACCACCGAAGATCCCACTGTGGAGCGTCTTCTGGTACCCAATATGGCCTTGACTGCGGCTGAGTACTTTGCCACTGAAAAGAACGAAAAGGTGCTGGTATTGCTCACGGACATGACATTGTATTGCGATGCCCTCTCGATTGTTTCCAACCGCATGGATCAGATTCCCTCCAAGGATTCCATGCCAGGTTCGCTTTATAGTGATCTGGCCAAGCTTTATGAAAAGGCAGTGCAATTCCCGGATGGTGGTTCGATCACGATTATTGCAGTGACCACTCTTTCCGGGGGAGACATCACCCACGCCATCCCTGATAACACGGGTTACATTACAGAAGGACAGCTCTTCCTAAAGCGTGATACTGATATCTCTAAAGTGATTGTTGACCCCTTCCGCTCCCTTTCCCGCCTCAAACAGCTCGTGATCGGCAAAAAGACCAGGACTGACCATCCCCAAGTGATGAACACCGCTGTCCGGCTTTATGCTGATGCAGCTAATGCCAAAACCAAGCTGGAAAACGGCTTTGATCTCTCTGACTATGATGAGCGGGTGCTGGATTTTGCCAAAGAGTATTCTGAGGAAATCCTGGCTATTGACGTAAATATTGATACAGATACCATGCTTGATATTGCCTGGAAGCTCTTCCAGCGCCATTTCAACAAGGCTGAGATTGGTATCAAAGACGAATTTATGAAGCTCTATTGGAAGAAGGCATGAACCTCAAGTTTCAATACAACAAAATCTCCCAATTGCAGCTAATCAAGCAATTAGGAGTGCGGCAGAAAGCTTTGCCCACCTTGAAAAACAAGGAATCTGCCTTGCGGGTAGAGGTAAAACGAGCAAAGGACAAAGCTGCCGAGCTTGATGCTAAGATTCGTGAACGCACAAGTGAATTGGACGTGTTCATGAAACTTTGGAGTGAGTTTGATCCCAGCCTGATCTCCATCAAGAATGTAGAGATCAAAACCCGCAAAATTGCAGGAGTCAAAACGCCCCAACTGGATAACATCGAATATGAGATTGCTCCCTTCAATATGTTCACCGCACCATCCTGGTATCTGGATGGAATTGTAATGCTGAAGGAGCTATCGAAGTTGCAGATTGAGCGGGAGTTCTTTGTGCGCAAAATGCACATTCTGGAGCAGGTTCGTAAGAAAACCACGCAAAAGGTAAACCTCTATGAGAAGGTGCAAATCCCCGCATTTGAGGATGCCATCCTGAGGATCAAGCGCTTTATGGAAGATGAAGAGAACCTCTCCAAAGCCGCCCAGAAAATCCTCAAAGACCGTCTGGAGGAGCTGCAATGATCGAGAAGATGAAGAAATACAGCTTCGTGCTATATCATCTGGATTACCAGGATTTTCTGGCCAATCTACAAGATTTGGGCATGGTGCACCTCATCCGCTCCACTGATGAAAAGTCTGAGGAACTTATTCAAAGCCACGACTTGATTTCTCAATATGCCGAAGGGATCAAGTTCCTCTCGAAATACAAGGATCAGCATCCCAAAATCAGTACCAACCTTCCCGCAAAAGCGCTACTGAACCAGATCAATAAAGCCCGTAGCGACAAAGAAAGCCTGCTGCGCCAGAGAGACAATCTTCAAAAGCAGATTAAGGACTTGCAACCCTGGGGGCATTTTGATTATGATCTGGTAAAGAAGCTTGAAGACAACGGTATCGGAATCAGCTTTTACCACTGTCTGAAGAATCACTTCAAGGCGGAATGGGAAGAGAATCATGTGATCCAAAAAGTAGCGGAACATAGTGGCAGCATCTATTTTGCCGTGCTCTTTACCGGAGAAAAGCCCATTATAGAAGCGGATGCTTTCAGTTTTCACCAACACACTCTGCAAGAGTTTGAAGCTCAGCTAAAGGAAGTGACCGAAAAGCTGGAAGGAATCGAGAGTTACTTTGCAGATATCTGCGATACTGCCCTGGAAATGTTCAATGCTCAGATCGCCAAGCTCACCACTGAGTATGATTTTGAGGATGCAACTCTGCAAGGAGTAGCAGAAGCTGATAACCATCTAAGGGTGCTTAGCGGCTGGATTCCTGTCAGTAAGGAAGATGGACTCAAAAAGTTCATCTCGGAGCAGAATGTGATCCATTTCGAAAGCACTGCCAAGATCGAGGATAATCCGCCTATACAATTGCGTAACAATTGGTTCTCACGGCTTTTTGAACCCATCACCCGGATGTATATGCTGCCCAAATACAATGAGTTTGATCTCACCCCCTTCTTTGCCCCCTTCTTTATGCTCTTCTTTGGCTTCTGTAATGCTGATATGGCTTATGGAGTAGTGATCGTCTTACTCACTCTCTTCCTGCGGACGCGAATGAAAGATCCCACCGTCAAGGGCTTCCTCACTCTCGTTACCCTCTTTGGCATATCATCAATTATCATGGGCTGGGTGATGGGAACCATTTTGGGTTATGACATGAAGGAAATCCCTGCCATTGGCGAATCGATCCTGATTCGTAATACTGACCAGATCTTCAATTTCGGTCTGCTGCTGGGAGTCATCCAAATCTTGTTTGGCATCTTGATCGCAACCGCCAAGAAAATGCGGCAAGCCGGCTTTGTGAATGGAGTCAGTTCCATTGGTTCATTCCTCTTTATCGGAACCCTGGCAATCTTTGGAGCTCAACAATTGGGAACCGATATCAGTTCCATTCAGCCCTATTTGAAGTATCCAATGTGGCTTGGACTGGCTTTGATTTTGCTATTCAACAATCCAGGCAAAAATCCCCTCATCAACATTGGAGGCGGTCTGTGGTTGTTATACAACATGGTTACCGGCTTCTTTGGTGATATCCTGAGCTACATCCGTCTCTTTGCCCTGGGTGTATCCAGTGGCATTTTGGGCTTCGTGATCAATAGCATTGGCTCCCAAATGCTGGGGATTCCCATTGCTGGACCGGTCATCTTTGTGATCTTTATGATATTGGGACACACTCTGAACCTTGCCCTGGGCGGACTGTCCGGATTTGTGCATCCCTTGCGCTTAACTTTCGTGGAATTCTTCAAAAACGCCGAGTTCGAAGGACCCGGCATGGAATATAAACCCTTTTCCAAATCTTAAGGTAAAATATTAGGAGGTTTAATGAGCCCGGATACCTTAAACACAGTAGTAGAAACCACAGCAACTGCCATGGCGGGCGGGAATTTGGCATTTTTCCTGGCCTGGATCGGTATTTTCCTCATGGTTGGTCTTGCCGGAATCGGCAGCGCCTGGGGAACAGTAATCGGTGGCAGTGCTTCAGTGGGAGCCATGAAAAAACGGGATGATATCTTCCCAAGTTGTATGATCCTCTCCGCTTTGCCCAGTACACAAGGGCTTTACGGATTTGGTGCCTTCTTCATTCTGAATGGGCACATCACTCCCCAGATCAACCTGCTGCAAGCTTGCGCAATTCTTGGCGCAGGTCTGATCATGGGCATGGTTGGTCTGATTTCTGCTTATCAGCAAGCCAGAATCGTTGCCAATGGTATCGAAAGCTTGGGAGCTGGGAACAACGTGTTTTCTCAGACCCTGATTCTGGGCGTGTTCCCGGAACTATATGCAATCGTAGCTTTCGCTACTTGCTTCCTGATTTCAGGTGTGATTCCCGGTTTGGCATAATCACGATCCTAAACGATAATGGGCACGTCATTCACGCGTGCCCCTTTTTTTATCCCGATTGATGCCATGGGAGTTACTTCGCCACTTCCATATCTCTAATGCC
>Ga0265294_10010967_pt1 | contig 10239 bp, 7 predicted proteins | sample MunlanPumphouse3_FD_192504 | JGI IMG/M metagenome (GOLD analysis project Ga0265294, IMG submission 192504) | Groundwater microbial communities from a municipal landfill in Southern Ontario, Canada - Pumphouse #3 | ecosystem: Environmental > Aquatic > Deep subsurface > Groundwater | place...
CCACTCGAAGTGCCCTTGATTCATCAGGTGTGTGGGAATGATTTTTTAACGGTTACTCCGGGAATTCGGTTTCTAGAACAACAAAGCGATGATCAATTACGAATTACAACGCCAAAAAAGGCGTTTGAACTGGGAGCCGATTACATCGTTGTTGGTCGCAGTATCACCAATGCTGTTTCCTCAATAGAGACTTATCATCAAATAATGGAGGATATGAACTGTGAAGCGTGAAATCGCCAAAATGTTATTAGAAATCAAAGCGGTATTCTTATCTCCTAATGAACCATTTACTTGGGCAAGTGGCATTAAAAGTCCCATTTATTGTGATAATCGGCTGATATTGTCATTTCCAGAGGTTCGAACTCGAATTGAAAAAGCATTAGCGGAGTTAATTATTCAAAAATATCCTGATGTTGAAGCTCTTTTTGGTACGGCAACAGCGGGGATTGCCCATGCGGCAATCGCTGCCGATATTTTGAAAATCCCGATGGGTTATGTCAGAACATCATCAAAGGAACATGGCAGAAATAATCAAATTGAAGGTAGAATTGTTTTGAAAGAAAAAGTTGTAATTGTCGAAGATTTGATTTCGACGGCGGGAAGTGTTGGCGAAATCGTCAATATTCTTCGGGAGTCGGGAGTGGAAGTTTTAGGAATTGTTTCTATCTTCACTTACGGAATGCAAAAAGGGATCGATTGTTTAAAAGATAACAACATTACCAATTTTTCGTTGACCGATTTTAATACGTTGATTGATGTAGCTGCCATGGAAGGGTATATTTCAAAGCAGGATATTACCAAATGTATCGCCTTTCAAAAACAACCGGATAGTCTCGAATGGATGAATCAATCGTAATTATAATCGCTATTTCATAAGTAAGCGTTTTCTCATTATTAAATGCCGATTGTCTTTGACATCGTTAGGTAAGTAATGGTAGAATACAGTGTAACTAATAGGCATTCGCAAGATGCCTATTTGCATTTAAAATTAAATAGTTTTTCTCATATAATGTGGGTAATATGGTCCCAGAGTATCTACCTATGCGCCGTAAAAGCATAGACTATGAGAGAAGTTCTTTTTCGCGTTGCGCGGACACTTCTTTCGTCTGCGCAATTTTTATTTTTTCAGGAGGATTAATATGAAACCAATTGTATCGATCATTATGGGCAGCAAATCGGATTTACCAACGATGGAAAAGTGCAAGGATGTGCTGGATAATTTTAATATTCCTTATGAAATGAAGGTTATCTCGGCACATCGAACACCCGATCAAATGTTCACATTTGCGGAAGAAATATCGCAAAGAGGAATTAAAATCGTTATTGCTGGAGCCGGAGGCGCAGCCCATGTTGCTGGGATGATTGCGGCTAAGACAATCATCCCCGTTTTAGGAGTACCGATTCGTTCTACTGAGCTTAACGGGTTAGATTCATTATTATCGATTGTCCAGATGCCGGGAGGAATACCGGTGGGAACATTAGCAATCGGTGAGGCTGGCGCTAAAAACGCTGCTTTGCTTGCGTGTCGAATTTTGGCGCTTGAAGACGAAAATTTACGCCAAAAATTACGGGAATATCACATTAATATGAAAGAACAAGTTTTGGCGATAAATATCTAGTTTTCTTAAAAGAAAAGGGAGTAGAGCATGAACGGGAAACGCATCTTTGTTGAAAAGAAGGACCCATTCCAAATTGAAAGTCAAACACTGAGAATACAAATAGCCACGGATTTGCAGCTTGATTTGCAGTCGTTTAGACGTTTTTGTGTCTATGAAATTTTCGGATGCAGTGATGTCGATATCGAAGTGCTTAAATGGAAAGTATTCGGCGAACTGGTGACTGACCAAATATATGACATTGTACCAATTACAATTAATTGTGCCTTGGCATATGGATATTTACCCGGACAATACGATCAAAAAGCAGATGCGGCTATGCAATGCATACAACTGATTTTAGGCAACGCCAATATCGTTGTTGCAACAAAACAGCTGCTTACTTTTGAATCAATATCACCGATCGATATTGAACGACTTGCAAATTATTTGGTTAATCCTGTAGAAATGGGAGTCTATAATTTATATGACGAACCGATGATTCTTGATATTAATCCCGAAAGCGATACAACATATCTACATGGTTTTGTTAATTGGACGAAAAAGGAATTAACATCATACCATGAACAAGCAAGTCTTGCCATGTCGGATGCCGATTTGCATTGGGTTTGGGAGTATTTTGTCGAGGAACACCGTGACCCTTCGGAAACAGAAATAAAAGTAATTGATACTTATTGGTCCGATCACTGTCGCCACACAACCTTTGAGACCATTCTTGATCCTATCTGTATTGCAATTGCAGATAAAAAGCATCCGATAAATCAAGCCTATCATAACTATTTAGAAATACGTAAACATTTAAATCGTAATCACTTACCCATGACGTTTATGGATTTAGCAACTATTTATGCGAAATGGTTGCGATTCTTGGGTAAGGCTGATGATATTGAAGTGTCAGAAGAAGTCAATGCTTGCAGTATTAATACCACGGCTGAAGGCGAAGAATATTTAGTGATGTTCAAAAATGAAACCCATAATCATCCGACTGAGATTGAACCATTTGGTGGGGCTTCGACTTGTCTTGGGGGAGCAATCCGTGATCCATTGTCGGGACGGAGCTATGTGTATCAGGGAATCCGGGTCACCGGAGCTTCCGATATTCTTGCGCCCATTGAAAATACACTTCTGGGAAAATTACCACAACGCGTCATTTCCCAAAAAGCAACACTTGGTTTCAGTTCTTATGGCAATCAGATTGGCATGGCAACGACGCTTGTTCGGGAACTATATCATCCCGGATACGTTGCAAAAAGAATGGAAGTTGGGGCTGTTGTTGGTGCCGTCAAAAAGCAAAATGTTGTTCGTTGTTCACCAATTGCAAATGATATTGTGATTTTAATTGGAGGTATGACCGGAAGAGATGGAATCGGGGGAGCGACGGGATCTTCAAAATCGCATACAGAATCATCAGTAATAACTGCATCGAGTGAAGTTCAAAAAGGAAATGCCCCCACAGAACGGAAATTACAAAGATTAATTCGTCACCCTGAGGTGGCAAAAATCATAAAAAAATGCAACGACTTCGGTGCTGGAGGTGTCGCGGTTGCTATTGGCGAATTAGCTTCGAGCATCGAAATCGATTTAGATCAGATTCCGGTAAAATACCAAGGACTATCGGCAACGGAGTTGGCAATCTCGGAGTCTCAAGAACGCATGGCACTTGTCATTGATCCGAAAAATTATGCAACATTGGCAAAATACACCAAAGATGAAAATCTTACAATTCATCATGTTGCAACCATAACAGATAATAACCGACTAGTGATGAAGAAGAACGGTGAGATTGTTGTAAATATCAGCCGGGATTTTCTCGATACTAATGGCGTTCGGGAGCAAGTAAGTGTTATAGTCGAAGCGAATTTTATGCAGCATGATAATAAATTTCACGGCGAAGATATCAAACAAACGATTATAAAACATCTTGGTTCTTATCATGTCGCTTCCCAAAAAGGCATGATTGAACAGTTCGACTCTTCAATTGGTAAAACGACCGTTTTATCACCTTTAGGAGGTAAATTTCAGTTAACTGAGGTTGATGCATCGGTCCAAAAACTACCGATTTTAGAACGAGTTACGGATACATGTACCATCATGACCTTTGGATTTAACCCAGAAATATTATCATCTTCACCATTTCACGGGAGCTATCTTGCCGTTGTCGAAGCATTAGCTAAATGTGTCGCAGTGGGTGGTGATTGGCAAAAAGCCCGTTTATCATTGCAAGAATATTTCCGAAAACTCGGAAATGATCCGCATAATTTCGGCATCGTTTTCCAAGCCTTGCTTGGAGCTTTACAAGCGCAAATCGATTATCAGGTTCCGGCAATTGGGGGAAAAGACTCAATGAGTGGTAGTTTTGCTTCCCTTCATGTGCCACCGACGCTCATCGCCTTTGCTTTAGCGGTTGCTTCTGCTAACCAAGTGATATCTCCTGAGTTAAAAAAAATTGGAAGTTTTATCTATCTTTTGGAACCAGATATTGATGAATATGGATTGCCATTGCCAAAATCGACAATCAAGATTTGGAATCAGATCACGACGTTGATTCGTAGTCATCAAGTGATATCGGCATTTGCTGTTAAGGCAGGAGGATGGATCGAAGCAATCGCTAAAATGAGTTTTGGCAACAAGATTGGGGTGTCGATAGATGAGAAAACCCATATCAAGAACATGTTTACCCCAAGTTACGGAGCGATTGTAATCGAAGCTTGGGCGATTATCCCTGATTTAGATCAGTATATGATTGGTAAAACGATTAAGGAACCGCTACTTGTTATTGGAAAGCAAACAATTCCGCTTGAAGAAGCGATTGCTGCCAATTGTGCGACTTTTGAATCCGTTTACCCGACGCAAGTGTATTGTCCAAATAAACATCCGATTGTGGAATTAAAATCAATCAAGACTGTACAGCAAACAGAAAGCGACTATCAACCGAAAGTATTAATCGTAGCTTTCCCGGGTACTAATTGTGAAACGGATTCAGAATCGGCTTTTCGTGATGCTAAAGCATTTGTCAAAACCGTCGTTTTCCGTAATCAAGACAATGATGCCATTATTAATTCGCTTGGAGAACTATGTGAAGAACTTGATAAAGCAGATTTGTTATGTATCCCCGGAGGATTTAGTTCCGGTGATGAGCCCGACGGATCGGGTAAGTTTATTACTGCGGTTTTACTTAATCCTCTTGTGTCTTCAGCAATTGAAAGACTACAAAAACGAAATGGTTTAATCTTGGGAATCTGTAATGGATTCCAGGCGTTAATAAAAAGCGGGCTTCTCCCATATGGAAAGTTAGGTATGGTTGCAACGGATAGTCCGACTTTGGCAAAAAACATGATTGGTCGTCATGTGGCCAAGATGGTGCAAACAAAAGTAATTTCCAATGATAATCCATGGTTTAGCAACGTTGATGCGGGAACAATCCATACACTGCCTATCTCTCATGGTGAAGGACGGTTTGTGGCCAGTGATGAAGTGATTGCCGATTTGATTAAGAACCATCAAATTGCTACTCAATATGTCGATTATGATGGCTTTCCCACGATGGATTCTAAGTTTAATCCAAACGGTTCAATCTATGCAATCGAAGGAATATTAAGCCCCGATGGTCGAATTTTAGGCAAGATGGGGCATTCAGAACGTTATGGAGAAAATCTTTATAAAAATATTAATGGAAACAAATATCAGCCGATTTTTGCGAGCGCAATCGAATTTATAAAAGGAGAAAAATTACGATGATTACTAAAAACGAAATGGTTTATGAAGGCAAAGCCAAAAAAGTATATGCCACTAATGATCCCGAATTTTGTATTATTCATTACAAAGATGACGCAACCGCTTTTAACGGCATCAAAAAAGCAACGATTTTAAACAAAGGGATAATCAATAACGAGTTCACGGCGATTATCTTTAATAAACTAGCGAAACAAGGGATCAAAACCCACTTCATAAAAAAACTTAATGATCGGGAACAATTATGTAAAAAAGTATCAATTATTCCAATCGAAGTCATTGTTCGCAATGTGATTGCTGGGAGTATGGCGAAACGGTTAGGAATAAAAGAAGGGACAATTCCGATTCGTCATATCTTTGAAATGAGTTATAAGAACGACGAATATCAAGATCCGTTAATCAATGATGATCATGCGATTGCTTTGGGATTGGCTACGGATGATGAACTTGCGCAAATAAAGCAAATGACTTTCGCGATTAACCAAATTTTGTGTAGTTTATTTGATCGAATTGGTATTATTCTTGTCGATTTCAAAATCGAATTTGGTAAAGATAGTCAAGGCAATATCATTTTGGCTGATGAAATATCTCCTGATACTTGTCGCTTCTGGGATAAATCAACGTTGAAAAAATTAGATAAAGATCGATTTCGTCGTGACCTTGGCAGCATTGAAGAAGCATATTACGAAATCCTGTCAAGAATTAAAACGATTGAGGAGGATTAATATGCTCGAAGAGGCCGCAAGCGATTCGCGAAAGATAAATGAAGAATGTGGCGTTTTTGGCGTTTTTAACCATCCTGATGCCGCAACATTGACATATTTTGGCTTAAATGCTTTACAACATCGCGGTCAAGAGGGATGCGGTATTGTCGCAACTGATGGAACAATCATGCGTCAAAAAAAAGGTGAAGGATTAGTCAAAGCGGTTTTTAAAACCAGCGATCTCGAAAAAATTAAAGGTATCCATGCCATTGGTCATGTCCGTTATTCGACCGCAGGTGGTGGTGGCATCATGAATGTTCAACCGTTTTTGTTTCAATCGCTTACTGGTCCTTTAGGATTATGCCATAACGGGAATATTGTCAATGCTAATAAACTAAAATCCGTTCTAGAAGAACAAGGGAGTATCTTCCAAACCACTTCTGATACAGAAATTTTAGCACATCTGTTAAAACGACGAAAAGGAACGATGATAGAACGGCTCAAAGAATCATTGTTGGAAATCGAGGGTGCTTTCGCTTTTATTTTGTTGTTGGAAAAGGAAATGTATGCGGTCCTTGATAAAAACGGACTAAGACCGTTATCAATCGGAATATTGGATAATGGCGCTTATGTCATCGCCAGTGAGACTTGTGGATTAGAAGCCATTGATGCAAAGTATCTACGCGATGTGCAACCCGGTGAAATCGTTAGGATTGACCAAGAAGGAATTCACTCAGAATTTTATGTGGCAAAACAATCGCACCAAATGTGTATGATGGAATATATCTATTTTGCCCGTCCGGATAGTCAAATCGAGAATATCAATGTCTACTATGCCCGAAAAGCTTGTGGGATGCGCTTAGCAAAAGAAGCGGCCGTTGATGCCGATATTGTCATCGGTGTTCCTGATTCGGGAATGAGCGCTGCTATTGGATACAGTGAAGCATCACATTTACCATTTGAACTGGGTATGCTCAAGAATAAATCTGCAAACCGCACCTTTATCGAACCGGTTCAGTCCATGCGCGAAGCATCGGTAGGTTTAAAACTGTCAGCGGTCCGCGCTGTTGTTTCCGGGAAGCGCGTGGTGTTAATTGATGATTCAATCGTCCGTGGCACAACGATAAAACAGCTTGTCGGGCTTTTAAAAAGTGCAGGAGCGATAGAAATTCATGTCCGGATTGCGGCTCCGGAAATTAAATTTCCTTGCTTTTATGGTGTTGACTTTTCGACTTATGATGAATTGATTTCCGCTCACAAAACCATCCTTGAAGTTGCTCATGATATCCATGCGGATTCGTTAGCTTTCTTATCAATTCCTGGCTTGATTGAGGCCGTTGGCCGCAAGCCTAATCAACATTGTTTAGCTTGTTTTAACGGAAATTATCCAATACCGATTCATCAACCGATTATGCAGGCAAATAAAGAAATCAAATAAAGGAGACTTACTAATGAGCAAAATCTATGAGCAAGCGGGAGTAGGATTAGAACGAGGGTATGAGGTAATCAGAAGAATCAAAAAATATACTAAGTCGACTTTTCGAGAAGGTGTTATTGGTGATATTGGAGCTTTTGGGGGACTATTCAGTCTTAAAGCTCTTAATTTGTCCGATCCAGTATTGGTGTCAGGAACCGATGGTGTCGGTACTAAATTGCTTCTAGCGCGTGATTATAATCGCCACGATACGGTCGGAATCGATTTGGTGGCGATGAGTGTGAATGATGTTATTACTTCGGGAGCGGAACCGCTTTTTTTCCTTGATTATATCGCCGTGGGTGAAACCAACCCCGATCATATCGAAAGCATCATTAAAGGAATTCATGATGGATGTATAGATAGCCACTGTGCGCTTATCGGCGGGGAAACAGCAGAAATGCCGGATTTATATCATGATGGTCATTATGATTTGGCAGGATTTTGTGTCGGCATTGCCGAAAGGACAAATCTGATTACTGGAGACGATGTAAAGTGTGGTGATGCGATTATTGCCTTACCTTCTAACGGCATTCATTCCAATGGTTATTCTTTAGTTAGAAAGATTATTTCCTCGCATCCGGATGTTGATCTTTGTCAATTTGATGAGGCTTTAAACGAAAAACCAATTGACGCTTTAATGAAACCAACTAAAATATATGTCAAGCCGATCTTAGCTTTATTGAAACAAGTGAAAGTGAAGGGAATTGCTCATATTACCGGCGGTGGCTTTGATGAAAACATTCCTCGGATTTTAAAAGCAGATCAAGGAGTGACTATTGACACCACAAGAATCGCTCTTCCATTGATTTTTCCGTGGTTACAACGACTTGGTAACTTGCCAAAAAGGGAAATGTATCAAGTGTTTAATATGGGTGTTGGCATGATTGTAGTCGTTCGTCAAAGTGATGTATTAACTGCTTTGAAAATTCTTAAAGAAATGGGAGAAGATGCCAGAGTAATTGGTGAAGTGACTAATTCTTTGGGAGTGGAGATTACATGGTGAGACTAGCGGTATTCGCTTCCGGTAATGGTTCGAATTTTGAAGCAATCTACGAAAAAAAGCAAAAATATGATGTCTGTGTCTTGATTTGTGACAAACGTAATGCTTTTGTTCTTTATCGAGCAAAACGATTAATGATACCTTCTTATGTCATTGAAAGATCATCATACCGAACGCTAGAAGAATATGAAGAAGATATCTTGATGGTTTTAAAAAAATATCAAGTTGATTGGATTGCTTTGGCGGGATATATGCGCATCGTCGGAAACGTTTTATTAAAAGCCTTCCCGAGGCGGATTTTAAATATTCATCCGTCGTTATTGCCACTATACCCTGGGAAAGAGGCAATCAAACAAGCCATTGATAATCATGCTAAAACTACTGGAGTAACCATTCATTATATCGATTCTGGAATCGATACCGGAGAGATTATCGCTCAAGCTATCGTTGATATCTTGCCAAATATGGATGAAGAGACAGTAAAAGACGCAATTCAAAAACAAGAACACCTTCTTTATCCGCAAATCATTAATCAACTTATTGAGGAGGAAGCTAATGAAACGGGCACTTATTAGTGTTTATGATAAAACTGGGGTTGTTCCCTTTGTCAAGAGTCTAATTGAACTCGGATATGAAGTCATAGCTACCGGCGGCACATATAAATTATTGTCAGAGGCTGGTTGCATAACCAAAACTGTGGAATCTATTACTGGGTTTCCGGAAATCTTTGAGGGAAGGGTAAAAACCTTACATCCCTTGATTCACGGTGGCTTACTTGGTAAAGCGACCAGTGAACTTCATAGAAAACAAGCGACAGCTAATTCTATTGAATGGATTGATATGGTCGTTGTGAATTTATATCCTTTTTACAAAACCATGACTAAAATCAACGCCACTGATGCGGAAATTATTGAAAACATTGATATTGGTGGGCCAGCGATGATTAGATCGGCGGCAAAAAACCATGAACGCGTTACTGTTGTTACTAGCACTGATGATTACGAGATAGTCATTGATGAAATTAGGCAAACCCATGATACAACCTTACAAACCAGAAGAAGACTCGCGGCGAAAGCTTTTGCTTTGACAGCTGAGTATGATGCCTTTATTAGTAAGTATTTTCAAAATGAAGAATATCCTCAGCAGATAATCCTACCGTTTACATTAAAAGAAGTGCTTAGGTATGGAGAAAATCCTCACCAAAGTGCCGCATTATATCAAGCAAAAGAAAAAGTGCCGTACTCGATCGTCGATGCTGTGCAGCTTCATGGTAAAGGGTTGTCCTATAATAACATTCAAGATGCAAATGCAGCTCTGAGTCTGTTAAAAGAATTTACACGTCCAACCGTAATCGCGTTAAAACATATGAATCCATGTGGGTTAGCAAGCGATGACGATATCAATATAGCTTGGCATAAGGCATATCTTGCCGATCCGGTTTCTATTTTCGGGGGGATTGTCGCTTCAAATCAAAAAGTGACATATGCAATGGCCAAACAAATGGCTAAAATCTTTTTGGAGATTGTTATAGCGCCGGCATTTGATGCGGAAGCATTAACGGTTTTGACTGAGAAAAAAAACATCCGTCTTGTTGAATTTGTCCTTGGAGAAGTATCAAGGAGTTATCAAATTACTTCGGTGCGAGGCGGAATTTTGATGCAGTCATCTGATGAAGGTGTTTATGATGAGTTATCATATCCGACTGAAAAA
>Ga0265294_10010969_pt1 | contig 10238 bp, 9 predicted proteins | sample MunlanPumphouse3_FD_192504 | JGI IMG/M metagenome (GOLD analysis project Ga0265294, IMG submission 192504) | Groundwater microbial communities from a municipal landfill in Southern Ontario, Canada - Pumphouse #3 | ecosystem: Environmental > Aquatic > Deep subsurface > Groundwater | place...
ATATTATGTACAACAGTTGGCGCAACAGGTCTGGTTCAGAACAGAGAAACGAGCCACCTACCAGATCGTGGAAAACGCCTTTGAAGATATCATTAGCCAGCTCAGCCTTCTTTTTGTCAATATGACAGAACTGTTAACCACCCGACAATTGTCGCTCCTGGAAGCTATCCTGAAGCAGGAAAAGCAGCTTACGGCCAAGACTACATTGACAAATTATAATTTGGGTACCTCTGCAAATGTCATTCAACTCAAGAAACGTCTGATAGAATTGGATGTGATCGATGAGATTCATGGTAAAATAGAATTTCTCGATCCAATGTATAAACACTGGTTGGCAACTCAGTATTTCAATATGCCACGATAAAAGACTCTTTCAGTTAAAATCCCCTCCATTATCCTTACTGGACTGCGCGGAGGGGATCTTCATTATCAAATTTTTATCAACTGATTCATCTCCTGTCTATTTTGACTTTTTCTATAGCTGGACGCTCACACCCCCTGAGAGCCAGAATCCCGGCTGGGGAATATTGCCGAAATCCACGTGGGTGGTGTTGAAGATATTGTTGGCATGCAGGAACAGATTGGCGCGCGAGAGGGCATAATTGGCCTTTACATCGAGCAATGCAAATGGAGCGTACTCCACCTGTTCTCCCGGCTTCAGGTCCACATACTGAACATAAGATCCTACCCGCTGCTGCCAGCGAAAATGCCACGAAAGGGTGAGCTGTTTCACCACCTCGTGATGCAGGCCTGCGGTCACTTTGTGACGCAGATGGTTCAGCGTGTAGTTCGATATCAGTTTATCCTTCACCCGTTCCTGGTCGATGTACATGTACCCGACTGAAAGCGCTCGCAGAGGTTGGTCTTGCCCGAGCCAGGACGTCAGATTGAGGTTCAGGCCTGCTTCAAAACCCTGCTTGTTGAGCCGGGTGTGGTTTCGCGATTCCCAAAGTGCTTCGGGAGATGCTTTTACCCAGTCGATCATATTCTTGCCTTTCATGTAGAAGAGGGCAAGGCTGCCATTTACCACTGGATGGTTGTATTTGATGCCGGTCTCCAAAGCTTCCGACTGCTCTGCTTCGAGATCGCTGTTACCGATGTGTGTGGCGGTGGTATAATAAAGGTCGGTGAAGGTGGGCATGCGGGTGGCCTTGTTCCAGGAGGCGTAGAGGCTGAGGCGGTCTGTCGCCCGGAACGATCCGTTCAGTGCGGGATAAAAGTCGAACCGATCTGCCATGGCGGTGTTGTAATTCAACAATCCGCCCAGCGAGAGCGTCAGTTTCTCCCATACAAAATTGTGCTCTGCGAAATAACTGATGTGGGTGCGATTGTCTGACTTTGTGTATCTCCCGATGGTATCCTCCATCGGCTTGCCCAGCACGTTGCTCAGGATCCCCTCGTTCCGGAACTCACCGCCAAAGCTGGTAATACCCCATGTGGAGGCAACCTGCGTGTGCAGGTTCATTCCGAATACATCGCTGCGATGATAATTGTGGTTCTTGTACCAGGCAGGCACGTCAGGAGTACCTTCCCTGATTAGCTGAAACTCATCGTAATGCCTGCTCCAATAGATATGTGGGATAAACTTTAATTTCCCGTGTGACTCTCCCCTGACGGAGATAAAAATGCCCTGCGTATTGTCGAACTGATTCGGGTAGGCGGCACTGTAGAAAGTGTTGGCACCATATGCCTTGTTGTTCAACCCTGCTTGAAAGTCGATATCCGATCCGTTGATATCAAACCTGCTCTGCCATAGCAGGTTCTTGATGTTGTAATCGCTGTTGCGGATGTAGCCGTCGGAACGTTTGTAGCCGACAGAGAACGAGTGTCTTGAGGGGCCAGCCTGATATGCGCCCCGTGCCTCTGCCCCGAAGAGGCCATGCATCCCTCCCTCCAGCTTCGCGAAGGCATTGGATTTGTTGTCTTTTTTTGTGATGATGTTGATTCCCCCTGCAAAGGCGCTGGCCCCATATACCATGGAAGAGGGTCCTTGCACGATCTCGATGCGCTCGATGTCGGAAAGGTTGACAGGAATGTCGAAACTGTAATGTCCGGTGTGGGGATTGGTGAGGTTAATTCCGTTGAGAAGGATGGCAGTCTGATCGAATGATCCGCCACGAAGAGAGATGTCCGCCTGTACGCCGTGCGGTCCGCGCTGCAGGATGTCTACGCCTGCCACGTAATTGAGAAGGTCTTCGATGCTGCGCACCGGCGCTCGCTCAATTTCCTGTTTGGAGATGAGGGTTACCTGCTTGGCTGCCAGGTTCAGCGGTAGTCCCACTTTGGAGGCGGTAACCACTACTTCATCCAGTTCCGTAGGCGGGATGGTGTCGATTGATCTTTCGGCGGCAATCTTTTCAGCCGGTCCAGCAATCGCCGCATGGGCGTTCATCAGGGTGCAACCCGACAAGACACCAATGGTGACCGTCTTGTGCAAACTGTTGAAAACGCTGTACGACTTCCGTGCGAATCGTTTGAAACGAAACGCCTTCGTCGTTTTCAATTGTTTTCTGTTCATGTTACTTTTGTTGAAGTTTACGCCATGTAAGTCTTATGCCTACTCCCCAAGCATTCGATTGGCAATGTGATGTCTCTTTGCTTTGGTGATGTCCATTGCAAGAATTACACGCGCAAGGGTTTTTAATAAAAATATCTCGCTGCAAAAATAAGATAAATTATGAGAGCGCGAAAACCGTTTCCCATCCATGAAGGAAATTTTCACAAAAGGGAGCATCTCCGGATACGGTAAAGTGTGGAAATAATGAACGGAAAAAGAGGGCAAACCGTATAGTATCAGAGAGTAAAAAAGGAGAAATGAACACTCCCGTATGAACGTTCCTCCAGAAAGTGAGGAAACTGTGAGAAATTGAATTTTTTGGAATGCTCCAGTACAAAAAGCCCCTCCTCCTTCAGCAGGTTTCTTTCAAAGACAATGCCAGGCAGAGAATCAACTCCCGCCAAATCATAGGGAGGGTCGGCAAAGATCAGGTCGAACTGTTGCCTCAGGGATTGAAGGTATTTAAAGACATCGGCCCTGACCGGAAAAAGCTCCTTTGCGCCCAGCTTCTCCTGCGCCTGGCAGATGAAGTTGAAATGATTTTGATTCTGTTCCACGCTCACCACGTAGTTACATCCTCTGGAGACCAGCTCCAGCGCAATACTTCCCGTGCCTGAGAACAGATCGAGCGCTGTAGTCTCTTCCCAGTCTAATCTGTTGTGCAGGATGTTGAAAAGGCTCTCTTTCGCGAAATCTGTTGTAGGTCGCGCTTTCAGATTGGGAGGAACCTGTATCCTTCTCGATTTATATTTTCCGCTAATTATACGCATAAGACAGCCTGGATATCGGTGGGAAGTGAATCTCTTTGTGTTTCGGTAAGCATGACTTTCGGACGCAGGTCGATGTACTCCACTCTGCGAATCAGCTTCTTTAGAATGTCGATCACCGCTTTCTCCCTATCGACCCTTCCCGAAAGGCAGAGCCTATCGTTGGTCTGACTGAAATGCAGCTTTTCCCATATACTCGCGATGAAATAAGTGGTGTCATGCGGGTTCAAACAGGGGATTGTGTTGGCCGAAAGAAGCTGATCGCCTGCAAAGCAGATGACGGTGGCAAAGTTGTCGTGAAAGTCCACGAAACAACTCCTTGTCGACACCCCCTGCTGTTCTTTTTCAAACAACTGCAACAGCGGTGTGACTTGGTGACAAAAGACCGGATTCCACAAATTACGCAACAAAAAAGCATGCATCTCTTCCTGGATATGAAAGAGGACATGCCAGGATCCGGTTGAAGAGCTTTCGCTCAGAACCACGCCCTGTGGATTGTGAAAATTGAAGCGAAACAGTTCATCCACCTTTTTTAGATCGAAGAAAGCATCCGGTACGAGGGTATATTGATCAGAAACGGTTGTTACCGTAGTTTTATTGAATACCTGACTAAAAAAACCGAGATCGAAGATCACCTTTTTGATGTGATCGAGGTAGGAAAGCTTGCTTCCCAACGAGGTTTCCTGGAAGTGAAAGATTGATGGATCGGCAGGTGAATAGATGTAAAAAGAAAATCCATTCGGCGTAAGCCGAATGGATAAATTATATTCGTCAGAATGTCCTAAATCGATATTTTCCGGTAGAAACATACTGCCTGAGGCTGGTAAGCCCATTATTCCCAGTTTCCTGCGTTGTTGTTGGCAACTTCCAGTGAACCTACCTGCATGCCGGGATATTTTTTTCCGGGACGGTCGAGTACTTCCTGAATTTTCTGATCCAGCAGTTTCTTATCGAGGTCACCCAAATATACCGAATAAGGAGCTTTGGCTTCAAACACCTGGATGGGATATCCCGAGGCGGTGATCAAAGAGTCGGTTCCCATCTCGAACTCTGCACCTTGTGCAAAAGGTATGTATCTCAGTGAATCCACGCTGAAACTAGTGCGATTTGGATACAATACGGTTACAGCAGGTGAGTATATAGAGTCCCTTACCAGCTGTGGAGCATTTTTCGATTCATCCCACAAACCAGCATCTTTGATGGCTTTCTCGTTTCCTGAATGGATGATCTTCATGGCTTTTTCTTCTGTCATGCCATCTTCAAGCTGCGCCTCTGTAAGATCACCCGATTTAATGAGCGTGGCAATTTTTCCATCCTTCACAAAACTGATGAGTGTATCGAAACTGGACGTATAGAAACCGGTTTGCGCACGCATAGCGACCTGGGCGGTACGGATGTCAACCAGTCGCTGGATGACAGCCTTATCGCGTTTGTCAACTTCCGCGTTGAAATCAATGGGCCCCTGGATACTTCTCCAGCTGATGTACGCTAAAAGAACAATGGCTAGTGCTAAAAGCACCTTCATTACAACTTTCATGGACTTTTTCTTTTTAATTTATATTGTTTTGATTTTGATTTTCTGAATTTAGACTACAAATTTAGAAAAAGAATGATAATTGTGCTACTTTTACCAGAAAAAATACCAAAAAAAATGGTTAATCGCTTCTTTATTGAGAAAATCAGCGAGAATTTCCCCTACAGTTTTACAAACGACCAACAGAGAGCCCTCGATCGGATTGCTGATTTTCTTTTTTCCGGAGTTGCCGATCAGCTTTTTCTGCTGACAGGATATGCAGGAACAGGAAAATCTTCCCTCATCGGGAGCCTGGTCAGGGCCATGGCACAGTTCAGGCAGAAAACCATCCTGCTGGCACCCACGGGACGTGCAGCCAAGGTGTTTTCGGGATATGCTGCACAACAGGCATACACCATTCACAAGAAGATTTATCGGCAGAAACAGTTTGCAGAAGGCACGCCTCACTTCTCCCTGGCTGAAAACCTGCACAAGCATACACTTTTTATTGTAGATGAGGCTTCTATGATCAACAATGAGTCGGCCGATTATGCTCTCTTCGGGACGGGGCGCTTGCTTGATGATCTGATTGAGTACGTATATTCCGGCGAAGGGTGCCGGATGTTGCTCATAGGCGACAATGCCCAGTTGCCGCCGGTGATGCAGGAAAACAGTCCTGCACTCGATAAGGCGGTGTTGCAGTCTTATTCGTTGCAGGTAGTAGATGCGATGCTGACTGAAATCGTGCGTCAGGCAGAAGAGTCGGGAATACTCCACAATGCTACTGCACTCCGAAATGCACTGCGTTTTCACCAGACAGAAGACTATCCGAAGCTGTATATCAATGGCTTTGCCGATGTGAAGCGGATTAACGGTGCCGAGCTGATTGATGAAATTGGGGATGCCTATCGCAAAGGGGGAATGGAGGAAACCATCGTCATCTCACGCTCCAACAAGCGGGTGAATGCCTACAACAACGGCATACGCAACAGGGTGCTTTACCGCGAAGAGGAACTTTCTACCGGAGATATGCTGATGATCACGAAGAATAACTATTTCTGGGTGAATGATTTTGAGCATCTCGACTTTTTGGCCAACGGTGAGTTTGTGGAGGTGGTGCGGATTAGAGGAGAAGAAGAAATGTATGGTTTCCGGTTTTGCAATGTGGTGTTGTATCACCGGGATTATGACATTGAATTCGAAGCCAAAATAAACCTCGATGTGTTGCACACCGAGGTCCCTGGTCTCACCCGTGCACAGAACGACCTGTTGTTTGCCAACGTGATGGAAGATTATGGCGACATTTCCCAGAAGCGGTTGCGTTATAAAAAAGTGAAAGAGAATCCCTATTTTAACGCATTGCAGGTGAAATATGGCTATGCCATAACCTGCCACAAAGCCCAGGGTGGAGAGTGGAGAAATGTGTTCCTCGATCTGGGCTATGTGCAAAAGGAACATATGGGTGAAAATTTCTACCGGTGGCTTTATACATCCATCACACGGGCTTCGGAGCAACTCTGGCTGGTAAATTTACCGGACGATTTTGTGGCACTTTCCAAAATATGATTAATTTTGTACTGAAAGGGAAAGGTGCAAGCCTTTTTCAGCTTTCTCAAAAAGTATCGGTTTGTCACGTCTCGATAAAGCATATAGAATGTCGGAAACAAAAAATGATTACCTCAATAGCTTGCAGCTCGAACTTCGCTCGATGGAAGAACGACTGCAGTCACTTCGGAAGAGCGATGAGCTGCCCTTCTCTTTTTTCACTGAATCGTTCAACAAAATACAGGATATAAGCCGCTTGCTGCACGAACTGGAATGGTTGCAGATCAATGAGATGAAGCAGCAGATGGAGCAACTGGTCCGCTTTCTGTCGGAAACAGATCAACGAAGCAGCACTGAAAAGGAAAATAATGCTTCCGATAGGAACGTACCGGTTGAAGAGGTGCCGCCGGTAAGGACCGAAGAGACGCAGGAAACCGTGAAGAATATACCTCCCGGAAACCGCTATGCCGAGGGACTCTCACTGCCGGAATACAGAAATCCTCATTCCTCCCACACCGCAACGCCGCCAGAGAGACCACAAGCCACGCCCTCCTTTTCGGAGAAGAACCAAAGGCCGGTTGTCTCTTCGTTAAACGACATGGTCAAACAGGTCCCCACGGCGTTGAACTTGAACAGGAGCATCAGTCTGAATGATCGTTTTTTGTTTCAAAGAGCATTGTTCCACAATAGCAGGGAGGAGATGAATCAAATGATGATTCGGCTGCACGCTTTTGAAGATTTCGACCGTGCGGAGCGCTATTTGAGGGAAGAGAGTGGTTGGGATTTTGAAGATCCGGTAGTGGTGGATTTTCTGGATGCAATAAAGAGGGGGTTTGTGTAACCTTGTGACGGCAGATGGAGACAGGTAAATTGTTTGTGATACCCACGCCGATAGGCAATCTGGAAGACATGACCTTTCGGGCAATAAGCCTGTTGAAGGAGTGCGACCTGGTACTGGCGGAAGATACCCGCACCAGCAGCTTTCTGTTCAAACACTTCGGAATAGAAACGCACATGCAGTCGCACCATAAATTTAACGAACACAAGACCACCGCCGAAATGGTGGAGCGAATGAAAGGAGGAAGCAGGATTGCTCTCATATCGGATGCTGGTACGCCAGCCATCTCCGATCCAGGGTTCCTGTTGGTGAGAGCCGCAATTCAGGAAGAGATAGCGGTAGAGTGCCTCCCCGGAGCTACAGCCTTTGTGCCTGCACTGGTAGAGTCGGGATTGCCCTGTGACCGTTTTTGTTTTGAGGGGTTTCTGCCACAGAAAAAAGGGAGACAGACGAGACTGCAACAACTCGCTGAAGAGAGCAGAACCATGATTTTCTATGAATCTCCCTATCGGGTGCTGAAAACATTGACACAGCTCGCGGAACATCTGGGAAGCCAACGGGAGGCTTCGGCATCGAGGGAGATTTCAAAGATCTACGCCGAAACAGTGCGCGGAACACTGCAGGAACTGGTTACACATTTTACCCTACAAGCACCCAGAGGCGAATTTGTGATTGTCGTAGCTGGAAGGTAGGAGGGTCACCAAACTATTTTATCGAGTGATTTGTTTAATAGAAAGATAAAAAAATTGAGATTATGAAAAAAGTATGGTTAGGCATGTTTCTTCTGGGGTTGATTGTTTCATGCACCAACGTAAAGGAAACGAAGGAATATAAAGAGTTGCAGGCTCAACGCGATTCCCTGCTGATGCAGTCTGCCGGAACACAACAGGAGGCTGCGGAAATGATGGCGGTCATCAGTGAGGTGGAAGCCAACTTTGCGAAAATAAGAGAGGCCGAAAAATACATCTCCACCCAGTCGGCACAAAGTGGCGAAATGAGTCAGGATACCAAAGATCGTGTAAATGAGAACTTCAAAATGATCAGTGAGATCCTGCAGCGAAACAAGCAACAACTTGCTGAACTCAACAAAAAGCAGAGTGGCAGCAACAAAGAGATCCTGGCGCTGAAGAATACCATTACACGACTCAACAACGAAATGAAAGAAAGCAGCAGCCGACTGGTCGAATTGCAAAACCAGCTCTCGTTAAAAGACGAGCAGATCGCGCAGCTCTCGCAGGATATGAGCGCACTTGCGATGGAATCGGAGCAGCAGTCTGCCGTCATTCAGGATCAGGACAGAACACTGCATACCGCCTATTATGTCTTTGGAACAGGCAATGAACTAAAGGATCAGAAGATTCTCTCCGGGGGCTTTTTGCAGCAGACAAGGGTGATGAAAGACACCTTCAACAAGGATTATTTCCTCCAGATCGATATCCGCGAAGTCACGCAGATACCCCTGTATGCACCAAAGGGGAAATTGTGGTCTACCCATCCCGAGGGGACCTATGAATTTGTAAAGGGCAGTGATAACAATCTGGTATTGCACATCACCGACACCCAGCGTTTCTGGAGTCTGACCAAGTACCTGATCATCGAAGTAAATTAATACATGCCGGAAAAAGGCAATACATTTTATCACGGAGTGAAACAACCATCACTCCGTGATCGTTTTTAACATATGGGTTACAAGAATCTTTTTATGGATCTGGATGATACCCTTTGGGACATCCACCTCAACGGAAGAGAGTGTTTGGAGGAGATTTACCAGGATTATGGTTACGCAGAATTTTATCCCACCTTTTCAGACTACTACGCAGTATATATGCCCGGCAACCTGCGTCTGTGGGCGATGTACCGGCAAGGTGAAATCCGAAAGGAAGAACTGATTGTGGAGCGCTTTCTGGCACCAGTGAGAGACTTTGGTATCAACGACCCGGAGTATGCCCGGCAACTGAGCGACGATTTTCTGGATCGTACAACCCGCAAGACGCGGCTCATAGAGGGGACTCTGGAACTTCTTGATTACCTGAAACCCCGTTACCGCATGCACATCCTTTCAAACGGATTCCGCGAGGTACAGTATAAAAAGATTGAGAATTCCGGGCTCAAACCCTATTTCGACAAGATCATTCTTTCGGAAGATGCCGGCATCAACAAGCCCCATCCCGATATGTTTACCTATGCCCTCAAGAGTACCAACTCACGGCGTAACGAAACGGTCATGATCGGCGATAGCTGGGATGCCGATATCGTGGGCGCATACCAGAGCCGCATCGCACAAATCTGGTTTAACCCTGCTGCCGAGGCTCCCGACGGATTTGAACCCACGCATACCGTAAGAACACTGGCTGAAATCAGGGATATACTGTAATTCAATCGTTATTCTTCCTAACCAGTGGCATCGTCATGCACCTGGGGCCACCCCCGCCACGCGGCAGTTCAGACCCTTCAATGGTGATCACACATTTCCCGGCAGAATGAATGTCGAATTGGCCGCGAATTACATCGTTGGCCGTCACGATGTCAAAGCCGTTTTTGTTGAGTTCTTCCAGTGTGTGGATATTGCGCGCATAGGAAAGTATCTTTCCCGGGGCGATGGCTAAAAAGTTGGCGCCGCTGTGCCACTGCTCCCGCTCCTGATCCCAATCATCGGCTTTCCCTCCACAAATCACCGGTTCCAGATCAACGCCCAGCTTCCGCAGCAGGCTCAGGATGCCATTGGCCGATGAGATCCGCGTCACCTTGCCGTCATCAATCTGCATGTGTACCGTCTGGTAGGGAGAGCTGCTCATGATAAGCGGTTTGTACACCATGGCCTTGTCGGTGTCGAGCATGGTGAAGACCATGTCAAGGTGAATAAACGATTCCGGCGATTCCGGCAACTGCTGCACGATGACATGTTTCTTCCCCGACCCTGTTTTACAAAACTCCTGCACCAGCAGGTCGATGCCCTGCGTCGAGGTTCTCGTCCCGTTTCCAATGAGCAGGATGTCCTCGCGGATGACCAGGATGTCA
>Ga0265294_10010970_pt1 | contig 10238 bp, 17 predicted proteins | sample MunlanPumphouse3_FD_192504 | JGI IMG/M metagenome (GOLD analysis project Ga0265294, IMG submission 192504) | Groundwater microbial communities from a municipal landfill in Southern Ontario, Canada - Pumphouse #3 | ecosystem: Environmental > Aquatic > Deep subsurface > Groundwater | place...
GGGGTCCCCGCCGGGTGACGCAGCACACGATCACTCACGCTCTGCAACCACGCCCTAAGCCCCTTGACAACCAACCCAAGATGTGGTATAATCACACCCCCTAACATCCCCATAGATATTTATATAACCTTCGTGATATAATACCCACATGTATACAAAAATATGCGCTAATGACAGATGTGGAATAACTTTCCACACTAACCGAGTGATACAGAAATACTGTAATTCTAAATGTGCTAATAGAGCAGGTGCCAGGAGAGCATATATGAAACAGGAGCCATTAAGAATTGCTCTCAGAAATATGAGAGAGGAAGTACGTCAATTACGTAGGGTAGCTATGTTAGATTTCGCTAAACGACATAATTTAACCTCTGGTCCTATTCCTAAAGAACATTGGATTGAGTTCAATGAACTAATTCAGGAGTATTCTATACTTTTACATAAGAGAGAGTTAGAAGTAAGAAAGTGGTTCAATGAATTGCGCTAAGTGTGGTAGGGTATTTACCCCGCGTAGATATACCCAGAAATATTGTTGTAAAGAATGTAGGGTCAAGTCTATTGCACATAAGGCTAGATCCGAGCAACGTCATTGTACTCCCGATTTAGAATTTATTTCTGTTGACGGGGAGGGAGTAACACGTTTTACTGGTCAGCATGACTATGTCATGCTGTCTGTGGGTGATAAAACCTTATGGAATAATGGGAAGGAACTCACATATAAAGATATTTACCCGTTTCTATATGAGAGATTTTTAGAGTCCCCTAATGCTGCGTATGTTGGATACTTTCTGTCATATGATTTTCTTCAGTGGACTAAACATTTAAAGGAGGAACAAGCTCATAGTCTGTTTACCACTAAAGGTATCACCGATAGGAAACCTAAAAGGAAAGGTTTTATACAGTCGTTCCCCGTTATTATTGACAGGGAATGGGATATAGATATATTAGCTAATCGTAGGTTCAGATTACGGCCGCATGTTCATAGCCGGTTAAAGAATGATCCCACTAAATGCTATTGTGGTGAAGATCTAGAGTTAGAAGAAATTTCCATAGATCTAGAGGAAGATTTCTCGTGGGATGATATTCCCACTATAGAGACAGTTAACTCTACTCATACTAAATGGATGTATATATGTGATACAGGTCCATTCTGGCAGTGTAGTTTTCTGTCGGCTATTAATCCTAAAGCTTGGCCTAACCCCATAGTAACAGCGGAAGAGTATGAGACATTAAAAAGTGGTAAGGCTAATCGGGGGGTAATAGCAGATTATGAGGATGTGTCATATTATGAGGATATGAGAACATATAACGTTCTAGAGAACAAGATTTTATCACGATTAACAGCTACATTGAATGAGGGATTCTGTGAGATAGGTGTAAAGATTCCTTATAATAAATGGTTCGGCCCGGGGCAGGCCGCTAGTTTATATATGCGTAAGGTGTCAGATACAGGACCGTTAAAGTTCACTAGAGCAGCATTGTTTAACGAACGTGTTCCTAAATTCGCAGAGGTAATGGCACGAAAGACATATTATGGTGGATGGTTCGAACAATTTATGCACGGGTTTATACCGGGTGTAACTTATGAGTATGATATTAATTCAGCATACCCTTACATTATTTCTAGACTACCTTGTTTACATTCGTTAGATCAGTGGACGGAGGGTGTAGGTACTCCCCCGGTATATAAACCTCATCATTTATATATGTTACATGTGGAGGTAGAGGGATCGGATCCTCATATAGGGTGTGTGCCGTTTAGGACCAAGAGCGGTTCTATTCTTCGTGTTCATCACAATATAGGATGGTATTGGAAAGATGAATTGGACGCAGGTATTGAGGCTGGGGTTATTACTAAATATAGGGTTTTGGATTGGGTTTCTTTTAGGGAGGATAGCTGCCAGAGCCCTCTAAAAGCAATAGAAGGTCTGTATAAATTAAGACTTGAGGTAGGTAAGAATTCACCTCAAGGTAAAGCGTTAAAATTATTATACAATTCGATTTATGGAAAATTCGCACAATCAATTGGAAGTCCGTTGTTCGGTAATCCTGTGTATGCTTCACTTATCACGTCGGGTTGCCGATCAATGATACTTAAAGCTATAGCTAGTCATCCCACTAAAACGAGGGATGTAACCATGGTTGCTACCGATGGTATTTACTTTAGAACTAAGCATCCATCGTTAGATTTAGATCCTGAACGTTTAGGTGCTTGGGATATGGATGAGAAAATTAATCTTACTCAATTTATGCCAGGTTTATATTGGGATGATAAAGTTAGAGATATATTAGAACATGAAAAACGTACTAAATCTTCTTCAGACAAGTTACCATTAAAAACCCGTGGTGTAAATGTAAGGGATTTAGCGGATTCTGTGATGGAATTGGATCGTCAATTTCACGTAGCAACGTCACAATATTTAGACACTGGTATCTATGCTTGGCCGCAATTTAGAGTCCCGGTGAGATTCGATATTGTTTCACCAGGACAAGCATTGAATCGTGGTAAGTGGTGTACGGTGGGGACTATACACGGGGAGGAACATAATCCCTCGTGTCCCCCTGATTGTACTAAGGGGAGTAAGATACTTTCTAGCAATCCTATTTCTAAACGAAGTAAGGTATATTTAGATTACATCCATCCGGTGTTTAGGACTAATGTGTATAAAACCGTAGAAGGTCAATTGGAAACATTTCCTTATGAGAAATTATTCGGGGAGGAAGACAATATAATGACGGAAACTATCACACCAGACGGAGGACAATTTCTAGAGTGGTTCTTTAAGAATGGTGGTACAGGAGAGTAGTGGATAGACATGATTTTAAAGACGCTTTCGATTGGGCTGCACAGATAGAAAAGGAAGATAAAGAACTTTATGATGTTCCGGGTGAGGATAGACAGTGGTTAGATGATTTAGCTAGAGTGTCCGAATCGCCTACTAAGATGTTACATAGATATGCTCATGAGGATGTTGCTTGGACAGAATTCTACGTGTTAGAAGCCCGTGGAATGAGATGGCAGGCAACGTGCACTAAATGTGGAGAGATTTTTTATAAACGTACTACTAAACAGGTTCGTGATGCTGTTCAGAGGCATATATTGAATGGATGTCACACTGAACCCCGGGGGAAACCGGATGTGGACAGTGAATGTCCGTTCTGATATCATGACCCTATGACATCCTTTACTCCCACCTTCACCCCCGTGCCGGTTCCTGAGCTGACCCGTAGTCGGTCCACTACAGAGGAACTGAACCCGTTCGTGGAAGCCGTGAGAGGTCTTGTCCCGGACTCCGGTGCGGCGTTGGCGTTCACCGTCCCGGGGACGGCGGAACGGGTTCCTAGTGCGTCTGGGAAGACGTCGAAGTATGCTAACCGTGATCTCAGGAAGAAACTTCAGTTGCTGGATCTCGCCGCTCTGGAATGTGATGTTACCGCCCGGAGGAAGATTCAGGATGACGGGTATGTCACCACTGTGACGTTCTGGACTATTCCACGGATCATCCGGGGCAGGTCCGAACAAGTTGCGGAAGATACGGACGACGTGGTAGACTAACTTCGTCAGTTAACAAGCCATATTATGGTCGAACCCTCACAAGATAGCACTCTATCAGATATTGGTAGAGTGCTATCTTGTGTTATAGGAGGAAAAGTACTAGTGACGCTACATGAGATTCTTCAGGGTCATAGAGTGAGACTAGGACTCGGATCCGACATCACAGATAGAGAATTGTCGGATATTCTGAGAGAAGAAAGGAGAGAGGTTATCGCAGTAGCATTTAGAGAGTATGTGTTAGCAGGTAAAGATCCTGAGTTGTGGAAAACTTCGGAGGAACGGAAGAAAGCTAAACTTGCTGCTAAACGTATGAGAGACGAACAATATCAGAATAATGTCCGTGGCGTGGTTGCTGGTCCCGCTAGACTACCGAGAGTTTACTAATGACAGATATTAACGATTTAACGATCCCAATGAGGATGGGACTGTCGTGGGTTCCCACTTCAGATAGCGGTTGGAAAGATGGTGAACTGATAGGTAGATTACAGTTTTTCATGCACCGGCATAGACCGGCCATGAAATTGGATATGAATAGGAGAGTGTTAGATTTAGGGTCAGAATTCTCTACAGGGGTTTACAACAATATGCTATATAATCTAGAATACAATAGTGTGGGAGGTCTTTCCGTATATTCACTAAACTCAGGTACGTTAATGGATGACAGTGGGGAATTCTATGAGTTCAGCTAATAATGATTCCAAGATAGTACGGGGTATTATAGTAATTGTTTTATTAACAGTTTATCTGTCGCCGCGTAGAAAGGATACTATACAAATTATAGCGGATTCTTATAGTAAAACTCTGAGAGATAGTGTTCTTACTTCAGGTATTATTACTTCACCTGAAGTATCTAGATCTAAATCTACTGATATGGTAAAGATTGTACAGATAGGAGGAATTATAGTAGCAGTCATGGTATTGATAGGATTCATAATTAATGAAACTCTAGGTAGAGGGGTATGGTAATGCCAGTCAAGAAAATTGAAGGTAATTATTTAGGTCAGATAGGTAATACCACTCAAGACGTAACAATGATTATAAGAAGCTATTATGTTCCATTGACGATAGAGGGACAGATATGTCAGACTAAATTCAAGTATGTGGGGTATTCTGACAGTTGGCTAATATTAACTGCTACTGGTAGATATGAATATAATCCTACGAAGGAGGAAATTAACTTAGGATATGACCCTATGAGTCTTACTAACGCTTTACAGGAAATTGTGAAGTGGGTGACTCCCCGTTCTCAGGATGAACCTGAACTAGAGACGATTCCAGGCTCCCACTAATAGACATACATATACCCCCTTATATCCGAGTGATAAGGGGGTATATGTATGTCGGAGTTCAGTGATACCACCACGGGTTGATAATCTCACCCGTAGTAAAATCAATAGCGCGATTTATACTATCTTTTGTTGCTTCGTGTAGTAATTCGTCATACGAAACTGTTGCAGCTTTTTTAACCTGTGCGTTACGCATGACATGTTTAACGTTGTGTTCTACTGTCTGTCTGCTGATAGGGTTTTTCTCATCGCCGTTGGCTTTAAACGGGTCACGGTATTCAGCTACCGTGAGGATATTCTGTATAGCTAGTTGTTCGTAGCGTCGACGTGTTACTGTTCGTTCATCGGGACCTGTGATAGCCCTTGACTTGAGCGGTTTAGCTATTCCGCGTTGTATGGCGTAGGGACGTAATCGCCGTTTAGCCTCTGCGAGGGTGAGTTGACCCCGTAAGTAGGCTTCTCTGTCTACAGCTTCGATGACCCGTTGTTGTACCGGTGTCATCCGGTTGAATGCTCTGATACGGGAAGTCTTACGGCTCTTACCTATGCCGCGCCATGTGATGTGATGGCGTCTGAGCCCTGTAGGGCGTGGGTTCTTACTAGGGTGGAAGATATGTGCTAGGAAATTGTTGCTTAGCTGGTCACCTATGACAGTGGTGGTATCCATGGTTTACACCCGTCTCGGAACGATCATGGAAGGGTGACATGACCAGTCTATCGGATGATCATGGTTGTCACCAGCAGTCCCCATGATCAACAGAATGGTTCCCCCTCCGGGAGCAGACCTCGACCGGAGGGGGAACCGTATGTGCACAACATCCACCTGTTGTGCTATTTACCTGAGAATATTCCGAGATCCTATTCCCAAGTAAATTCTTGCTCCGGGAGGTCACTACCATCACCGGAAAGAATCAGGTTGTCGTGGTAGTAGGTTCGCTCCGGTTCCTTAGCGTCCTTACTACCGGCCTTAACCAGTTCCTCATAGGCCGTGTATGCACGCCGACTAGCGTTGGTTTCTCGCTTACCACCGTTGTAGATGGTGAGAGTGGAACCCTTAGGCGGCTTGAGTTCGGATAGGTTCTGCTGTTCGATACTAGAGAACACGTGGTAGGCGAACATACCATCCGGTTCGTTTTCCAGGACCAGGACAATGTGTCCGCCGTATTGGTCCTCTTGCTTACGGACTGTCACTAGCGTGGCAGTACGCATTTCCCCCTTATTCGGCATCCACGGCTGAGCCTTAAGGATACTGATAGTCCTCTGTGCGTTAGAGTTAGGGGGAATGTTATTTTTCTGTACGGGAATGCCCTTAGCTGGCATTATTCTGTCCTCTCGGCTAGACTGAACGGGCACAGCCTATCACAGAATTCTAAGGCGGTCAACATGGAAATTCTGGAACCCACCCAAGCAACCCCCCTAAGATTGGGGGATACCACAGACGATGATGCTCAGGTTCTGGACTCCCTAGTCCAGTCCGAACACGAACCCCCTGAAGTCACCGACGCTATCACCCCAGCACTAGCACCTGATCCTGTCCTAGCGAAACGCCCCACTCGACTCATTGCAGGAACTATTAGTATTCCAGCTACGTGGTTAGTTCCTACGTTACTACTACCGGAGGATCTTAACAGGATCTCACTCATGATTACTGTGGATACTGTGGCACCTGCATATCTTGAGATTGGCGATAATCCAAGCAATCTAGTGGGAAGAATTTATCTCACTCCGGAACCAACGGTTATTCTTCCCGGACACACCGGAGCTGTGTGGGTGTCGACAGCGAATGCAGCAGCAGTAAGTCGTATCTCTTACTGGGCGGTCACTCTGTAATGGAAGAAATTACAGAACCTCCTATCTCTACAGCTCTGAAGAATGAGTTGGATGATTTACATGAGGAGATTGAGAATCTTCAACTCACCTTAGCGGACATTCTCTCTAAGGTGGATTCTGTCGTGGATAACATAGCACCACTAGTGAGACAGGTAGAGGATTCGCCTCTATTCAAGATGCTAGGTGGAAAGAAGAAAAAACATGGAACTATTGAGCAAGCTTGATAAAGCTGACAGAATAGCCCTCATCACCGGTATAACGTCTATCCTTGCATGGTGGTATTTCAAGGGAAGGAACTACCTTGTCTGATACGCCTCCTACCCCGACTCCTGAACCCCCTACTCCCCCTCCGGCTCCCCCTACTCCCACTCCGGCTCCCACGCCCCCGACTCCGGCTCCGGCTCCTGGTCCTGACAGCTCACTACAGGAGACGGTCAATGGTCTTGTGCAGACTGTTACCGGGTTAGTGGAAGTGGTTAGCAAGTTGGGCGGTCAACAGGATTCCCACCCGGTGAAACGTCCCTGGACGGCATGGGGGAGTAGGCGGGATCCGGAATGAGCATCACGTTTATGCCAACTGTGGTCCCTGAGATTGTGGACTCTGAACTACCCCGGGATGAACCCCCACCTACAAGTTACGAATACGCCTGCGAGACATGTGGGGTAGAACTCCACTATGCTGGTAAGGGAAGGAAACCCCGGTTCTGTCCGGAGCACAAGAAAAACGCTCCTAAGACTACCCGAACTGGTTCAGGTCAATCCGCTAAACTAGCATCCCAAGCAACTGACCTCATACTGTCACTCACCGATGTTATTCAGATCTCAGCAATTGTTGCGGGATTCCCCGAAACATCGGAAGCCATTGACGAAAAACAAGGTCTGTTAAGAGAACAGGTTTACCAAGCCCTGCTTGGTAATCCCAACAGGTCCCGTAGCATTATCAAGATGCTCGGTGCAACCACAGATCTCGGTTTAGCAATTGCTCTAGGTACATTCACCGCTCACGTAGGATCTACAGCATGGAACGAATTTAAGGAAAAGCGAGAGGGTCACGATGACCTTTAAGCTAGGTCCGGTCACACAATCTCAGTTTCAACGTCTAGCGTTGACATGGAATCAAGGGGACCATGTGTTGGTCACTGGTCCCACTAATTCTGGTAAAACAGAATTGGTTCGTCAGTTGGACGAAATTCGTATCCAGCGTGGTGGGCACGTTGTCTGTTTCGTCTGTAAACTACAACCTGACCCTACTATCCTGTCATCTTATAAAGGGTGGACTAGGTGGGTTTCTTGGAAAAAGCATCCGGCCGTACACGAAAATAAGATACTCCTTTACCCTAAGGTAGAGGGATTGAATATGCGAGAGGCCACGGCACTCATGAAATATGAGTTCGCTAAGGCTATGGATGAGATCAGTAAGGTTGGTAGGTGGACAGTACACATTGATGAGGGGTTATTCGTGTGTTCCCCGTCATACCTGAATTTAGGTAACGAATTAGGGATGATGTATGCCCTTATTCGTAGTGCAAAAGGCACTATGATCACACTTGCACAACGCCCGTCACATCTCCCGTTATCAATATACGCTAATCTCAGTCATGCTTTTATAGGTCGTGCCTCTGAAAGGGCTGACCTGAAACGTCTTGCTGATTTAGATGGTGTGAACAGTCGTGAGTTAGCTGAAGTTATTAAGGCTAATGGATTACATGATTTCACTTGGGTGAAATTAGGTACCGAGGTGAAACCAGAACAGGTGAATCTTGCCCGATGAATGATCATACGATAGAATGATCTCGGAAGGAGACTGCTTTTATGAAAGCACATGTGCATATCTCACCAGTGCATGGGATTGCCGTTATCGCACTGGTCATCGCGGTATTCGGTACTGCTCACCTGTTGTCATTGTCCCATGACAACCGATTGTCAAGAGCCTACGCCGCACTCGGATTCTAGGAACAGGAGTAATAGTAATGCCTGAAGCTGTTGACGAAAAAGTTGTGACGTCCCCTACGGGGATCCGGTTCCCCGTGGCATCAAGACCGCAACGACGGTTCTCTGCTATCCAGGTTGTCAACAACCTTACGGCTGCGGTTCCGCTACAGCCGATCCAGCTGCCCGCTACCGGGTTCGTCCGTAGGATCAGGATTCATTGTCGGCAGACCTGGACTGGAACCGTAGGGATTCTGGCGGGTGCGGATGCACCGTGGAACCTGTTAACGAACATCACTCTGACCGACGCGACCGGTCAGCCGATTACTCAGCCGGTGAACGGGTACTGTCAGTATCTGGTGAACAAGTATCTTCCGTCGGGGACGGTGAAGACGAACAACCCCAGAGCGTGTAGTAATCCGCATACGGGACCTGAGTTCACATACACCGTTGCAGCTGACGCGCTCACTGCCGTGGCCGATTTCAGACTGGATATCGACCTGGAAAGGGATGTCAACAACGGGTACTGTTGTGTTCCGAACCTGGACTCTAACGCGTCGCTACAGCTTCGACTGAACGTTGCTCAGGTGACTGCAGCATTCACCGGTGCCACGGCCACTGCCGCGACGATGACGGTTCGGATCGAACAGGACTACTGGGCACCTGTTGCGTCGTCTCTCGCAGGTCAACCGGTGAATACTCAGCCGGTCGGTTTCGGGGACTTCGTAGAGACCCGTTATGAGACGGGGACCGCTACCGCAGCCGCTCAGAACCTGTTGACGGTGACGAACCGAGGTGGACTGGTTGAGGGAATCATCATGATTTCCCGTGCTGCTGGTGCACGGGTTGCTCTCACCCCGGGAAGTAACGTTGACCTGATCGTAGACAACAACCCCGTAGATGAGGGTGTGACCCTAGAGTCTCACAACGATATGGTGCGACGCACCTATGGTCATATTGGTGCCGATGTAGGTGTTGCGGCGGGCGCCTATGCACCGTTGGGAGCCGGCACCTATCCAGGGTTGGACACCGGAGTGTTGGTATGGCCGTTCTACGCTCTCAGTGGCGGTCGTGAGACGTGGTTGAACACCCGGGTGGGATCTCAGGTTCAGGTTCGGGTGACTCCTGGTGCTGCTGCTACTCAGACCGAGTTCATCACGTTGTTGGGACAGGTGAAGGACGGAGCTACGTTCTACTCTGTGTCTTCCATCGACTAATAAAACGGTTAGGACGGTAGTTGTGGCGACTGAAACAGATACCCCCAAGGTACTGGTGACCAGTAGGGAACCCAAGGGACCTAAAAGAGCCGGTGACCCGGGTTCGACGGGGGATATGGCTCTGAAGGACGCTCTCATCATGGTGGGAGTGGCGTGGATTGTGTTGTTTCTGTTGATGTTCACTCTGAGAGCTCACAACATCTAAGGAGTAAAACCGATGGACCGTGTTGTTAACCTGCTGAACAACCGCTACCTGTTGGCAGTCATGGCGTTGCTGTTCGTTATCGGGGTTATGCGGCGTGTTGGCAGGTGACCTATGAGACCTGAACTGCCCTACCTCACGGCTGGTTCCATAGCTATTGTGGGAGGAATGGCTAAGGAACGTTCCTGGCCCCGCGAAGGTCACAAGGCTGTTCTAGC
>Ga0265294_10010971_pt1 | contig 10238 bp, 8 predicted proteins | sample MunlanPumphouse3_FD_192504 | JGI IMG/M metagenome (GOLD analysis project Ga0265294, IMG submission 192504) | Groundwater microbial communities from a municipal landfill in Southern Ontario, Canada - Pumphouse #3 | ecosystem: Environmental > Aquatic > Deep subsurface > Groundwater | place...
TCAGTTATCAGGGGATGAGTGAGGGACGTCAACGACGTGACGCCCCTTTCTGCTGCATTATTCAATGCTATTTGCATCTGGGTATCCCTTGCCAAGTTGCTCCCCAGCAGAGCTTGGCTCCGTTTCAGCAGATAAGCGCCTTTTATTATTTTCAATATTGAAATTAAAGCCTGTTCCCGGAATTTTTCGGAAAAAATTATCCAGAAAGCGTTTCCTACACATCAGCCATTTACCCATACGAAATGGAAAAGAGGCAAATTTCTTTTATGAATCATATTCTGTAATAACTCAAATTCAGTAAAAGTCAATTCGCAAATACGGTTTACTGAATAAATATAAGAAGTCCTTTGTTCGGGCTGGGTTATGAAATGGGTTGCGGCACAGTCAAGACTGGCTGCATGCGCAATTTTCGAGTTACCCCCGGTTGCCGTATTCCTGTTTAAAAAAGAGAGAATCGGATTGACCGTCTCCAGGATATGTAAGATAATTGATTAATCTTGCTTTGAACAAATCGGGTCCGGAACAGGACGTAAGCCAAAGACCCGTCTTCCGCAATGTGTTGTGGAAGTTTCAGCGAAACCATCCCTATTGTTCATCCGGGAAAAATACGAATTTCAGTTTCAACGCCTCACCTCTTTAAATTTCGTCCGGAAAATCCGGTAAATCCGGTTCCGGCAATCACCATTCACCAAATGATCAGAAAAATTCTCCGGGCGACGCTGAGCAGGCGGCTCTGACAATATTCAGCATAGCGTCAACACGTTATTCTCAGTTGTTAAATTATCCATCCGTTGTGAATCCGGATGGGGGTATCGGCTTTTTGTTCAGGCATAAACATTGAAAAGGAGGTCTAAAATGAAAGTGTTTGGCGGGGTGTTAATGACGGGGATGATGCTTCTGGTGGCAGGCAGCGCCGGGGCGCAGGTGGGGCAGGATCTTTTCAAGGCACAGAAATGCAGTATGTGCCACAAACCGGTTGAATCAAAAATCGCGCCGTCTCTGGCTGCGATAGCCGGGGCCTATGAGGGGCAGGCTGACGAACTGCTCGGTTATGTGAAGGGCGAGGTGGAGCCGATTATGGATATGGGCAGGGCCGGAGTTATGGCAAAATATATCGAGAAGATGAAGGCGCTTCCGGAGGCAGACCTCAAGGCGCTTGTCGAATTTATGATGGGCCATAAATAGTGCCTGAATTCCAGAACTCCTTATTTCATGCCCATAACATATTGAAATGAATTTTATCTCACGCAAGGCGCAAAGGCGCAAAAAAATGCTGACTGAGCGTAGCGAACGGGTAGTAAGTTATGCGCCGTTGCGTGAAAACCATAACTGGAAGGAGATTGACTATGAAACGGATTGCCATCAATGGGCTGGGCCGTATTGGGCGGCTGGTGTTGAGGCATTTTATGGACCAGAATCCGGATGATATTCAGGTTGTGGCGGTCAATGACCTGGTGCCTCTGGACAACCTGGCGTATCTGCTCAAATATGACTCGGTCCACGGTCCTGCGTCGTTTCCGGTGGAGGCAGGGGATGGCGTGATCGGCATGGGGGGGCGGTCTGTGCAGGTGTTTGCGGAAAAAGATCCGGCACGGCTGCCATGGAAAGATTTGCGGGTGGATACGGTCATTGAGAGTACCGGATTTTTCAGCACAAGAGCGCTTGCCGCCAAACACATTGAGGCCGGGGCAAAGCGCGTCCTGATCAGCGCGCCCTGCAGGGATGCCGATTTTACGCTTGTCGTCGGTGTGAATGACCACGAATTTGACCCGGAATATCACCGGATTATTTCCACTGCGTCCTGTACGACGAACTCTCTGGTTCCGCCGCTGAAGGTGCTTCTGGACCGGTTCGGGATCAACCGGGCCATGGTTACCACGGTCCATGCCTATACTGGCACCCAGGGGCTGGTGGACCGGGCGGCGAAAAAAGCCATCCGCGGCCGGGCTGCAGCCCTCTCACTGATTCCGACCAGTACGGGCTCTGATGAGGCCACGGTGATGGTGCTGCCGGAGTTGAAGGATCGCATCCGGGCGCTGGCCATCCGCGCACCGATTCCGGTGGGGGCCATTACCGATATTGTCGCGGACCTGAATCAGGTGGTCGTTGCCGAACAGGTGAACAGCGCTCTGAAATCGGCTGCCGAAGGCCGGATGGAGGGGATATTGGGGTATACGAAAGATGCGCTGGTGTCTGCCGATATCGTCAACGATACGAGATCGGGCATTGTACACGGTCTGTCCACCTGTGTGGTGCAGGGAAGCATGGTAAAGATTCAGGTCTGGTACGATAACGAGTTCGGTTATTCCCGGCGTCTGCTGGATGCTGTCGTGCGCCTGCCCCTCTGATCGTTGAATAAATTTATCGTATAGGGATTATATTTTTATCCACAGATTACGCAGATTTCACAGATTATAGACTGATGGACGCTGCGCTTGAGGGGCGGGAGCTTTGCTTCTTTGAGGATGTGATAAGACAAAAGCCTCTTACTTCTTATCTTTTGCCTCAAACGAAGTGTTCCTCAAGCGATAGCGGTCCTAAGTCCACCCGTAGGGGGAAATCTATGATATTCCCCCGTGGCGCACGATTTCCCCTTCGATCAGGTACAGGACTTCCTCGGCGATGTTGACGGCGTGGTCTGCGATCCGTTCAATATGGCGGGAAATATACATAAGGTTGATCCAGTAGCCCATATGTTCGGGGAGATGATGCATATGGGCTTTAATCTCGTCATAGGCCGCGTTGTCCAGGTGATCGATTTCGTCATCCGCATGGATGACCTGCTTTGCCAGATCGCTGTTCAGGTTGACCAGAGAATCCAGGCTCTGTTTGAGCATATCGGCTGTTTTTGCCCACATGATGGAATAGTCGAAGAAAATGTCTATATCCTTATGCTTTAAGATGATTGCAAGCCGTTCGGCGATGTTGCACGCCTCATCGGCGATTCGTTCCAGATCATTGTTGATTTTGATTACGGCGATGATAAACCTCAGGTCAACGGCAACCGGCTGATAAAGGGCAAGAATTTTAAGGCATTCCTCCTCGATGTTCACTTCCGTTTCATCGATCTCGTAATCCGAGTCGATAATCCATTTGGCAAGTGTGGCGTCTTTGTTCTCTATGGCTTTGATGGCCATATGGAAGCGTTCCTCGACCAGCGCGCCCAGAGAAAGGATCATTTTTTTTATTCTGTCCAATTCTTTGTGAAAGTGCTTTTCAGCCATAAATGACTCCTCAAATTATTCGTCTAATATTTTCAGCCCCGGTGTCCTGATTTCTCCATAATCCCTCAAGCGATAGCGCGCCTCAGTCCGCCCTCAAGGGCGCTATTGATAGCCGCAAAGAGTCACAAAAAACGCAAAGAAATAAGCCGCGGATTTACGCGGATGAACGCGGATAAAGAAAGAGCAACTCAAAAGAAGTTACCGTTATTATTCATAAAAGAAAGATCCGCGATGATCCGCGTAGATCCGCGGCAAAATATTTTAATAGTATAGGAATTTCCATTTTTCTTTAATCTGCGGATAATATTTTTTTCCACAGAACACCGGAATCTATCTTTTTTTTAATCTGTGAAAATCTGTGTAATCTGTGGACAATATTTTTTAATCATCCAAACCGTCCAGTAATATAGTCTTCGGTCTGTTTGAGTTTCGGGCGGGTAAATATTGTATCGGTAACGTCCATTTCGATCAGTTTTCCTATGTAAAAAAAGGCGGTCACATCGGAAACCCGGGCAGCCTGCTGCATGTTGTGGGTGACGATGATAATCGTGAGGCTGCCTTTGAGTGTGTGAATCAGTTCCTCGATTTTCTGGGTGGAAATGGGATCCAGGGCCGAGGCTGGTTCATCCATCAGCATCACTTCGGGTTCAACCGCCAGGGCGCGGGCAATGCACAGTCGCTGCTGCTGTCCTCCGGAGAGCCCGAGGGCGGAATCGTGAAGCCGGTCTTTGATTTCATCCATCAGCGCTGCCTGCTCAAGGCTTTTTTCAACGCGTTCGGCAATGAACTGTTTATCCTTGATGCCGTTGACCCTCAGGCCGTACGCGACATTTTCAAAAATAGTCTTGGGAAAGGGGTTGGGCTTTTGAAATACCATGCCGACCCGGCTTCGGAGCGTGACAACATCCAGCGACGGATCCAGGATATTCTGATCGTCCATCAGGATGGCACCTTCGGCCCTGGCGATCGGAATCAGGTCATTCATGCGGTTAATGCATCGCAAAAACGTGCTCTTGCCGCATCCGGACGGGCCGATCAATGCTGTGACCTGCTTTTCATGCACATCCAGAGAAATATCCGTCAGGGCCTGAAAATCACCATAAAAGAAATTTAACTTCTGAGCCGAAAGTTTAACCGGTTTGTTCATCGTTGTTATATGACTTGATTGCTTCATAAAATTTCCTTAAATTTCCTTGTTCGTAAGGAGCTGCGTCGCCCAAAATCTGCAAATACATAGCTGATAGCCAACAGCCATCTCTTATCACCTCAGTTTTCTCCTCAGCCGGGCCCGGTACACAATTGCGATCAGGTTCATGCCCAGCACCAGCCCGATCAGCACCAGCGCGGTGCCGTACTGGAGGTGGCGTGTGGCCTCAATTTCGGTTCCGGCGGTTGCCAGTACATAAATATGGTAGGGCAGTGCCATGATCTCATCAAATATTGAGGAGGGCAGGTGCGGTGTATAAAATACCGCGGCCGTGAACATGATCGGAGCGGTTTCTCCTGCGGCCCGGCTGATGCCTAAAATGACGCTGGTCAGGATGCCGGGCATCGCGGTGGGGAGCACTACCCGCATAATTGTCTGCAACTTGGTCGCGCCAAGCCCCAGGGAAGCTTCCCGGTACGTGTCGGGCACGCTTCTGAGGGCTTCTTCGGTGGTGCTGATAATCACCGGAAGCGACATGGCGCCCAGGGTTAAGGAGCCTGCGAGGATGCTGACCCCGAGTTTCAGGTAGGTGACAAAAAACGCCAGGCCGAACAGGCCGAACACCACCGACGGGACCCCGGCAAGGTTGCTGATTCCCAATCGGATGATTCGCAGGGTTTTTCCGGGTTGGGCATATTCGCTTAGATAAATGGCCGATGCCACCCCGATGGGGAAGGCCACGATAACGGCGCCCACGCTCAGGCAGACGGTTCCCACGATGCAGGGCAGGATGCCTCCTTTGGTCATGGAGTCAAACGGCGCCTGGGTGAGAAATGTCCAGGTAATCGCACGCCAGCCGTTTGCCACCATGAAATATAAAATAATCACCAGCGCGAGCCCGTTGATAACGGCCGCAGCCTGAAAACCGCCGAACACGACTTTTTCCATAATCCGTCGCCGTGGCTGGAGGTAATACCGGGGTCTGACATGATCCGAAGACGGTTTTAAAGTCGCGGTATCATACGCCGGAGGGGGCGATGTCGAGTTTGTTTTTTTGGTTGCGGCTTGGTTCATGTGACTTGTAAGTCCTGTAATGGGCAACAGCCTTTTGGATTTACCGCCCGTTTGCTACGCGCACTCGAGACGCTGAGAACGCAGAGAGAAAAGTTATTTGATCTCTGCGCGCTCTGCGTCTTAAGCGAAGCGGGCGGTGTGAATATTTTTGTTTCGGCAGTGTTATAGGGACGCCTCGCCGGTCTGCTTGTACTTATGGGCAATATGATCTGCGATCAGGTTGAACATGAACGTAAAGAGAAACAGCACGATTCCTGTGGCAAACAGGGCGTAATAGTGGTCACCCCGGAACGGGGCTTCGGCCATTTCCGCCGCGATGCTGGCCGGCAGGGGGCGGACGGGATCGAACAGGGATTCCGGGACCATGGCAGCACCACCGGCGACCATCAGAACGACCATGGTCTCTCCGATAGCCCGGGACATGCCGAGAATGATCGCTGTGCTGACGCCGGAGGCCGAAGCCGGAAGAACGACCCGGATGATGGTTTCCAGCCGGGTTGCGCCCAGTGCCAGAGAGGCTTCCTTGAGGCTGGTAGGAACGCTGTAAATGGCATCCTCTGAAATGCTGCAGATGGTGGGGATGGCCATGAATGCCAGCATCAATGCGGCATTGAACAGGTTCAGCCCCGTTGCGATCCCGAAGACATCCTGGAGGAACGGGGCCACCACCACCATTCCGAAAAAACCGATGACGACCGACGGCAGCGCCGCCAGCAGTTCCACAAGCGGTTTGACGATTTCCCGAATACGGAAAGAGGCAATTTCAGCCAGATACACCGCGGTCATTACCCCCAGAGGAACTGACATGGCTGCCGACACGACCGTGACCAGAACCGATGCGCTGATGAGTGCAAAGATGCCGAAATCCGGCGGATCAGAGGTCGGGTACCAGTATTTTCCGAAAATAAAGTCACTGATGGATACTTTCGAAAATATCGGAAGCCCCTCTCTGAACAGAAATGCGACAATCAGCAGAAGAATGGTGATGGAAGCGGTGGCAACGGTGAAAAAAACGTACCGCATCAATCGTTCTTTCAATAATCTGTTCAACAGCATGAGGCCTCGTTATTCCACAATATGACGGTTATCAAAAGTTAGTAAAGCGGTACAAACCCGACTTCTTTTACCAGTTTCTGGCCTTTTCCAGGGTTGGTGACGTAATTGATGAATTTGGATACTTCTCCGGTCGGCCAGCCTTTGGTAAACATGAACAGGGCTCGGCTGATCGGGAAAGAACCGTCCAGCGTGGTTTCGACGGAAGCGCTTACGTTATTTACGGTTACGGCTTTGATCGTATTGTTCAGATAACCGATTCCGACGTACCCGATTGCGTTTTTGTTTTTGGAAACTGCCTGACTGACCGACCCGCTGGAGGCCTGAAGCAGTGCGCCCGGAAATACGCGCTCTTTTTTCATGATTTTTTCCTCCCAGACCTCATAGGTTCCGGAAGAGGTGTCCCGGGATACCACGACAATTTTTCGGTCAGGGCCGCCGACCTTTTTCCAGTTCCGGATTTTTCCCATATAAATATCTTTCAGCTGAGACATGCTCAGATCCTGGATCGGATTACCCGGGTGTACCACCGGAACAATACAGTCGTAGGCAACCGCAAACGGTACCGGGTAAACGCCTTTTTCAACGGCCAGCTTGATTTCCTTATCTTTTATAAACCGTGAGCTGTCCGCGATATCAGTGGCCCCGTCTATAATCGCCTTGATGCCGTTTCCGGAACCGCCGCCGGAAAGGGAAATGCTGACATCCGGGTTGTCTTTCATGTAGGCTTCTGCGATTTTCTGGGTCACAGGCAGCACGGTGGTCGATCCTTTGATTACAATGTTTTCCGCCAGCGCCGGGGATATGGTCAGTGCACATGTGATTATAAAAATGAATGACAGGCATGCGAGTCGTTTCATGAGGGTTCTCCTTTTTGATGAGACGGTTTAAATCATACCAATGTGTTAAATTTTTGTTAAGGTGCTATCAAAAGCCTGTTAAATCCGGTTTTAAACGTTCATAACTATTAAAGTCATTTTCCGGATTGACGTTGAACGTAACCTACAGGTCAATTATTAGTCGGGTGTTAACAGTGTATTAGAAATGAGTAAAAAAAGACGGGTTTATGAAATTTCAGAAACATTCGGAAAGTCAGTCATCTCCGCCGATATGGCAGCAGAAGCAGTTGGAGGCGCATCGTGCAGGATTTCGGTAGTTTGGAAAACTGTAGAATTAAACGTTTTTCGTGGCGAAATCCATATGTATCATTATAGAGGTGAAAATTATCAAAGTCAAAATATGCTGGTTTTGTAAAGCGCTGAATTTTAGCGTTTTGATGTCGTCCTTTCAGGACTCAATTTGTGTGTGTAATAAACCGGTGGTTGAAACCACCGGAATCTATTTTTTTTTAATCTGTGAAAATCTGTGTAATCTGTGGATAATGTTTTTTCCCATCTTTTGATTGATTTTATCCGTAGGCTATAGACTGTGTGACGCTGTGCTTGAGGGGCGGAAGCTTTGCTTCTTATCTTTTGCCTCAAACGAAGTGCTCCTTAAGCGATAGCGCTTCTTAGTCCGCCCGCAGGGCGCTTATGGGGAGATGGATCGTGAATGTGCTGCCTTTGCCGGGCGTGCTGCTGACCGTCACATGTCCGCCATGGGCCTGCAGGATATGCTTGACAATGGACAGGCCAAGGCCTGTACCGCCTTCTTTCCGGCTCCGGGCCTTGTCTACCCGGTAGAAACGTTCAAACAGGCGGGGCAGATGCGCTTTGTCGATCCCGATGCCGTGATCCTTGAAATGGATCAGCACTTCCTTTTCGGACACGTTGGTTTCAATTTGAATGCAGCTTTCCTGATCGCTGTATTTGATGGCGTTGTCCAGCAGATTGATTGCGGCCTGCTCAAACAGGGAGGGGTCAATTTTTACGGTCAGATCGTTGTCGCAGGTTAATTCAACCTGAATATTCTTTTCCTCGGCTTTGGACTCACAGGTTTGAACCGTATCCCATAAGATGTCTTTGAGCCGCGTGGATTCGAGAGGGATTTCTTTGGCCTGTTCGATTCGTGACAGAGAAAGCAGATCCTCCACGATCATGTTCAGGCGATCGACGTGCCTGACGATAATGTTCAGAAAGCGGCTGACCCGTTCGGGAGTCAAATCCGTTTCATGTTGAAGGGTTTCCACGAAACCTTTGATGGCGGTAAGCGGGGTTTTGATTTCATGAGACACGTTGGCCACAAAATCACGGCGCATTTGTTCAAGCTTTTTCAGCTGGGTGACATCGTTGAGGACAATCAGGCTGCCGATCGGGTCCTGATTGGCATCCCGCAGGGTGGTGCTGTAAGTGTGCAGAATCGTCTCTCGTTTTTGATAAAGAACGATATCGCTTTCCGGATTTTTTCTATCGGCAAGGGCATTGCGGATGAATTTTTGAAACTCTGAATTCCGGATGACTTCCGGAATCGTCCGGCCCTGATAGTCCGCATCGGAAATTCCGAAGATAGAAAGGGCGGCCGGATTCATTTTGATGATGCGCTCGTCCCGGTCAACGGCAATGACGCCTTCGACCATGCTTGATAAAACAGCGGCCAGTTCATTGCGTTGGCGGATGGCGTTTTTAATCCGCCCCTCGAGTTGTCGGGCCATGTCATTCATGGTTTCGGACAGACTGTCGATTTCTTCGAGGACGGTTTCGGGGAGCGTGTGGCTCAAATTTCCCCGGGCAAACTCCTGGGCGCCTCGTTTGATCTGCTCGATCGGTCTGCTGATGCGGCGGGAAACCATCAGACTGACTATCGCCGCGAGAAGGGCGACAATCAAGCCGCCAGCGGCAATTCGACTGCGTATGGCGCTCAGAACCTCATTTACGGCAGTCAGCGGCAGAGACATTCTCAAAACCGCTGAAATCTGGCCGGTTTTTTCCAGGGGGATAGCCACATAGATCATGTCCTCGCGAAGGGTCCAGCTGTAACGAACGCTGGTTCCCATGTGGCCGGACAATGCCTCTATCAGCTCAGCTCGATCGGAATGACGCTCCATTTGATCCGGGTTTTTTTCGGAATCAGCGATTACTTTTCCGGAATTAAGAATGACGGTGATTCGGGTTGAACTTTGATCCCGGAGGGTTTTGCAGAGTCTGTCCACCGTTGCAAACTGCCCTGATGCCAGAAGAGGTCGGATTTGTTCCGTTAAAATGTGGGCCTGATCGAGCAGGTTATCAGCGGTTTGTTTCATAATAAAATGCTGAAATGAACGCGATGCGTAAAAACTGACCGCTGCCAGAGAGATGAGAGTGATGAGCAGGTAGGATGGATACAGCTGCCATATGAGTCGTTTTTTGTGTTTTTTCATGGGGTTTCCCTGAATCGGTATCCGACGCCCCGTATGGTTTCAATGAGTTTGCCGCGGGTTCCGAGTTTTTTTCTCAAGCCCACGATCTGGACATCCACAGAGCGGTCCGTCACCGCGTAATCGTCACCCCGAACCGAGTCTATGATCTGCGACCGCGTAAACACCCAACCGGGGCGTTTGGCAAGGACATTCAGTATCTGAAATTCGGAGTAGGTCAGGTCAACCGGGATACCTTCCATGTGGACACTTCGTTTCCCGGCGTCTATGGTGATGCCCTGAACCTGAAGTACGGAAATTTCACCCGAGGCAGTTTTTGCCTGACGCCGGATGACGGCTCTGGCACGGGCGAGCAGGACCTTCGGGCTGAACGGTTTGGTGATGTAATCATCGGCTCCGAGTTCAAGTCCTTTGACAATATCCGATTCCTCCCCCTTGGCAGTGAGCA
>Ga0265294_10010972_pt1 | contig 10238 bp, 4 predicted proteins | sample MunlanPumphouse3_FD_192504 | JGI IMG/M metagenome (GOLD analysis project Ga0265294, IMG submission 192504) | Groundwater microbial communities from a municipal landfill in Southern Ontario, Canada - Pumphouse #3 | ecosystem: Environmental > Aquatic > Deep subsurface > Groundwater | place...
TTAATACTAATTTCAGAAAAAGAAAAGAGCCTCAGGCGAGAGTTGAACTCGCGACCTCGTCCTTACCAAGGAAGCGTTTGACCCCAATTTGAAAAAGGAGCCCGATACGGGTTTATCTGATTTTGAAGAGCCAGAATTTTTTACCCCCCGCGTTCTAATGAGGAGCCGGTCAAACATCCAGACGAGGGGCCGGTCAAACAGAGTTTAGAGGGGATCCCCTATACAGCCCTGCCTCTTACTAAGTTGCCTCTTGAGGAGTTACTTAGTTATGGCCTTAAGGCCCCGGCGGGCTGCCCCTAAGGGCGGCCTCAGCCTAGCAAGGCAAAGCCTTGCTCAGCTGAGTTTCAAGTCACTTCGTAAAATGAGGCACTATTTTAATTTGAATTCTTCTTTTTCACATTTTATCTGTGTGGGCACTATCTGGAGCGCAGGGGGATATTGATGTTTATTGAAAATAGGTGTGTAGAGTTTTTTCGAATACTGCACTTATGAACAGACGAAAACGATTTTTACAACATGGATGTGAGGTGAGAATATTAGATAATTTCAATCTCTCTCTCTATGATGTTTGCAACCTAGTTCCCGAATCTTAAAATGAATGAAAAATTTTCAACTTTATTGTTTCAATAAACATGCAATACTATTTTTGCTTAAAAAACAAGAGATTAGTTTAATGTCGACTATTAAAGAAAATGCTTCTCTTAAAAGTAAATCAGGAGGAGGTTATAACTTTGAACATAAAGTTGGAGCATATTTTCTTTCTTATCTTTTCGCAAACAAATGTTTTGATAAATTACGTGGAGATATAACAAAAATCGATTTTCAGATGCGGGGTGATGGATTTCAAATTGATGATTTATGTATTACTTTTAACCTCCAAGGAGAGAATAGACGTTTATTTCTCTCGGTAAAAAGTAACTCACAATTTACTAGAAATGGAGCTCCAAAGGATTTTGTAAATCAGGTGTGGATTGATTTCTTAGGATATGAAAGTTCAAATTTTGTCAAAGGTAAAGACTATTTAGGCTTAGTTTGTGCACCATTTGGTCATGAAAATGAAACTGCTATCAAGGAACTTTTAGATTTTGCTGCATCTCAAGATTCTCAAGATTTATATTCAAGACTCCAAACAAAAAGATATACCTCTGCGAGGGTCAGAACATTTCTTTCGAGTTTTAAATGTCCTCTAGATATAGCTGAAAAATATAATATTACTGATAATTTCATTGGGAATTTGTTAAAATCTATCATAGTGTTTACATGTGATTTCGATAATTATCCTTCTAACAGAGAAAATGAAGGGATTGAAAATTGTCGAAGTGTTCTCTCAAGTGGGTCAAACAGCGAGGCAGAGAATTTATGGAGAGACTTAATTGAGTTAGCCAAAGAAAAGAATGGAACAAATGGATATATTGATTTAAAAGTTTTATTGGATAAATTCCGGTTAAAATACAAGTTAAAAAATTATCCTACATATGAACAGGATTTAAAAAATCTTGACAATGAATCAAAAAAGAATTTAGATACAATACTTGATATGATTGGCGGGAAAATCTCCATTCCACGTGACAAACATATCAAAGAAGTATTATCAACAGAAAATAGTATCAATCTCATTCGTGGAATATCCGGCAGTGGAAAAAGTGTAATTGCAAAAAAAATTGCTGAACAAAAAAGAATCAATCAAAAAGTATTCTTTTTTGATGCCGGATGGTTTAATGATCAAACCCTATCCAGTCTAGAAAATGATTGGCGCCTATCTCATTCTATTGCGGAAATTTTCGTCAATATATCTGATGGAGAATGCTGGCTAATCATAGATGGACTTGATAGAATAGTAACCGATAAGGGTTTCGACCAACTTTTTCTTATTATCGATTCGTGTAATATTGCAAATGATACAACACCCTGGAGAATCATATACACATGCCAAACTGAAGAATGGAACAATAGAATTCAATATCGATTTATAAAAAAGGGCTATAATTCAACAAATTGGAACATTACAGAAATTGGAGTATTCAATGAAGACGAAATCAATCAAATTAAGAAAGAATACCCGTCATTAAATAAGGTTTTAAATCGTCCCCACTTAAAATCGCTTCTTCAACTACCAAAATTTCTCGATGTTCTTGTAACATATGGAACACCTGATACAACAACATGGGTTGGAGAATCTGATTTAATCGATTGGTTCTGGAGAAGTGAAGTAACATCTCAAAAAAATGGAATTGCGAAATCGAGTTTTCTTCTAAACATTGCAGAGAAGCAAGCAGATACATGGCAAAACGCAGTGCCAGTATCAGAGATATCTCCTTCTGATTTAATGCTATATGATGATCTTAAGGGCCACAATATTTGTACCGATAATCAAAACAGGATTCGATTTTCTCATGATCTATATGGTGATTGGGCGCGCCAACAATCTCTAATCAGTCATATATCTAATGTGGCAACATTCATTGGCTCTAGACATGAATCTCCCCTTTGGCATCGAGCGATTAGATTATTTGGGTTGTATTTGCTAGAACATTATCAAGATTCAACTAGGTATCTAAATGTTTTTTTCAGCATACAAAAAGAACAGAGTGAGTTTACAACAGTTCATGATTTACTTCTTGATTCAATTATTTTTTCTGTCAACCCCAAACCAATCTTAGATAAACTTTGGCCTGAATTTAAGAAAGATAATGGAATATTACTCAAACGTTTTTTTAATCGATTTCTCTTTGTTGCAACAATACCGAATAATCAAATAATGATACTAGGTAAATATTACGGGTTAAGTGAGACTGAAGCGGCACTTATTGATAGATTCCCTCTCTCTCAATATTGGATTCCTATCCTTCAATTCATTATCCAGTATAAAGAAGATTTAGAAGAGATCATACCTGAATCAATTATAGATATTGCTAAAATTTGGTTGAAACATTCGCGAGAAAACTATTTATATAGGGTTGAAATTGCAAATATCGCATTAAATATCGCAGAAAATATAAAAATTAATAATCCCCGTAACCATTATAAAAATGAAGAATTCGCACGTAATGCCTATTCTGCTGCAATATATGCTTATAATGAAAATCCAGAAAGGGTAAAAAAACTCCTTCTTGGTTTATCTGGAAGAGGAGATGTTGAACCATCTGAAGAGATTTTTGAATTCATACCAGACGATGAAGAATCTAGAGAAAGAGTACTTCCTCCCTGGCCCGATGGACCATACACACATGTTGATGTTCTTTTTCAGAAAATGTGTGTTAAAGAATATGCCTTAACTCCAATAATAATCAAAGATCCAGAACTTGCAAAAGAAATATTATTAGGTTTAATTATCGAAGAACCTCGAAAAATAAATCTTTTGTATGGTGATACTGATTATTCTGCGGACGGATATGGGATTATTGACCTGCATGATTTACAGCCTGCGTTACCTGGAAGTGGTCCATTTTCCTTTTTCCTTAATTCACATCCATTGGAAGGATTAAATCTCATAATAAAATTGGTTAATTTTGCGACAGAACGATACATTGAGAGAAAGATTCAACTAAAAAAACGATATCCGGAATCCGATCTGAAAAAATTCGCAGACGTTGATTCTATAAATGAAGTACAAATATTATTGTCAGGGTTACCTAAAATTTTGAAAGGTGATCATCAGGTATATTATTGGTATAGAGACTCCACCGTATCTTCTTGTCCTAAAATCATAGTATCCATGCTCATGGACTTAGAGAAATTCCTTTATGAAAAGATAGATAAAAAGGAATCAATCGACTTATACATTCAAGAAATATATGCAAAAAGTGAATCAGTTTCAATGCTGGGGATATTAAGTTCAGTAGGAAAATATGATTTTTCTCTCTTTCACGGTCCATTATTTAATATATTTAGTGTCTCAGAAATCTATCAATGGGAGTTACTATATAATGAACGAAGTTTATCAGGTATATACGGACTTTTCTTTGATAATAAAACGAGAGAGAAACTTGCTAAATGGCATTCTATGCCTCACAGGAAACTTTCGATATACTCCTTGGCGTGTATCCTATTCATAAATTATTCTCAATTGCAACACGAATTCGAACAATACAGACTTAAATGGGAAGAAAAACCTTCATTAATGCATAAAGATTCTGATGAATATGTGTTTCTATATGGTTTGATTGAGAGATTTAAGAGAGAAAATTACACAACTACGGTGGTCAACAGTCAAGATGTCTGGGTATTTAATGAACCAGATGAACTTAAACAACTTCTCCAAAAAGATGATACAAAATTTAATGAAGCTCAAAATAATTTTACCTCCCTGTCTTTCCTTATGGAGTGTTCAAAGATCTTAGAGAAAGGAGAATTACTGGATGACGAAAAATTAGAGTATATTTGGAATTATATTCAAACTATCTCTATCCAAAATGTTCTAATTTTAAACTCAACTATACCTTTCCAAAACGAAGATATAATTGCCGGTGGAATTGCAGAACTGATGATATTAGGTGGTGAATGGCTCGAAAAAAATCCAGATAATAAGCAATGGTGTATTGATAAAATTGTTAACTTGGTCACAAATCCACCTCCATCTTCGTCTGATTTCGATTCTCCAATGAATCCAATTTATATTGGCTGGGATTCATTTTCTGCGTGGACTGCCCCTTATATCTGGGCAGAAGATGTGAAATCGATAAAAAAACGTGAAATCATTTTCCGTCTCGCCACAGCTTATCACTACAAAACAGTTGAAATTTTATTCAGCAGCTGCTTTAAAATTAGAGCCACAATTAGAGATGAATTCTATCAGTTAGTTCATTTGGCAATCATCTGTTCATTTTCGAGAATATTTGGAGAAATGTACAATAATGATTCATCTATTCAAAATACACATACAGACTATGCAGATTGGCTAAATCAAAAATATCAAAATTTTATAGATGGGAGTTTATCTTTTGATATTCCGCCAATACTTCATATAATCAAAGAAATAGGTGAATTTAATCCTCCAAATAATCGTGGCGGGCGAAAATGGAATTCACTGGAGTTTCATGACCGTAACATGCTTAAATCATCTTTACAATGGCTCAACTCAGTAACTTCCAGTCTTGATGCAAATGAGCAATCCATTTGGGAGAAGTTAATAAAAAATATTAATTCATTTGTGATCTACTCAATCAAAAATAAAAATAACTCATTACAGGGATATCATTACCCAGATGATTTTGATAATTGGTACTTTAGTGTAGCAACGAAATTTATCACAGAAACAACAAATATCGAACTATCAAACGAAATCTGGAAGTCATATTTTGACTTGGAAAAATCAGACTTTGCCTGGACAAAGAATTTCTTATTATATTGGATTATTCAATTGCCTGCTTGCTCAAAAAATCCTGCTTCATTCATTCGTGAATGGCAAAAAATGATTGAATATGCCTTATCATCAGAGAATTGGAAGTATTCCACTAATAATTACTCTCTTGAAGAAAACTGGTGCCAGCTACTCGGAATCCAAACAATTTCATCGGATAAATGGAATGGGGATTTAAAAGAGATTGTAGAATATATGAAACCATATTATGAAAAATGGGCGATATATAACCTATCACACTTCGATTGCCTGAAATGTTTCACCGGCTTTTTAACAATGCCAGCAAGCGAAAATATCAGATTATCGGCCTTGAAATGGATTGAACAATATGGATATTCTGTTGATTCTCCCAAATTATGGAAAGATAATAAACAAAACGAAAAACTGGCAGAATTATTAGATATCTGTTGGAAAAATGATAGGCAGTGTTTAGTTGCAGAAACAGATACTTTTTCTACATTTAAACAATTATTAAAAGGACTTACAAATCATCAGGTTCCCCTTGCGATGGAATTAACTGAAAATATACGGACAAAATTGTAATTTTAGATTGTTAAGTAATACAATTAAATATTCGCCATGTTTCTCAGGACACTGAAAGCTTCTTCAGCTGAGCAAATCTTAGAATTACTCGTCCTTGACAGAAATGCCACACATAATGTCGAAATAAAAACGAAAACACGAAATGGGGGACAGGGGCGGAAGGATGGGGGAGTGTCAACCAAATATCGCAGAGAGGGTAAGGTCGGATGTGGACACATGAGATTATTTAACCGCGAATCTCCGCGAATCTTCGCGAATCGCATTATTCTTGCGCCGTCGTGCTCTGCTCCGGCTTATGCGTGCAAACCAAAGGTTTGCGTGCCGCCTCAAATGGGCTTCGCCTGCGCAGGAATCGCACGCCGTCTGGAAAAATGCTGTCGGAAAAACCGGCGTGCCGGTTTTTCTTTCATTGTGACGATTATTCAGGCACAAAGAGAATGGAATATTTACTCATACATTGGCTCCCACATCAATATTTTGTAGGAGGAGTCGGTAAGTTCCGGAATTTTTTCTTTCCACGTGTTTATCGCTCTGAGTGTGGATGGACTCAACTCTCCGGAGAGGACCATCTTGTCTCTCTGAAGAGAGATAACGAATTGATCTGAACCTCTGGTACAGGTAAGGTTGGTCATCCAGGTACCAAAGATAGTCGTGGTTTCAGCCAAGCCTCCATTTCCATACATTTTTCTTAGTTCTTCGTCGGTCAGTAAGTGATCGACGGATTGGATGTAATCCGGTATGTTGTCTGTTTCGACACGGAGAGTTTCGGTCATTTCACATGTCTTCGGATCAAAGTATCCGACTTCCACGGTGTAGACACGATCTGTTATTTTTACGGAAGATAGACCCAACTGGTTTTCTTTGTGTATGGTGTCGATTATACCCACATACGTTTCCATTTCCCGGATAAGACGATTATAGGGTATTTCATATGTAGTGCTTTTTTCCTCGTCGGGCACTCCGGTTACAAGGACATAACCGATGAGGGATATCAGTATAAGGATCAAAATGCCAATGAAGATCCGGGGAACTATATTTTTTTGATCAGTTTTTTCTTTCATTGTATCACCTTCGCATTACATGAATGATTCTTCTGAGAGGTATTAATAATTTGGATAAATCGTGAGGGAAGTTTTTTCAATTTTCGTAACCCATCTCTCTGAGTGAGAGCGGCATTTTTGCCCTGTCCCTGGGCATTACCGCACCGCGCGGTTAGGGGTTTATATTGCCTTAAATCTTAGGTTAATTACACATTCGGGGATGCCCGGACAGAAGGTCAGATATAATGAATGATATCCCCCTAACACTACAGGAACAACTTAAGCCGCTCTTTTTCAAAAAGGACACATTTTCTGACAAGCTCTGTGCAAATGGGAAAGAGATCCGGAAAATCCGGCTTGAGCTGATAAAGGAAAGTGAGACCTCTGAGGATGTGTTGAGACGCTCGCAGCGTCTGATCGAGGAGACGACCTATCTGACTGCGAAGCTCAGGGCTCTTGAGCGAGAGATCGATGGTGTACTGACCCAGGAGATGCTGGTGACGGAACAGAAGAAGAGAGGGGGACCTAGTTCTCCAAAAGCATTAATCCAACACTCAGACAATAAGTAACATACTCCGTATTTCGAGTCGATAAACATGCCTGCAATTAAAAAAAGTGATTTATATGCCCGTCTTTGGAAAAGTTGTGATGACTTACGAGGCGGAATGGACGCATCAGAATACAAAAATTACATCCTGATTTTACTTTTTGTAAAATATATTTCTGATAAATACAAAAATGAGCCGTTCGGAGATATTAAAATTCCAGAGGGGTGCAGTTTTGACGATATATCAAAACTGAAAGGTCAGGATGGAATAGGCGAGCAGATCAATATTATTCTCGAAAATATCGGTAAGGAAAATGAGAAATTAAAGCCGATATTCGATGCTGTTAATTTTAATGACCCGGCAAAACTTGGACGTGATAAGGAAATAAAGGATAAACTCACAGGACTTATTTCAAATTTCGAATCAGATGATCTGGATTTCAGAAATACCAGGGCAAATGATGATGATGTTTTAGGGGATGCTTATGAGTATCTCATGAGAATGTTTGCGACTGAATCCGGAAAGAGTAAAGGGCAGTTTTATACTCCGGCTGAGGTTTCAAGAATTCTGGCTAAGGTAGTGAAAGTTTGTAATGCAAAGTCCAGAAAGGAGACTCTTTATGATCCCGCGTGTGGTTCGGGTTCTCTCCTTATCCGTGCAGCAGAAGAATCTCCGGTTGAGTTATCGATTTATGGGCAGGAGTCTGAAACAACTACATCCGGTCTTGCAAATATGAATATGATCATTCACGGGTTTTCTACTGCAAATATTAAGCAGGGAAATACTTTGTCCACTCCAAAGTTTACAGAAAATGACAGCAGATTGAAACAGTTCGATTATATTGTGATGAATCCGCCGTTTTCATTAAAGTCATGGACTCAGGGGGTAAATTATGGTAAGGATCCGTTTGGAAGATTCATAACCGGACTTCTCCCACCTGAAAAGAATGGTGATTATGCGTGGATGCTTCATGTTATTCGTTCGCTGAATCAGAAAGGAAGAGCAGCGATCATTCTTCCGCACGGCGTGTTATTCAGGGGAAATGCAGAGGGCGAGCTGCGTAAATATTTCATTGATCACGGATTTATTGAGGGCATTATCGGTCTTCCGACAAATTTATTCTACGGAACGGGAATCCCTGCGTGTATTGTGATTCTGGATAAGGCAAATGCAGGTTTGCGCAAGGGTATTTTTATGATCAATGCGGGCAGCGGGTTTGTTAAGGATGGGAATAAAAACAGGCTTCGTGAGCAGGATATCAGAAAGATCACCGATGCATATCTTGGAGAGTTGGAAGTTCCGAACTTTTCACGGTTTGTTTCAAATGATGAGATCATTAAGACGAATGAGTATAATCTGAATCTTCCAAGGTACATTGATTCAGGCGAGACTGAGGATATTCAGGATATCGAGGGGCATCTTCACGGCGGGATCCCGGTTTCCGATGTTGATTCTCTTTCGAAGTTCTGGGATGTGTTTCCGACGATGAAGAATTATTTGTTTTCTCCGCTTCGTGAGGGTTACTGTTCTTTGAATGTGCCGGTCGACGAGGTAGCGTTTAAGATCGGTATCCATCCTGAGTTTGAGGTTCAGGCGAATGTTGTCCGTGAGAAGTATGCTGAGTGGGAAAAATCGGTTAAGCCTTGTCTTATTGATCTGAACGGGGATGATACGCCAAAGACAGTGATCTGTAATCTTGCAGATAAGATTCAGGACGAATTCAAAGATGTTTCTCTGATGGATAAGTATGATGTGTATCAGGTTTTGCTTTCGTATGTGAATGATGCGATGCGAGATGATTTGTATCTTATCTCTGGAAATGGCTGGGAGTCGGGCAGGGTCATTTCTTATGAGTATGCAAAGGATAAGGCGGGGAAGGCAACTAAGAAGCTGAAGTCTTTTGACGGTCTTCTGGTTCCAAAGGATATCCTGGCGAATGAATTTTTCCATGATGAGGTTGTGAAAATCGGAAAGATGCAGTCTGATCTGGATACAGCTGTTCAGCAGATCGATGAGCTTCTGGAGGAGTATTCTGGTGATGATGGTCTTTTGTCTGAGGTTATTTCTGAATCAGGGAAGGTTTCATTGAAGGAGGTCCAAAAGCGGATGAAGGAGATCAAGGGTGATAAAAATTCAGAGGATGAGTATAAAGTTCTTGATTTATGTGATAAGCTTCTGACTCTGCAGAATTTTGCAAAGAAGGGTATGAAGGAGGATAACGAGAAACTCGACAGCCTTATTATCAAAAAGTATTCCGAACTTTCTATTCCTGAAATTAAAAGTCTGGTGATTGAAAAGAAGTGGTTCCACTCAATTTCATCAGGCGTTGACAGTCTCTTTGATTCTGTTTCACACAAGCTTGAAAGCCGTGTGGTTGAACTTGCGAAACGCTATGAAACCACGCTGCCTGAATGTGCTGAAAAGACGGATGTTCTTGAGAAGAAAGTCCGCAAAGATTTGGAGATGATGGGGTATATATGGTAATTCCGAACGGATGGAAACATCTTAAATTAGGGGACTGCCTCTCAAAAATATTGGGTGGAGGTACACCATCACGAATTAATTTAAATTATTGGAATGGTGACATCCCTTGGATTACTGTGAAAGATTTTTCAACATTTAATAATCGTAATACACAGGAAACGATTACAAAACTTGGATTGAAAAATAGTGCATCACAGTTAATTCCAAAAGGAACCCCTATTATATCAACTAGAATGGCTGTTGGAAAAATAGTTATTTATTCTA
>Ga0265294_10010973_pt1 | contig 10237 bp, 4 predicted proteins | sample MunlanPumphouse3_FD_192504 | JGI IMG/M metagenome (GOLD analysis project Ga0265294, IMG submission 192504) | Groundwater microbial communities from a municipal landfill in Southern Ontario, Canada - Pumphouse #3 | ecosystem: Environmental > Aquatic > Deep subsurface > Groundwater | place...
ATAACTATAGTAGTCTGTCATATTGCTCTGCGAATACAATGTTTGATTAGAATAGATTATATTAAATAAGCCATCATCACCATAGATTCGAGAGCGAACTTTGAAGGTTTTAGCTCCGGTGGGGGGAGAAGGGAGAGTAAAGGACGTGACATCATAATAGGTCGTGCCGTTGGTGATTCCGGTTCCGTTGCCAAATGTTGGCACACTCACATCCAGAGTCCCCATTGCACTTCCGCTGGCATCGGCTGTGTTGTACCAATATACTCTCACAAAGTTATTCGATGAGACTGCAGCTCCTGTTACAAAACCTTCCACCTCGTCAAAATCCGTTGTGGAATACTCGAATTTAACTTCAATATCATCACCCGGTAAGACAGGTGTATCTTCGTCATTGTAGGGGCTTTTCATCCCAATGTTAGTCAAGCTGATAGTCTGGGCTGCTAACGCTGTGCTCAGAGCCAAGAAAAACGATGCAAAGAGAAATGCTCGTTTCATGATATCCTCCTATGAACTCCATAAGTAAAAGACTGACCAGGCAATTGGATTCGGAACCTGATTCATAACCTCTATACTAATTTACTATGCTTTAGTTACTTGAGCTATGTATAAGATAAATCATCTCAATTACTTGTCAAGGAAAATTAATGGTTGGCGAGAATTCATCAACATGTTGATAAATAACCACATAGAAACAAGCTAATCTATCTGGAGAAAACCTGGGTGTTCTTCCCCTCGAGGCAGGATGGAACGAACTGCTGCATGAGCCATCTGGTAAGCCAATAGCTGTATCCCACTCTGGGATAAACTTTTTCACTCCGAGCTCACACTGATGAGAATAACTGCTAAATAAAGCAGTGATGGGAGTTGATAAAAATCAACACTTGTGGAAAAATGACTTCAATATTCAGGACGGGACAATCCCCATTAGTTATCGTCACGATGCCGTTACCTTGTGGTCACAAAAGTAACGGCAAGGTGACCGCATCGTGAGGACAAATAAAGGCCATCGTAACGTATCTTTCCGAAGCTCCGAAAAATAAGGAGATGATACAAGCCCAAAAAAGACCCGATGCATCAGGGCACCGGGTCTATTCATCCTATAGTCATTTGATCCTATTTAAGCATCAACATCTTTGAAGTTTGGTGGATGGAGCCACTGGAGATTGTGTAGAAATAAACGCCACTGGGTAGCTCTTTCCCCTTATCATCACGACCATCCCATTCAATGCAGTAAAGACCTTGATTAGTGGTATCCAGCATCAGGGTTTTTACCAATTGACCTCGGCAATTGTATATCCTGATCTGGTAGTGCATTGCATTGGGAAATCTTTGCTCCAGACGGATCGTGGTGCTGGGATTGAAGGGGTTGGGATAGTTACCCCTAAGCATGAAAAGCTGAGGAGAGATGGGATCGTCGAAATCATCCTCTCCACCGATTGGAGGATCATCGGGATCATCGGGATCATCAGAATTGAAGCTGGTGAACTTGCAGATCACACCATAGTCTATACTTAGATCGATAATCTCCTGTTTCAGTGCTACAGCTTCCGTCGAGTTTGGATCCATCTGATCGTAAAGATTCATCAAATGTTCAATCTTCATTTTGGCCCAGATCTTCATCAGGAAACGGTTTTGATCGATGGCTTCGGTGCTGAGATCAGATTTGAACTGGTAATTCATGATGCTGCCCAAAGCGCTTCCTTCGATTGTGAAACCGATACTTGTGGATCCAGCGGGGTATCTGCCGCAGAGCAGCATTTGGTTACCAAGGTATAAATTGGGGATTGAAACCGGGTAAACCTCAGATACTGGATCAGTACTGGGGTCAAAGGTCAGCGAGGGATTGAGTAATACCGGGTTACGGATTTTGGCGTAGAAATCGATCAGGATTTCACTGAGTTCGCTGATTCCCACCCAGGTAGCGCTGCCTCCATTGTTTGACGCAATCTGTGAAAGCAAGCTGGTATTGACACTAGTACCAACCCCAAAACAGAAAATATTGAGCAATCTGCCGGTGGCAGTCGCAATGGCGTTTACATGGCTAACCAGCGCATCGGTGTCGGTGATTCCCACATTTGGCAAGCCTTTGCTGAGGAACACAATGATATTGGCTACATCATCGGGGGCTGTAGCAAACTGCGGGATGGCAGTGTTAAAAGCGGCTGAGATGTTGCACATCCCAGAAGCTTCAAGATTGTCTATATAACTGAGGGCGAGATTTTTGTTCTCTTGAGTGAAGGGGACATGGGTCAAGGCAAAGGCATTGGCCACGGTATTGAAATCCACAATGTTGAAGTAATCGCTTGAGTTCAGATTATCAACCATGTAGGATGCGGCGATTTTGGCTTGCTGGATGGAGGATTCAGACATCTGAATGGAGCGATCCATTACAAAGGTGAAGTATTTTGGCATGACATCCACACTGGGCTCAGGTTCGATTACTGACAAGAAAAATCCATCTCCTAATTCATCCGGGACAAACTCACTTTGCACAAAGGAGCTGAAGGTTATCGCACCCAGGTTTTCCATGGCCAGACTATAGTTCAGGTCAATATTCTGGCTTAACTCTACATCACTCAGATCCAGACTCAGATCAGCCTGGCCATCCAGCAGCGTTATCACTGCGGAAGGGAAATCTGGCAGATCGGCGGAGATTACATTTCTACCTCCTTCGATCAGAGCATTCATGGTCAAGCTTTCCAGGGGAGGATTGCTCAAGTATCCATAGTGCAGGGGGTAGCTGAAAGTGACATTCCCATCTTGATACTTCAGGAGTTCCACATATTCAAGCTGGATTTGCAGGGTATCCTGAGCGGCCAGATATTGCGGGATGGGAAAAACCATTGGGCTCTTACCCAAGTATGCATCAATAAAGGGGTACATGGTTGTGCCATCGGGATTAACTGGCTCCGATGTTCCCGAAGCAATCACGGCATCATGCCATTCGCCATTGATCAGCCAGCTCAGAGACGTGGCGCTGGCCTCTTCGTGCATGGGAAAGGCATAAGTACACTGAGTGCTGTCTGCAGAATCGTTTACAAATCTGGCTGAGAGGTTGGTGATGGCTACCTGGTTGATAATCTGCAGATTGATCGAGAGATCCATTAGTCTCAGATACTCTCCGGCTACGGCATCCTTGATCATGATGCCAGCGGCAAAGGCCTGAAGGGAGCAAAGTAAGATCATTATCGAGATTATATTCTTTTTCATCTTGTCCTCCTTATTTGCTAACCAGTATTTTTCCGCTGATTGAAGCCTTATCGGTTACCAGTCGATACATATATATACCGCTGCTAACTCTCTGTTTATGGGCATCCTTGCCATCCCAGCCGATGATCTGCTTGCCCTTGTTGAGCTGGAGGGGGCCAAGACTGCGCACCTTTTGCCCGCGCATGTTGAATATCTCCAGCCTGACCGGATGATCACTGTAGTTTTCAAAGGCAAAGCTGGTTTGGGTATTGCTTCTTGGATTCAAAGGATTGGGATATACCCGAAGCGATGAAATTGAAGGTGGGTCAGCAATCGGGGATGGAGCCTGGGCATAAAGCGTGAGAGGTTCATCCAAAAGGCCATAAAAGGTACTGACTCCGTTGCTTTGCTGCGCCAGGAAGTAATACTCTATGCCAAGATTACCGAGGTCATCGGATATTGAAACGGTGTAAGTATTTCCGGTGCCTGGGTTCATTGGAACAGAGCTATAGACCAAAGATCCAATCGGGCGGTAGAAAATATCAATATTGACTGAATTGGCTGCCAGACAATTGAGACTAGTGTAAAAAGATGTTCCTACCTGATACTCTTGATTCAGATTCTGGAACTGAGCATGGTCAGCGGGATTGATGGCGATGCAATAGGGTTGTAGATCAGGGGTGGAACTGGGTAGAGTGTTTGTGGTTTGTCCATCTGAAGCCTCAATATAATATTCGATGGCTGTTCCATGCACCTGGGCAGCAGGCAGAATTGCCTGATAGGTGTTTCCTTGAAGCTGTGTAAAGTCAAGAATACTATAATCGTCCTGGTTGCTGCGTCGCCAACAGAGTTTCTTCTCAATGATGTACGGTGCCAGACGGTCGGTGAGTTCCACGGTAAAGGTGATGGATTGACCAGTGTTTACGGAGTTCATGTCCAGAGCGATCAAAGCGTTGCTTCTCTGGATGAGGGGAGCAATTCCGGGGATATAAAAGACTCTGGCATCAGAGCTCATATTATCTCTTTGAACCTCAAGCGTTACCAGCCGGGTTATGGGGTTCTCCATGGGAACCATACTGTTGTAATGTACTGTGTATTGCGAAGTAATAAATGTACCGATCTGGTTGATGATGGCATTGAAGTTATCATAGATATGATAATAGTTCCCCTGAGGATTGGTTTGCTCTGCGATTGGCAGATATTGAGTCATTTGGTTGGGATCCTGGACATTGAATATTGGGAATACAACTATGTTATTGGGCAAGAGAAGCTGAGCCAGCAGGTTACCCATGGTCCATTCAGTAACATTATCACTTTCGTGAGATGTGGCATCGGTAAGCAAGATCATGTTTCGAGTTGCACCTGGACGCCAGGAGAACTGAGCGGCTTGAGCCATTGCTTCAACCTGGTTTTCTGGAAAATCTCCTCCACTGCCGATGCCATGCTCACCCAGATTGATGTTTTGGATAACATTCTGAATCTCACTAAACTCCGTGTAGAACTGATATTGGTTGTAAACATAGACAATGTCTCCAAACACTACAAAGCCGATTCGGTAATCAATGGCTTCGCTTTGTAACTGGTTGATAAAGTTCGTCATGTTGTTTCGCACGGCATTAATCTCGTCGCTCATACTGCCCGTAACATCAAGCACAAAAATGATATCCGCTCCAGAAACCTGCTCTTCATCAGGGCTGATCACCGTGAACATATCTTCCTGAAGGGCACCGTTTTCCAATACACTGAAATTGGCTGTATTCAGATCTGTAACCAATCCTTGGGGGGAGTTGACCGATGCGGTGAGGTAAACTGATGGATAGTGACTGTGGTTTACACCTAAGATTTGTAAATCAAGGGGTAGAGGTTCCACGGCTGTGATGCTGAGTTCATCAATATACCAGCCTGCTGCGGGCACAGAACTGTCACTGTCAAGGTGGAACCTTAGTTTGATGCTTTGATTTTGAAACTGAGTGAGATTCAGCGCCGTAGTGCGATAGGAAAATCCGCTACTGCCGGTTCGGGCATCGATAGTATAGGAGGCATAATTGGGGTATGCTCCGGTTAGAACTTCTACATAAGCGTAATCCCAACCGTTTTCCAGCTCGAACCATTCGGAAAAACTTAGTTCCACATAACTGGCAGGAGGAAGAACTATATCGGGGCTTTGCGCAATGATATTGGCATCATTGGCATACATACTATCCAATCCTGTGGCCAGACAGGAAGTACCCTGAGCTACGTAATTGGGCCCAAAACTGGGAGTTCCGATTGCCCAGTTTTGTTCTAATGCCCAATTCGGATTTGCTTCAAAATCTTCAGCCCAAATCAGTTGTCGCGAGCGGGATTCAGACTTGCCGTCTAAGCGCGAGATTTGATGTTGAGGTTGGGGAAATATGTCAAAACTGGCTTTGGGGAAGCTACGCTCTTGCTGAGCCGGCAAGGCATAAACTAGAAGCAATACTAAGAATAGAGCAAAAAGTCTTTTGTCTTTCATGATATCCTCCATGATTGACAATTACAGACGCACAATATGTTCCAATATTTGATTTATTTCTGGATTCGGTCAGATATTGAGCGCAGACGAGGAGATTCCATTCTGGGCATTGGAAAGAAAGGAACTTGGTGGAAGGAAAAAACTTCTTTACAGATTCTGTAGTGTTTTTAGAGTGTGCATTCGAGGTCAAAGCAGATTATCCTGCTAATATAGATAAGGATGTTTAACAGCATAACAGCATAAGGAACCGCGATGAAAAAGCTCTTATTGATGCTCTTTGCCCTATTATGCATAGGGTTTCTCACCGCCAAGGTGGATCTGAATACGGCCACCCTCAATGAATTGATGCAGCTTCCAATCACGGAGGCGCAGGCGCGTGATATTTATGAATACCGGCTGTTTGTACATAGGTTCGAAAGCATATTTGATTTGAGAGATATCTCCTCAATCGATCAACGAACCATGAACAGCTTGAAACCACTGGTTGTAGTATCTTTGGTTACAGAAACCGATGAGATTGCAGCTCGCAGGGAAGAGATTCGGGACCTCTTGGAACGCATGGATAGCAATGAAGGTGCCTCAGAAGGCATGGCGGATGTCTGGGAAGATTATTTAATGACTCCCCAGAATGTGAACCGGATGCATTTTGATGACCTGATCAGCCTTCCCAATGTTTCTGCAATTGATGCAGTTGCTGTGCTCAGAAGGGTGGCCAGGGGCGATACCATTGCCGATACCAGGGATCTTCGCAACAGCCTGGGGCTTTCCTATTATGGGTATTCAAATCTCAGGAACTACGTTTACTACCGTGAATCTCCAGTACGCAACAAATTGATGGTGGATGCTCAGTTACAATACTATACCCGCTTCTTTGAAGAGGGGCAGTATGACATGCTCCATGAATCCTTTGTGCCCAAAACATACGGTAATTCATGGGTTTCCATTCCCCATGACAAGCGGATATCATATTGGGGATATTACAATCTGGATCAGATTGATCCTGACATGATGATCAAGCTGCGTATGCGTTATGGCAACAACTACAAGTTTGGGTTGATGAACTATTCAGCCAAAGCTCATCAGGGTTGGCAGGATATGAACACGAAGGAATTCATCGAGGGCAGCAAGTATTATGCTGGCTATGAAAACACCAATCTTCCAATCTTGGACAACACCTCTCTGAAGCTATATCTGGGGCATTACCGGGCTACTTATGGTGAGGGTCTGGTAATGGAAAACACAGATTTCTACAGTGCCCGCAAGACCGGCTTTGGTTTTAGCAAAAGAATCATGGGCATCACACCCGATCTTTCCCGCACTACTGAATATGCCCTCAAGGGTGCTGCCATTGAGATTGCCAATCCCAAGTTTGGAGCTTCCTTCTTCGTTTCTCAGGATGACAAGGACGCCCTGGCCTATGTGAACCGCGATGGTTCCTATGTGATGCGGGATCGCTTTGGCAATGATGTATTCACGGATGAGAACGGCCAATACTTTATTCAAAACAATACCAGGTTTTACACCTATGAAGATGGCAGCCTGGTTCAAGGCGATAAGCGGAAGCTATTTACTTATATCAACCCAACTCTGGCATATGACAACGAGCGCTTGATTGAGGGCGAACAGTGGTTCAACAGTGTACTTAATCCCACACCTGCGCCTGGTCAAAGCTATGAAGCTTTTGCCATGCCATACATCAATCTGGCAAATCGCACTGATGCTATGCGTGAAAAGTTGTGGGGCACTCACTTGCAGGTGAGTCCGATCATTGGCACCAAGCTGGGCTTTACCTCCTATACCGCTCTATATGACAATGCACACCTGGTTGTCCCGGACTACAACAGCCTGATACCAACCCTGATTCGGGATTCATATTATTATACCAAACTGCAAAAGACCATGAATGCTGAGATCTCAAACCTGTATAGCACCCAAACCGATACTTACAGCCGGGATTATCGCCGCGTTTTGGGCTTTGATGCAGGTGTAGTATTGGGTAACACTTCCGTGCAGGGCGAGTATGCCGAGCTGACAGTAGATGGTGAAGACCACAAGCTTGGGGATGATCCCAAGGCCTATCTGATGAGTGCTCACACCCAGTTTGAGAATTTGTATTTTCTTACTTTGTTCCGCAATTACGATGTAAACTTTGATAACCCCTACAGCAGCAGCTTCTCTGAGCATGAACGCTATGATGATACTATCATTGAGAAAAACATCTATGCGCTTACCAATCCAAGCATCTCTGATCTATATCAGAATGGCAATCAGAGTCAGCCAGAGCGGGGTGTGTATTTCGAGACCAGATACAAGTTCAACAATTACTTCACGATTGGCCGCAGTTATCTGGACATTTGGGAGCGCTTGACTGATGGACGCCGCAGCGCCAGATTCCAGAGCGAACTGGAGTTTCGTCCCCTCTATCAGTTAGGGATGCGTCTGCGCTACAAGAATCAGGTAAACCGCTATGATGACCTGGCCGAGCGTGGAGTATCCAAAACTAATGAATACACGATGGCGATCCGCACCTTCCTATCCAACCGGGATTTCCTGGAGCTGGAATATCGATACAACACAGTATTGAGCCCGCCCTATACATCCCTCACCAATCCTGCGGAACCTGGAAACAACTCAATGGCTGGCGCCATGACCCTGATGACAGGGGATTATATCGGGGTGAATTACACTCACAATTTCTCCCGCTCCCTCAAACTTCAGGGCTCCTTCATATATTGGTTTGGCCATGGGATATCGCATTGGGATTGGGAAGATATGGAGATCGACTTTATGGGTGAGAAGGGTGCCAAAGCCTGGATTGCTATCTCCAGTCGCATCTCAAACAACATGTACATGAACCTCAAGTTCCGCAATAAGACTTTCCAAGATAAAGAATTACGGATTCGCCAGAATAACGATCCCAATCACTCCGATCTGGCAGATCAGCTCACCTATTTCGATCGGGTGGAGCATAGTGAAAACACAATCAGACTATCCCTTGATTATCGCTTCTAACGTGGAGGAAACATGTTATCAAATAAATCAATGATCATCCTAATCTTTGTGCTCCTGGCCTCAGCTCTGAGTGCTTTCAGCATCACCGATACCTATTTTGGCAACCGTTATGGTTCGATGGATGCCCGTGCTTTCGCGATGGGAAGCTCTGGCGTGTACAACGATTTCCGGGTGGCCGGAATATCTGAGAATCCGGCAAACCTCACTTTACTGAAGCAGTTTGTGGGATTACAGCTCAACACTGTGGTCAATCGTGCAGAAGATACCCGCATGGTTCCTCTCTATAACTCCTTTGACAACTACATTGATGACGCTGTGTATGCCTCCAACATCAATGCTTATGTCAATTATGCCGGAGCCGGATTTGTGGCAAAACGCATGGGAAACATGGGCTTTGGCCTGGGTGCCTATCACCGCCCTTATACCAGCTTTGATGGAAAGTATCGGGAGGAAGTCCGCAACAATCGCAATACCGATAACGATGGCTATCCCGAGAAGATTGCTCAGAATGATATCGAAAACAGCGGCAACCTGTACAAAACCGGAATGGTCGTCAGTGCAGCCTATGCTTTGAGTGATTATGTGGATTTGAATCTTGGTTTTGATTATGCCTTGATGGCGGCTGATATCAGCCAGGAGACTTCGATCAAATGGTCTCAGTGGTCACAGGATCAGGTTGGTGAAGATGTGGTCTTGCCAGAGTACAGCAAGATTGCCGATTGGGAACTCTCCGGAGCGCAGATGAAGATTGGCACAGCCTTGCGGATTGGAACCCGTTTGGGCATCGCAGCCACCTATACTCCCAAAGCCACTCTTGATATCACCGGAACGGATTTTACCTATCGCGAAGCCTATCGCAACACCCCCATGGACAGCACTTTGGTGGTACTTGACGGCGAGCATGATTTGCCCTCTGAATTGCGCATTGGTTTCTCTTATTTCCCCAGAAACATTACTCGTACTGTGTTCAATATGGATCTGGAGATGGTGAATTACAACGATGTGATGGATGCCTTTGATCCGGTTTACAATATCTATGCCGGAGTGGAGCATCATATCTCCCATCGCATGCCATTGCGTCTGGGTTTCCAGGCTGTGAACAGCTATTTCTATGATAGCGAACCCGGCACAGATGACGAGGGCAATAGCATTACCCTCATCAATACCAGGAAAGTCCTGACTCCCATGATTACTGCTGGTTCGGCTGTGGATCTGGGAAAGAACTTCACTCTGGATCTTGGCTTTGGCTATGCTTTCCGGGATTATGAAGCTCTGGATCTCTTTGGTGATGCTTATTACAATGACAAGATTTACACCGGGTCAAACAGCTACGAGCTGTGGCCTACTTCATACATCAATCTCCAAAACCGTGGTTGGGATAATCCCGACAAGGTAAAAGAGAATTACATCACCCTCAACGCCGGCCTCTCCTTTGGCTGGTAAACACTAAGGTATAACTATGCATAAATACTTTGTTTTGGCTCTGCTGCTTGCAGCACTGAGTCTGGCTTTTGCCGAAGACCTCCGTCTGGACATAATGTG
>Ga0265294_10010976_pt1 | contig 10236 bp, 8 predicted proteins | sample MunlanPumphouse3_FD_192504 | JGI IMG/M metagenome (GOLD analysis project Ga0265294, IMG submission 192504) | Groundwater microbial communities from a municipal landfill in Southern Ontario, Canada - Pumphouse #3 | ecosystem: Environmental > Aquatic > Deep subsurface > Groundwater | place...
TTTTAAGCAGGCCTTTTGGTTTAAGCAGCATTTTTTCTTGCATTCAAACATATTTGCTCTCTAATCTCTACCTTCAAACGGTTTTTAATAATCTGGTAGTGAGTACTAGCTCCGGAAATCATTGCTAGAACAAATGAGCTTGTCGCCAGACTTATTGCTGACATATGTGAAATACTGCTTATACCGGCCCTTATTGATAAGATACCGGCAAAGATAAATAATCCTGTCATTAACAACCCTGCTACAACTTTTACTTGATTCTTCATAATTATTTATTTTTTGTTTTTTTTAAATAACAATTTTCTTTCTTTATGTCAATATCTTATCACATTTCTTTTTATTTGTCAATAGCAAAAATAGATACAAAAAAACATCTGTAAAAAGATGTTTCTTTGAAATATATATTTATATTATTTTTCCCCTTCTTTCTTCTCTGCTTCTTTCTTTTCTTCCTTTCCTTCCTCTTTCTTTTCTTCTTCAGTTTCAACCGGAGCTTCTTCTTCAACTTTTCGTGGCTCTCTAACACTAGCTACAATTGTGTCTAAAAATTCTGCTTCTAGCTCAATTCCTTTTGGAAGAACAATGTCAGATAGTCTAATTGAATCATCATAGTTTGCTAATCCACTAACATCAACATCAATATGATCAACCAAATCGGTTGGTAAACAAGATACTTCAACTGCGTCTATATCCTTAGTGAACATAGCATTTAATTCTTTCACTGCCTTTGGTTCTCCAACAAAATTTAAAGGAATTTCTGTAGTTAATTTTTCTTTCATATTTACTTGATAGAAATCAATATGTGAAACTGTATGTTTTAAAACATCTTTTTGAGTGTCTTTAACTAATACTTTAGATACTTCAGAATCGATTTCTAAATTAATCAAGTTAGATTCACCGGCAGCTGAAAAAACTTTTTCAAATTCATTTTTAGCTACTTTAATAATTTTATTATCAATTCCCTTTCCGTACATAACAGCCGGAATAAAGTCTTTTGATAATTTTTCTCCTTTTTCTCTAAGTTGTGCTTTTAATTTAAATTCCATAAATTTAGTAATTAATTTTTGATTTTATTATTATATTTTCCATAATACCCACCAAAACCATTAACGACAGAAGAGCGCTTCCTCCATAACTAACAAATGGTAGTGATAAGCCAACAATAGGTACGATACCTATATTCATACCAATATTAATAAACATTTGAATAAAAATCAAGCCTAAGGCACCAATTATTAAATAAACACCGAAATCATCTTTAATTTTAGGCAGTATTATTAAGGCTCTAAAGAAAAATATCGCATAAAACAACAAAAGTAAAGACACTCCTAAAAATCCTAATTCTTCTGCAATAACTGAAAAAATAAAGTCATTTTGTGCTTCTGGTAAGAACTTAAGCTGAGACTGAGAACCAAAACCAACACCTTTCCCAGTTAAGCCTCCTGAGCCAATTGCTATCATTGCTTGATTAACATTATAACCAGACTCTAGACTTGACTCGGAAGGATCCAAAAAGGTTAGTATTCTATCTTTTTGATAATCTTTAAAAAAGAATACCCAAGCCATTGAAGATAAAATTGCTCCAATTAAAAATAAAGAGATAAAATATTTTTTAGAAAAACCAGCTGCTAGCATCATAATCAACCAAATTGCAAAAAGCATCATAGCAGAACCAAAATCGGGTTGAGCAATAACAAGAAGGAAAAAAATTAAAGTCAAAAAACCGGAAATAAAAAAATGACGAAAAGTTTTAATCTTTGAGGCTAAATTAGAAAAGTAAGAGGCTAATATAATTATTAAAGATACCTTAATCAACTCTACCGGCTGAATACCAAAACCAAAAACATAAAACCATCCTTTAGTATCTCTGATTTCTTGACCAAATATTAAAACAGAGATTAATAATAAAATAGAGAGAATATACCAATAACGACTCAAACTTTTTAAAAAATAAGCATCTACAAAGGTAAAAATAAATAATAAAACTATACCAATTAATGAAAACATTAATTGTTTTTGAAAGTTTAAAGAATCGAGCTCGCCTTGTCCAAGTGAAATACTATATATCTCTATTAAACCAAAGGCTATTAAAAAAATGACTGAAAATAAAATTATCCAATCAATTTTTTTTAAATATAGTTTTATTTTAGAAAGCATAATAAATTAATCTCCTTTATAACTAGAATAAACATCTTCTAAAAAAATATTAATATCAGGTATTATTTCAACCCGATTAGCATTTCTAAGATCTCCTGGCCAACTTATATTAATATCTTTGTCTTGTCCACTTTTAAAACCTTCTACAACATAACGATTCACTCCAATTAATGTTTGTCCATTATATATAAAAATATTTAAAGGTATTTCATAATAACCATAAGCGCTTTCATTAACAATGGTAAATGTTAAATTATTTAAATCAATAACATTAGAAACCTTAGATGAAGCTGGAGAAAATTCTAAATTTAAAATTGGAAAATTTAATCTTTCATTTTTAAATATTTCAAAGTTAGGAATTTGTTTATTGTCAACTCTTTTAAAAGAAACGTCTCTTAACTCAATTTGTGGTGATTGACCTGAGTCAACTGATTTAAGTCCAAGCGAAAAAATATTCTTTTCTTCACTAGGAAACACAAAACTTTCTTGACAATTCAAATCATTTCCTCCTTGAACAAAACAATAGGTAAATATTGAATAATAATTATTATTATCATTTTTAACAATCGCTAACAAATCATCACTTTGAGAAGATGAAAATTTAGTTACACCCGATAATCTAAGGTTTGACGGTTTTGGTTTATTCTCCAAGACCAGATTATTATCAAAACCTTGTTCAGCTGGATTATCTGCCTTAAAATAAATTACTAAATTGTAAATAGAGTAAATAAAGAAAAATGAGGACATAATTATCAACAAAACAATAATTACTTTAGTAATATTTTTTCTATTTTCTGCCAACCAAAGCCCCCAACCCATTCTTTTAAATGACTTTTTATTATAATACTCATTTTTTTCAAAATTTGTTAACTCTTCCTTGTCTTTCTTTAATTGCTCAACATCATCACTATGATCTGATATAACCTGCCCATCAATCATCACTCCTTGATTCTCGTCAAAGTCATCACCGATTGCTAAAAAATCAGCTTCATTTAATATTTCTTCATTATCTTTTTTATTTTTTTCCATATAATGCTATAATAATTTTAGAATTATTCAACAATATAATAATATCATATTATTATAAATATATAAATAAATTTATGAAAAAAATCAATATTCCACTTGATGTACCAAATAGCAAGATTAAAGAATTTGAAAAAAATTACCAACTATCTACTAATAATAGTGAGAACATGTTTTTGATAGCTGGTGACCAAAAAATTGAACATTTAAATGATGATTTTTGGGGAATAAATATTAGCCCCGAAGATGCAAGCCCTGAACATTTATTCAAAATTACTAAAGCTTCAAAAGGAGGGATTTTAGCCACTAATCTTGGTTTGATCGCTAAATATGGAAAAAAATATAAAGACATCCCCTATATTGTTAAAATTAATGCCAAAACTAATATTGGACCAAATGATGAGAAAGATTCTAGTCAAGTACTTTGGGATGTAGATGATATTGTAAAGTTTAAAAAAGATTCAAAACTTAAAATTACCGGAATAGGTTATACCATATATCTTGGTCACAAACACGAAGGTCAAATGTTAAGAGCAGCTGCTCAAGCAATTTTTAAAGCCCATCAGAATGGTCTAATTTTCGTTTTATGGATGTATCCTCGTGGTAAAGGTATTAATGAAAACGATATTCATACAATAGCTGGTGGAGCTGGGGTTGCCTCCTCACTAGGAGCAGATTTCGTCAAAGTAAAATACCCCTACCATTTAAAAAATCGTTTAGAAGCCGCAGAAAAATATAAAGAAGTAATACAAGCAGCTGGAGAAACAAAAATAATATGTGTTGGTGGTAGTCAGAGAAAAGAAGAAGACATTATTGATTTTCTAAAACTACAAATTAAAACTGGAACCAATGGAATAGCAATTGGCAGAAACATGCATCAAAGAAACCTAAAAGATTCAAAAGTATTAGCTGATAAGATTAAGAATGTTTTGTTTAAGAGTAAAAAATAAATCTTAAAAATTTGTAATATAAAAGAGAGGCAATATTAATTGTCTCTCTTTATTTTATAGTTTATAGATATATTGTTAAATTTATTCTTCGACTATATTGATTTCTATCTTATCAACAAGCTTTGGTGCTTTTTTAATAAATGAAGGTTTAAAGTTTAAACTAAAATCTTTTATCTCTTCCTGATCTGAAAGAAAAGCTCTAATTTGATCTTCACCCAAACCACTAATCGCCTCCTTGTTTATCGGGTTTTCATTATTCTTAAGTATCATTTGACCACTAAAATTTGCTTTTATTTGTGCAATTTTTTCATCTTCATTATAACTTTGGAAAATAAGAGAAATGTTATCTGGATTAAATTCTAGCAACTCTTTTCCATCGGGAACCAAAAGATTAAGTTTTCCTAAAGCAATTTTTTCTAAATCTTTTTTGTTAAAAAAAGCAACTTTTGTACTTCCCTCCACCGACATTTTAAAAGAGTTAGTTTTTTGATTGTCCTCTGCCTCAGTTGAAGTTCTGATATAGTCATTTAAATAAACAGCAACTTTTTCTTGTCCATCTTGCTTTTCTAAATATGTTTTTCTTTCTGAAATATTTTTTTGCAGTCTTTGATTATATTCATTTTCACTTTCATTCTTAGCTAGAGCTAAATCACTTTCCCTAACATATTTTTCTTTTTTTTGCTCAAATCTAAAAGCTTCTTCACTTTCAGCATAAATATAATCTTGAAGTCCAGACCATAGACCAGGAATAGTGAATTTAGTTGGAGAAATTGCTAAATCTCTTGATGGGCTCTCAACATAAATATCCACCCACACTTCTCCACCAGCTGGAATATTTACCGCCTCATTTATTCTATATTCTTTTCCATCTGGTGCATGAAGTCTGGTGGTTCTAACAAGAGATTGACTACGACTATAATCATTAACTATTTTTACCCTACCAATTATTTCTTCACCAACAAATTCTTCTCCACTAGCAGAAAATTCTTTTTCAAAATTTATTTCCATCTCCTCAATTAAGCCTTTTACTTCATCTCTAGGGTCAATAAAACTAGCAGTTTTTGAACTATTATCAGTTGTCACTTTAATAAGGGTGCTTTCATTTAAGGTTTCTGTTTTTGGAACAATATCTATATTTAAAGAAGAGAAAGAGGTAAAAAATATTAATAAGAATATAAAAACAAAAACTGCTGCAAACTTCCACACAAAACTACTATATAAACCTAGTTTTCTTCCCTCGTTTTTAGTAAGCACCTTCTTTTTTATATGTTTTGCGTCATCATCAAACTCTTCTTCTAATATTTCTTCTATTTCATCATCAGCAATATCATCTTTTTTAATTCTAGTTTTTTTAATTTCGTAATTTAATTCTTCAAAATATTTTTTTTGACTATCAATTTCTTCTGCTTTTAAATGTATTTCGCTATTTTCCTGTATAAAATCTTCGCCATCAATAGCTAAGTCCTCTGCTCTTTCAACTAAAACTTCTGGCTCAATACTGTTTTCTTGATGTTTAATAATATCTTCTGCTGATGATCTAAAAAAATCAATTTCATCATCATCTTTGATTACATCAACAATAACCGGTTTGGCTTTTTTTTGCGGTTTAATAGTTTTAGTTTTTGACTTCTTATTCTTATTTACTTTTTTTTCTTTAGTTTCACTTTCTTTCTTGGGTGGACGACCAGGTCCTCTTTTTTTCGAAGTACTTTTTTTATTTGTTGAATATTTTTTTTCTTCTTTTTCTTTGTTTGAAGAAGTTTTTTTTGCTTTACTTGTTGAAGACATATTTTAATTAAAAAAAATAAAGATTTTAAATTATCTTTTTAAATTATAACAGAAATTTACATAAGCGACAAATAATTATTTTTTAAATAATTAATCAATAATTTCAAAAATATTATTCGCCTTTTCTTTTAAGTATTTTTTTAACTTTTCATCGTTTTTTACCAAATAAGAAGTTTTAATTATTTTTGCTTTTCCATTTTCTATAACTTTAAAATAAACTTCATCATCACCTTTGTTTTCTAAAAAAGTGTTTATTAAAAATTCTAAATTTTCTTTATCAAGCTCATTATTTAATGATATTTTTAGAGGCTTTTCACTTTTCTTTTTTGAGATCTTTTTAACTTCTTCTTTTTTTTCTTCTTTATTAATATTTAATTGTTTGCTTTCAACTTTTTTTTCGGTATTACTATTTCTATATTGATTAAATTTATTTCTTTTAAAAGTTTGCCCGGCTGTTTCCATTCTCATTTTTTTAAAATTATCTATTGAATCAAGGGGGTTTTGATAATCAAGAGGCCTTACTCTATCAATTAGAAATTTAATATCAGAATCTTTTTCAGAAACACTGCCATCCATAATTAATGCTTGACCAGCTTGCCATAAATCAGGACTTTCTTTGTATATTTTAGGAAAAACTAAAACTTCAACAGACTTTGTAGCGTCTTCAATCTTAGCAAAAAGCATGGCTTCTCCTTTTTTTGTTAATATTTTTTTTATACTTGAAACTATTCCAGCAATTACAATACCTTGTTTATTTCTATATGAAGAAAGAGTTGCTAAAGGACAAGCATATGATTTAAGATGTTGTCTAAAAATATTATATGGATGTTCACTAACATATAGACCGAGCAATTCTTTTTCCCAAGCTAATTTTTCGTTTTGATCTACTGGCGCAGATTCAATTAATTTCATTTTACTTAAATTAGCTGCCGGTACATCAGCGAACAAGCTACTTTGCTTACTAGCTTTATTTTTAGCAGCCTCCTTGTTATAACTTAAAAGTCTTTCCAAATTAGATAATAGTTGACCACGTTCTCCATAACTATCTAAAGCTCCGCATTTTATTAAACTTTCCATGGATTTTTTATTCAAATCTCTATCAGTAATTCTTTCTAAAAGATCAAAGACATCTAAATATGGTCCATTTTTCTTTCTTTCATTAATAATTTCTTCTACTATATGATCACCAACATTTTTAACTGCTTTTAAACCAAACCTAATCGTATCTAATTTTTCTGATTTATCAATTGGTTTATTTTCTTTAGTATTACTAGAGACAACAGTAAAACTACCAAATGATTCATTTATATCTGGGGGCATGATATTTATTTCCATATTTCGACACTCTTCAATTTCAATAGCTATTCTGTCTGTATCACCCTGATCGGCTGTTAAAAGAGCGGCCATAAACTCTACTGGATAATGTGCTTTAAGATAGGCTGTTTGATAACCAATTAAAGCATAACAAGCAGCATGACTACGATTAAATCCGTAACCAGCAAAAGGTTCAATAAAAGAAAAAACTTTCTCGGCTAATTCTTTATAAATACCATTTTTAACACAACCATCAATAAACTTTTCTTTCTGTTGTGCTAAAAGTTCAGGAATCTTTTTTCCCATTGCTTTTCTTAAAATATCTGCTTCTCCAGGTGTAAATCCAGCCAAAGAACGAGATATTTGCATCACTTGTTCCTGATAAATAGCTACGCCATAGGTTTTATTCAATATTGGTTCAAGTTTTTCATGCAAATATTCAACCTTCTTATCACCATGTTTTCCATTAATATAATCAGGAATCCACTCCATTGGACCTGGTCGATAAAGAGCAACCATAGCAATGATATCCTCAAATTCTGATGGTTTTAGCTCTCTTAAATATCTTTTCATTCCTGAAGATTCAAATTGAAATACGCCGGTAGTCATTCCTTCTTTAAATAATTTATATGTTTTTTTATCATCAAGATTTAAATTATCAATATCAATCTCAATTCCTCTAGTATTTTTTATTATCCGTAAAGCAGCTTCAATGATTGTTAAGTTTTTTAAACCCAAAAAATCCATCTTCAAAAGACCTAAATCTTCTACCGGATGAAGTGAATATTGAGATACTATCGTTTTATCACTAGATGAAGCATATTGAACAGGCACATATTCAGTTAAAGGTTTTGGGGTAATCAAAACTCCACAGGCATGAGTTGAATGGTGTCTGGCTACACCTTCAAGTCTTAAAGCATAATCTATAATCTTTTTAGCTTCAGCTTCTTGATATATTTCCTTAACTTCTGGCACAGTCTCCAAGGCGTCTTTTAATTTGGTGAACATCGGAATACTTTTCGATATCCTATCACAGTACTCATAAGGAGCGTCCAAAACCCGACCAACATCACGAACTGCCGCTCTAGCCGCCATAGTTCCAAAGGTAATTATCTGAGACACATGATCGTGTCCATATTTATCTGCTACATAATCTAAAACATCACTACGACGTGCATCAGCAAAATCAAGATCAATATCTGGCATAGATATACGATCCGGATTTAAAAATCTTTCAAATAATAAATCATAAATTAAAGGGTCAAGATTAGTAATACCACTTAAATAACAAACCAGAGATCCGGCTGCACTACCTCTTCCTGGACCAACCACAATTTTTTGATCTCTAGACCATTTAACAAAATCGGCTACAATTAAAAAGTAAGCAGGCCAACCCATTTTAGAAATAACTCCTAATTCATACTCGAATCTTTCTATTATACCTTCTATGTTATAATTTTTTGGAAGTCTACTTTCATCTTCAACATACCAATTATTATTTTTATCTTTTCTTATACTATATTTTTCATTTAAACCTCTTTCACAAATATTTTTTAAATAACTATATTCATCAAAACCATTTGGCACTTCAAAAACTGGTAATTCAGTATGACCTAAGTCAATTTCTAAATTACACATATCAGCAATTTTCAAAGTATTTTCTATTGCCTGAGGAACATGACTAAAAGCCTCAATCATTTCTTTATTACTTCTAAAAGAATAATCTCCCTTTCCAATCATGGTCATTCTATCTTTGTCGTATATCTTTTTTTTATTCTGCAAACACAAAAGAATATCTTGAGCAACCGCGTCCTCAGACTTTAAATAGTGAACATCATTAGTAGCTACTAAGGGGATATTAAGCTCTTTAGAAAATTCAATTAATTTTTTATTAACTTCATCTTGAGCTTCAAGTTCCGGGTGGTCTTGTATTTCTAAATAAAAATTATCTTGACCAAATAATTCATTATATTCTTTAATTCTTTTTTTTGCTTGATCAAATTTTTTGCTTTGAATTAACCTTGGTATTTCACCAGCTAAACAAGCTGAAAGAGCAATTAGCCCTTCACTATGTTCTTTTAAGATTTCCCAATCTATTCTGGGCTTGTAATAGAAACCCTCAAGATGAGCAATAGATGTTAATTTTATCAAATTTTTATAACCAGTTTCATTCTTGGCCAATAGAACAAGATGCCTACTTCTAGCGTCTTCTCGGGTATTTTTGTCATGTCTGGACCCTGGAGCTAAATATGCTTCAACACCTATTATTGGCTTTATTCCCGCCTTCTTAGCAATTTGATAAAACTCAATAACACCATACATAGTTCCATGATCTGTTAAGGCAACAGCAGGTGAACCTTGTTCTTTGGCTGAATTAACTAATTCATCTAATTTGGTTAAACCATCAAGAAGTGAAAAATGACTATGATTATGGAGATGGACAAATGACATGTAATTGTTATTAAAAAAATATTAAAAAGATATCAATCTTAACTTAATTAATTTTAACTCATACGAGGCTCTTTGACAACTTGACAAAATAAATAAATAAATATAATATAGTCTCATCATGTGTAGCGTTTTTCCATGCCTAGATTTTGGTTTAAGTCCAATTGTTAAACCACTCTCTGGAAATCCTATTAGGATTAAGGCTAAAAAAGGAAGAACCTCCTGGCGATCATCTGGCAAAAAATTACCAAAAGATTTTGGTCCGGGGTCTGAAAAACTCTAAAAAAGGAGGTCTTTCAAAAAAAGTGCAAAAAGCACAACGAAAAAAGTTACTAACCAGCGCCCATCAAAAGTATGGGCGCTTTTTTTATTTATTTCATTTTAATATATTTGAATAATTAAAAATAAATATAATATTTTAATTAATACATTAAATTAACACATTAAATTAATATATTTAATTAATTAAATATAAAAAAAGGATTTCAAATGAAATCCTTTATAAGATTATGTACTTTCAAGAAAAATTCTTGAATTTTTTTTAAGAGGTGAT
>Ga0265294_10010978_pt1 | contig 10234 bp, 8 predicted proteins | sample MunlanPumphouse3_FD_192504 | JGI IMG/M metagenome (GOLD analysis project Ga0265294, IMG submission 192504) | Groundwater microbial communities from a municipal landfill in Southern Ontario, Canada - Pumphouse #3 | ecosystem: Environmental > Aquatic > Deep subsurface > Groundwater | place...
ATATCAGTGCAGCTTTGGTGCTTGCCACCACCTATTTTCCCCCACTTGCAGCCCTTCCTGTCATTCTGGGAATTCTTTTCCAACAGACATTCGTAGGGTTACTGGGGGGAGTGCTGTTTGGAAACAGGAGAGATAATTCTCCTTCATAATCTATACTTATTGAGATATTCACCTAAATCACTTTCTTTGCTTTGTCTTTTAACTTTCAATGTATAAGAAATCAGGTTCCATATCTGTTTCATGACAAAATCGTGCTAAAAAATGACTATTCAGTTATTGCAGATTTTGAAATCGGTGTCACACTAAGAGTAAAGGAAGTTGTGACAGTAGTTTTGCTGTTTGCCCTGGTGTTCTGCCAGGTACAGATAGGTTCCGGGTTTTCCCGGAGAAGATTTCTCAAAAGGAGTGTTTTGTTATGAAGAAAACGTTGTTGTTTGTTCTCATCATGACCATGGCCCTTGGTGCAATGTTTGCCCAGGGAACCAAGGAAGCAGCACCAGCTGGTGAAAAAGAGATTGTCATTCTCGGAAAGAGTATGGGAAATGGGTTCTTTGATGCAGTATTCAAAGGTAGTGAAGAAGCTGCTGCTGAGCTCGGTGGGATCAAGACGACCTATATGGCACCTCCCCAGGCTACTGCAGAGGGACAGATTGAGATCATCGAGACCTTGATCGCACAGAGAGTTGATGGTATTGCCATCAGCGCAAACGATGCAGATGCATTGATTCCTGTAGCCAAGAAAGCCATGGCAGCCGGTATCAAGGTTATCAGTTATGACTCCGGTATCAACGCAGGTGGACGAATTGTTGACCTCCTGCCCAGTAACCCCGAACTCATTGGACGCCAGCAGATTCAGCTTGCTGCTGAACTGACTGACTACAAGGGTGATGTTGCTGTCCTTTCCGCTTCTGCTCAGGCTACCAACCAGAATCTCTGGATTGAGTGGATGAAGGAAGAGATCAAGGAAGCTGACTATTCCAACATGAAGCTTGTTGAAGTCGTCTATGGTGATGATGCCCCCGATAAGAGCTATCGTGAAGCTGTCTCCTTGATGCAGAAGTATCCCAACCTGAAGGCTATCATCTGTCCGACCACTGTTGGTCTGCTTGCAACCGCACAGGCTGTCAAGGACGCTGGAAAGAGTGGCGTTGTTGAAGTAACCGGTCTTGGTCTTCCTTCAGAGATGAAGGGCTACATCCTCGACGGCACCTGCCGCCAGATGGCTCTCTGGAATCCAATTGACCTTGGATACAGTTCCACCTACATCCTGGATGGTCTTATTGACGGTACCATCGACGGAGCAACTGGAGAAGAGATTCCTGCTGGTCGCATGGGCTCAATCAAGGTCGAAGAGAATGGTATTGCCTTCATGAGTACTCCTTATGTATTCAACAAGGACAATATTGAAGAGTTCGCAGAGATCTATTAATCGAATCACACCTGGCTCCTGCTTCCCTTCGGAGGTGGGAGCCTTTGCATCTGCTTGCATAAGGAGGAACAATGCAACAGGCATTGTTGGAAGTACAACACGTAACAAAGGTGTTTCCCGGTATCAGAGCCTTGGATGATGTACATCTCTCCCTACGAAGGGGTGAAGTGCATGCCCTCATTGGAGAGAACGGAGCAGGAAAGTCCACCTTGGTGAAGATTCTCACCGGAGTCTATATCCCTACCAGTGGAACAATGACCTTTGAGGGGAAAGAAATCTCCTTCAAGAATGCAATCGACGCCCAACAGGCAGGGATTGTAGCCATCCATCAGGAAGCATCCATGTTTCCTGAGCTCAGTGTCACAGAGAATATTTATATGGGACACCACCTCAGGAATCCGAAAACAAAAAAACTCGACTGGAAAACCATGCAAGAGAATACCCAGGGATTGCTCCAGAGGATGCAACTCGATATCAATCCAGACTCCCTGGTCAAGAATCTCAGTGTTGCACAGCGCCACATGGTGGAAATTGTCAAGGCACTCAGCCTTGATGCAGATCTGGTCATCATGGATGAGCCAACCAGTGCACTTACCGGCCGAGAGGTCGATGATCTATTCAGGATAGTCCGCTCCTTAAAGGAAGAGGGCAAGGCAATTCTCTTCATCTCCCATAAGTTTGAAGAGATTTTTGAAATTTGCGATTACTACACGGTTTTCCGTGACGGACAATATATCGGGGAAGGGAAGGTAGCTGAGAGCAACGAAGATACGATCATTAACATGATGATCGGGCGCTCAATAGACCAGATGTACCCCCACCATGAACCAAAGATTGGTAAGAAGGTGCTTGAGGTTAAGCATCTCAGTCAGCTTGGTGCCTTCAAGGACATCTCCTTTGATTTGCATGAAGGGGAGATTCTTGGTCTCTTCGGGCTTGTCGGAGCTGGTCGCAGCGAGGTAGTGAGAACTATCTTTGGAATTGACAAGGCCAGTGAGGGGACGATGCATTTACTCGGGAAACCCTTTATGCCCAAAGGTGCCATTGACAGCATGCGAAAAGGGATTGCCTTGGTGCCTGAAGATCGCCAGAAGCAGGGTTTGGTATTGAAAATGAGTTTGACCCATAATATCAGCCTACCGGTATTGACCAATCTTTGCTGGAAAGGTCTGGTGACCAGGAAAAAGACCGAATCTAATTATGTCCAGGAACATGGTGATCAGATGGAGATAAAATCTGCAGGATACCACGTCGATGCTGAAACGCTCAGTGGGGGTAACCAGCAGAAGGTCGTACTTGCCAAGTGGATTGGGACAAACCCGAAGATTCTCATTCTTGATGAACCTACCAAGGGTATTGATGTGGCAACGAAGGCAGCTGTGCACGAATTCGTTTGTGATATGGCTGACAAGGGTGTTGCCGTTATTTTGATCAGTAGTGAGCTTCCTGAAATCTTGGGAATGTCAGACCGGATCGTCGTGATGCATGAAGGGTACCAGACAGCCATTCTTGATGCAGAAGAAGCGACAGCAGAGTCAGTAATGCGGTATGCAATCGCAACTGTACAGATGGAGGCCTCCAATGCCTGACTTATCCTTCTCCTCCTTTGTAAAGAAAGCACTGGCCCGTAGGGAGGCAACCCTCACCGTATTGTTGGTGGTGCTCCTGGTGCCGATTTCAATCCGCTCTCCGCAGTTTCTTTCTGCGAAGAATATTTCCACCATTCTCAACGACATGGCTATTCTTTCCATTGTCGCCATAGGTGAATTCTATGTTATCCTCTCGAACGGAATTGACCTCTCGGTTGGTTCCATTATTGCCTTCACCGGTATGGCTACCGGTATGATCAATGAGGCAAATCCTACAGTCAGTCCCTTGCTCCTCTTGCTTGCAGGAATGGGCATTGGAATGGTGATGGGACTCTTCAATGGTGTGTTGGTTGCCTACGGGAAAATCCCCCCGATCATCACCACCTTGGGTACGGTGAATATCTATCGCGGGCTTACCTTTCTCCTCAGTGGAGGTACGTGGGTTACAGCCCATGAGATGAGTAAATCCTACATAGATTTCCCTCGTAATAGTTTTCTCGGAATTTCTAACCTGCTCTGGATTGCCTTATTAGTTATTGCAGTCTTCTACTATTTCAGCAGGTATACCCGTACAGGACGGGAAGTTTATGCGATCGGGGGAAACCCGACAGCAGCAAAGTTTGTAGGAGTGAATGAGAGCAGGGTAAGGGTAGTGGTATTCCTTATCAGTGGAACGCTCTGTGGCCTTGCAGGAGCTCTTTGGACCGCTCGCTATGCTTCTGCGGTGAATGAGATGGCAACTGGGTTCGAGATGCAGGCAGTAGCAGCCTGTGTGCTTGGTGGGGTCAACTTTGCAGGTGGCTCCGGCGGCATCATCGGAGTGGTCCTGGGGACGCTCTTCCTTGGTGTGGTCACCAATGCGTTGCCGGTTATCTACCTGTCAGTTTTCTGGCAAACGTTCGTCCAAGGCTTGATCATTCTTATCGCATTGACGCTCAACACCATGAGTGACCAACGAAAGACGAAGAAGCTGCTTGCACAGAGGAGAGGCTAGGTATGGCTGAAAAGAGAGATTTAGTAGCAAAATCCCGGCTTATCGATGAAATGTCGCTCAAGAACCGGTTGATAGAATATTTCACCCAGTGGGAAGTCTTGCTCTCCATTATCATAGTAGTGGTGTTCGTGTTCTTCACGATCAGGACTCCCTATTTTTTGGATTGGTTCAATTTGATGAATGCAACCTTCCAATTCAGTGAGAAGGCAATCATGGCCCTTCCCATGATCTTTATCATCATGTGTGGAGACATTGATATTTCAATTGCTTCCATTATTGCCCTTTGTGCTTATGTGGTTGGCAATGCTGCTCAAAGTGGGGCTTCCATTCCTTCTTTGATATTCCTAGCTCTTCTAGTTGGGACACTTGCCGGACTGTTCAATGGGGTAATGATCACTGCCCTCGAGATGCCAGCAATCGCCGTTACCCTTGCTACACAGTCTGTTTTCAGGGGGATCGCAATCGGTTTGCTGGGAGACCAGGCACGCACTGAATTCCCAGAAAATTTTGGATTCTTTGGTCAGCAATTCATACCTGGTACCATTATCCCCTTTGAGTTCGTCCTCTACCTGGTGCTTGTATTGCTCTTTGCTTTCATCTTGCATAAGACAACGTATGGAAGAAGGTTGTACGCCATCGGAAACAGTGCTGAAGCGGCTCGTTTCTCTGGTATCAAGGTAAAGACCATGAGGATTATCAACTTCACCGTTACCGGATTTTTCTGTGGTCTCACGTCCATACTGCTTGCAAGCCGCATTCTCTCTGTCCGCTCAAACATTGCAACCGGATGGGATTTGGAGATTATCACCTTGGTAGTTCTTGGTGGTGTTGCCATCACCGGAGGTAAGGGAAGTGTGTATGGTGTTTTCATCGGCTCCATGCTGGTTGGGTACCTTAAGTTTGGCATGGGCTTGTTGAAGTTCAGTGGAACCCTGATGACCATTGTCATTGGATTGCTTTTAATTACTGCGGTCCTGCTTCCTCGATTGCTTGATATGTACAAGGCAAACAGGAAGCTACGGCTCCAGCAAATGAGTAGAAATTAGGAGATCACATATGATGAGACAGGCATTCGTCATGCAGTTGAAGAAAGGATATGAGGAAGAGTACAAGAAACGTCATGATGAGATCTGGCCGGAGTTGAAGGCTCTGCTCAAGGAAAGTGGAGTTTCTGATTACACCATTTTCCTTGACCGGGATAGTGGATTGCTCTTTGCTTTTCAGAAATCAGAGGGAGAGTCGGGGAGTCAGGATCTTGGCTCAAACCCCATTGTCCAGAAGTGGTGGGCCTATATGGCTGATATTATGGACACGAATGAAGACAACTCACCGATATCGCTTCCCTTGGAGGAAGTCTTTCATATGGATTGACGAATCCCTTTCGAAAACACTTGAAAAGTTAGCGATACTATAATAGAATCGAAAGCGTAACGAAAGTGATAAGAAAGTAGGAGTGTATCATATGATAGGGCTTTCCCCTCGGGAAAAACACATACTCCAGCTTCTGAAAAGTGGTGAAGAGTATCCTGTATCCAGGCTCAGCGAAGAGCTGGGAGTTTCTGCGGTTACCATCAGGGGAGATTTACGGGACCTGGATTCAAAAGGTCTTGTTATACGAAGCCACGGCCGAGTCGTGGTTGCATCCGCTCCCCAAGCAGCCTTTCGTGATGATACCAATACTCCAAAAAAAGATCTGATTGCAAAACTTGCTGCAACCATGGTAAAGGATAATGACTTTATCATGATTACCAATGGATCCACCTGTTCCCTGATTCCCAGACACATATTCGGGAAGAGGAATGTACGGGTGGTAACCAACTCAACACTTATTCTGCCCTACGCACGGGCAAATACCCAGCTCCAGGTTACATTGGTTGGCGGTGAATACCGAAGCGAAGCTGAGGCCCTTGTCGGGCCTGCTGCCATTTCCCAGATAGAGAACTACCATGTATCCACCACCTTCTTCGGTACAGATGGATTTACCATGGAACATGGACTTACTACCAGCCTGATCGAAAATGCACAGGTGGTACAACGTATGTGCGCACAAGCAACACGGCGGGTATTGTGCGTTGATTCCTCAAAGGTGGGGAATCGTGGGTTTGTGCGGATTATGCCGGTAACAGAGATAGATACCATTGTCACAGACAGTGGTTTTCCTGCAGACCTGATCACCCAGCTCGAGGAGCAGGGCGTTGAGGTCCTTATTGCAAAGTAGAGGAGTGAACACATGGCACAACAAGTTGTGATGCCCAAACAGGGAAACTCAGTGGAATCCTGCATTATTGTGGAATGGAATGTCAAAGTAGGTGACAAGGTTGCTGTAGGGGATGTCCTATGCTCAGCAGAGACCGATAAGTCAACCATTGACGTTGAATCGACCGCTGAAGGTGTAGTACTGGCCATACTGTATGAGGAAGGGGATGATGTTCCCGTAATGGTCCCCATTGTCATGGTCGGGGAGGAAGGCGAGAAAGTCGAGCTTCCCAAGCCAGAAACCAATAAAGAAGAACCAAAGGAAGAGAAACAGGAAGCAGCACCAGCTGAGGACACACAACCTGAAAAAGCTACTCCTCCCTCAACGGCAGACAAGGCTCAGGGATCCAGCCCCAGGGCACGCAATCTGGCTTCCTCCATGGGAGTATCACTCTCCTCTGTACAGCCCACCGGTCCTAAAGGCCGCATCATTGAACGTGATGTAGCTTCAGTGGCTGGAGAGCCTCTCAGTCCGGTTGCAAGACAGCAGGCTCTTGAACAGGGAGTCCAGGCTCCAGGACGTGGTAGTGGCATTGGAGGTAGAGTCCTCTCTTCCGACCTACAGGTGAAACCTGCGATTGCTACCCCATCACGAATGGGAGAAGTCTCTGAAGAGATTCAGGAGATACCTGTGAAGGGAGTGAGAAAGGTAACTGCAAGGAGAATGATGGAGTCAATTCACTCCACATGCCAGCTTACCCTTCATGCCCAGGCTGATGCACGTGCCCTGAAACGTCTGAGAGCAGGATTCAAGAGTGCTAAGAGTGAGCTCGGTTTGAACAAGGTTACAATCAATGATTTGATCCTCTTTGCAGTCAGTAGAACCTTGCTGGAGTTCCCTGCATTCAATGCACACTTCCTCGGGGATAAGATGTTGCGCTTTAGCCATGTGCATCTTGGTGTCGCTACCGACACACCGAAGGGCCTTCTGGTCCCTGTGGTGCGAAACAGTGACATGCTCAGCCTCCGTCAGCTCTCTGAAGAGACCAAGGCCCTGATTGATAAGTGCAAGGAAGGAACAGCCCAGCCTGACGAACTCAGTGGTTCAACCTTCACGGTAAGTAATGTAGGAGCCTTTGGTATTGATGCATTCACCCCGGTACTCAACGTGCCTGAGGTTGCAATCCTAGGGGTTGGCGGCATTACCCTGACGCCGGTAGAGGATGAGGATGGGGATATCGTTTTTATTGAAAAGATTGGACTCTCACTGACAATGGACCACCAGGCAGTCGATGGTGCAGATGCTGCACGCTTCCTGAAGGCCTTGATGGACAACATTGCCTCCATTGATCTCTTGTTGGCACTGTAGGGAGGATACATGAGTACCTATGATTTAATTGTAGTTGGCAGCGGTCCTGGCGGATATGTTGCCGCAGAAAGAGCAGGGGCACTTGGCAAGAAGGTCCTGCTCATAGAGAGAGGGCACCTTGGAGGAGTCTGTACAAACTGGGGGTGTATCCCCACCAAGAGTCTTCTGAACAGTGCCAAACTCTATCATCATGCACTTGATGGTGCAAAACATGGAATTGAGGCTGCCTCGGTGACATTCAACCTTCCCAGTGCAATGAATTGGAAGAATGATACGGTGAGGACGCTGAGAGGTGGCATCGAGTTCCTGATGAAATCGAACAAGGTGGAAACAGTTTTTGGTGAAGCTGAATTCATCGACCCACATCATGTGAAAGTGGGAGACGCTGTCTATGAAGGTTCCTACCTGATGGTCGCCACCGGTTCCTCTGCTTTTGTTCCACCTATCCCTGGAGCAAAATTGGAACATGTGCTCACCAGCAATGAGATTCTGGATCTCGAGGAAGTACCCAAATCCCTGGTTGTTATCGGTGGTGGGGTTATCGGGATCGAATTTGCCTCGTTTTTCTCCATGATTGGGACCAAGGTCACCGTCATAGAGATGATGGATGAGATTCTCCCCATGATGGATGGCGAGTTCGCCAAGCTGATGAGACGTGAGCTCAAGGAAGTGGACTTCCGCCTTGGTTGCAAGGTAGAGGAGATCACCAAGGAAGCGGTGTTCTATACTGATGCCAAGGGAGATAAACAGTCTACTGAAGCAGCACTGGTCCTGATGAGTGTTGGGCGTAGGCCGAACACCCAGGGGCTGGAGAAGCTTGGAGTAGATATCGACCGACAAGGGGTGGTGGTAAATGACCGTCTGCAGACCAATGTTGCCAATATCTGGGCTATTGGAGATGTGAATGGTCGCTCCCTTCTTGCCCATAGTGCATCCCGCATGGCAGAGGTTGCCATCTCCAATATCTTCGGTTCAAAAGAGATGCGCATGCGCTACAACGCAATTCCCTGGGCTGTTTACGCAAATCCCGAGGCAGCTGGTTGTGGCATCACAGAAAAGGAAGCCAAGGAAAAAGGCATTCCTGTGAAGAGCCAAACCGTGCAAATGCGCGCAAACGGTCGTTTCCTCGCTGAGCAAGGCAAGCGTGCATCAGGATTGGTGAAAGTGATCTGTCACCAGGAAAGTGGTGCCATTCTTGGAGTTCATCTGCTGGGACCCTACAGCAGCGAGATGATCTGGGGCGCTTCTGCTCTTATTGAAGCAGAGCTAAGAGTCCAGGACGTCAAAGAGATAGTATTTCCACACCCGAGTGTATCCGAGCTTATCAAGGATGCTTGCTTTGCACTCGACCATAGTCTGTAAGGAGTAACGATATGGCCAGAACGATACCATTTGATCCAGTAAAATTGAGGGAGCCACTCACTATTGAAACACCCTCGATTCCTGTTAATCAGTACAAGAGCAACATTAAGAAAGAGCTTAAGCAATACGGAAAGGAACGTCTGATCCGTGCTTACTATGACATGCTCTTGATTAGAAAATTTGAAACCATGTTGGACACCATCAAGAAAGAGGGTGTGTATCAGGGGATTTCCTACAACCACCGTGGACCAGCCCACCTCTCATCCGGTCAGGAAAGTGCTGCTGTCGGGCAGGCAATGGTACTCGACCCGGAGGATCAGATCTTTGGTTCACACCGTAGCCATGGTGAGATTCTCGCCAAGAGCATGAGTGCAATCTATAAGATGGAGGACAAGGAACTGCTTGCCATCATGGAGTCATTCATGGATGGGGGGACCTACAAGATTGTAGAGAAGCACTTCCCCGGGGAGAATGTCCGTGACCTTGCAGAGAACTTTGTACTGTACGGTGCATTGGCAGAAATTTATGCCAAGAAGCCTGGATTCTCTGCAGGCCTTGGTGGTTCAATGCATACCTTCTTCAAGCCATTTGGAAGCATGCCCAACAATGCAATTGTCGGTGGTTCCTGTACCATAGCCGTAGGTGCTTCCCTCTATAAGAAGATCAACCGTAAGAAGGGAATTGTCATCGCCAATATTGGTGATGGAGCGCTTGCACGTGGCCCTGTCTATGAAGGATTGGTACTATCCTCCATGGACCAGTACAAGACCCTCTGGGAAGACAACCCAGGGTATCCTCCCTTCATGCTGAACTGTTTTGACAACCTCTATGCCATGGGCGGTCAGCCTGTTGGGGAGACCATGGGCTACAAGGTTGCTGCAAGGGTTGCCTCTGCTATCAACGAGTATTCCATGCACACCGAACGTGTTGATGGATTCAATCCTCTTGCAGTGGCAGATGCCACAGCACGCAAGAAAGAAATCCTCCTCAAGGGAGAAGGTCCAGCGTTCATGGACACCATCACCTATCGTTACAGCGGCCATAGCCCCAGTGATGCAATGACCTACAGAACGAAGGAAGAGCTGGAAGCATTCCGTAACCAGGATCCAATCGTGGCCTACGGCAACTATCTCCTTGAAAACAAGGTTGTAAGCCAGGAGGAGCTTGATCAGTTTGATACGGTACTTGAAGAGAAGATGAGAAAGACGCTCGAGATTACCGTTGATCCGGTACTCAGTCCCATGGTTGATGAAAAATTCGTTGAGTCCGTAATGTTCTCCAATGGCAGTGTTGAG
>Ga0265294_10010979_pt1 | contig 10234 bp, 6 predicted proteins | sample MunlanPumphouse3_FD_192504 | JGI IMG/M metagenome (GOLD analysis project Ga0265294, IMG submission 192504) | Groundwater microbial communities from a municipal landfill in Southern Ontario, Canada - Pumphouse #3 | ecosystem: Environmental > Aquatic > Deep subsurface > Groundwater | place...
AACTAAAATGAAAAAACTTGATTTTAGCCAACCCCTTGTGGTGTTGGCTCCCCTTGCTGGATACACTGATTTACCCTTTAGAAGTGTGGTTAAAAAATTTGGTGCAGATTTAACCATTTCTGAAATGATCTCTTCAAATGCCTTAGTTTACAACTCTAAAAAAACATTTAAAATGCTTGAAAAAAGTGAAAACGAAGACCCTTATTTTATACAAATTTCAGGAAATAAACCAGAACTGATTCGTGATGCTGTTTTAATTCTAAATGATATTGATGGCATTGCTGGAATAGATTTAAACTGTGGGTGCCCTGCACCTAAAGTGTTTAATCATGGTAGTGGCTCGAACCTTTTGGGAGATTTGAAAAAACTTGAACTGATATTAAGTACCATTAAACAATACTCAAAAAAAGAGTATACCAGTGCGAAGGTACGAATTGGAGTCAATGAAAAAATCCCTGTGGATATTGCTAAAGCCGTGGAAGCGTGTGGGGTTGATTTTATGTCTGTTCATGGAAGAACAAGAGCTGGTGCATATAAAGCACCCGTAGATTACGATGCCATTAGAATAATGAAAGAGACAGTTAAAATTCCCGTTATTGCAAATGGGGATATTAAGGATTATAGAAAAGCCAAAGAAGTCTTAGAATATACCAAAGCAGATGGTGTAATGATAGGCCGTGGTTCTATTGGAAAGCCATGGGTTTTTTACCAAATAAAACACCAACTTGAAGATGATGCTATTTCAAATGAATTTAAAAAAGAGATTATTTTAGAACACTACGATGCAACGCTAAAGTTTCATGGAGAGTATGGAGCCATTATGTTTCGAAAACTTTTGCACTCTTATTCAAAAGGGTACACGGGCGCAACGGAGTTTAGAGATATTATTAATAAAATCAGTGATGTAGAAATTATGCGAGATATGATTGAGAGTTTTTTTTAACCAAATATTGGATAAAATGTTTGACTTTTTTAAAAAGGAAATGTGTGTTAGAGTATTATTATGAATTAAAAGTTAAACCCATTGATAATTATGATATTTTTTTAGAGTTAATTTCTTCACTTACAACAGAAGCCATAGAAGAAGATGAAGGTATCTTTATTTTAAGAAGTGAAGAAGATTTAAGTAATATTGAATTTGGAATTAAAGCATTTGCCGAGAATCTCAACATTGAGTGTGAAACAGAACTAAAGCAGTGCAAAAACGAAGATTGGGTAAATTTATATAAACAAAGTGTAGATGCCGTTGAAGTGGGAGAATTTTATATTTTACCTTCATGGAAAGAGAAAAAAGAGGGAAAAATAAATATAATTATTGACCCTTCTTTGGCATTTGGTTCAGGGCATCATGAAACTACAAGTAACTGTTTATTTGCTATTGAAAAGTATGTTAAAAAACATCAATCCCTCGTGGATGTTGGTTGTGGAAGTGGAATTTTAGCCATTGCTGCTTCAAAAGTAGGAGCAGTCGTAGATATTTGTGATACGGACGAAGTAGCCATTAACGATGCCTTCGAAAATTTTAAATTAAACAGTTGTGAATTTAACAACTCTTGGGTAGGTTCAATTACAAAAACGCAAGAGAAATACGATGTGGTTGTAGCCAATATTGTGGCAGATGTTTTAGCCATGATTTCTAAAGATTTAAAAAAATGTATGAAAGAAAATGGTATACTCATACTTTCAGGAATTTTAGATAAACATCTGTCTAAAGTTGAAGATAAATATAAAGATTTAAAACAACTGGACGTTATTCAAAAAAATGAATGGGTAACTTTAGTTTACACCAATGCTTAGAAATTTAAGGAGTTAATTAGATGTCGAATAAAAAAGATACGAATCAAAACAATAAAAATGAGGGAAATAACAATAATTTTTTTAATAACAATCCTCTTTTAGTCTTTGTTCTGTTTTCGATTGTAACAATTTTTGTGTTTAAAACTATGTTTCCACAAAATGAATCAGGGGAAGTTACTAATGGTCAAATTCAATCGTATGGAACCACACAACAAAAAAATATTCCTTACTCTGAGTTTAAAAAACTCATAACCAATGGACAAATTGAGTATGTAGGAATTGGAAACACAAGTGTTAAAGCCATTTCTAAACCCAATGCTTCAGGTTTAATTGCGTATACAGCACGAAGAGTAGTACCCGATGAAACACTGATTGCTCAATTGGAACAACATGGAATTGCCTATGGTGGAGTTAGTGAAGAGAATTTATTAGCAGATATGCTTTTTGGATGGATATTACCTATATTTATTTTCTTTGCAATTTGGATGTTTTTAGCCAAAAGAATGCAAAAAAGTATGGGTGGCGGAGGCATTCTTGGTATGGGAAGCTCTAAAAAAATGATTAACTCTGAAAAACCTAATGTCAAATTTGAAGATATGGCAGGAAATAAAGAGGCCAAAGAAGAAGTACAAGAGATTGTTGACTTTTTAAAATCACCTGAAAGATATATCAAATTAGGGGCTCAAATTCCTAAAGGTGTTTTACTAGTAGGTCCTCCAGGTACGGGGAAAACTCTTTTAGCAAAAGCCGTTGCAGGTGAAGCAGATGTTGAGTTTTTAAGCGTTTCAGGATCTGCTTTTATAGAGATGTTTGTAGGGGTTGGGGCTTCAAGAGTTCGAGACTTATTTGAACAAGCAAAAAAAGTAGCCCCTGCTATTATTTTTATTGATGAAATAGATGCTATTGGGAAAAGCCGAGCAAGTGGCGGACCAATGGGTGGAAACGATGAGAGAGAACAGACTTTAAATCAACTTTTAGCCGAAATGGATGGATTTGCAACTGAAACTGCCCCTGTAATTGTATTAGCAGCTACGAACAGACCAGAAGTATTAGACCCAGCACTATTACGACCAGGACGATTTGACCGACAAGTATTAGTTGATAAGCCTGACTTTGAAGGGCGAGTTGAAATTTTAAAAGTTCATATTAAAAATGTAAAACTTGGACCCAACGTAGATTTAGTCGAAATTGCTCGAATGACAGCAGGACTAGCAGGTGCTGATTTGGCCAATATTATTAATGAAGCCGCACTATTAGCAGGACGTGCGAGTAAAGAACAAGTGGATAAAACCGACTTTAAAGAAGCAGTTGAGAGACAAATTGCAGGACTAGAAAAGAAATCAAGAAGAATTTCTCCTAAAGAGAGAAAAATTGTGGCGTACCATGAAAGTGGCCATGCATTAATTGCAGAAATTACGAAGGGCGCCAAAAAAGTCAATAAAGTCTCTATTGTTCCACGAGGGTTAGCGGCATTAGGATACACACTTAACACACCAGAAGAGAATAAATATTTGATGCAAAAACATGAACTCTTAGCTGAAGTAGACGTGCTTTTAGGAGGACGAGCAGCTGAAGAAGTTTTTGTTAATGAAATAAGTACAGGTGCTGGAAACGATTTAGACAGAGCTACTGATATTATTAAATCTATGGCAACAATTTATGGGATGAGTGATGTTGCTGGATTAATGGTTTTAGAAAAACGAAGCAATCAATTTTTAGGCGGACAAACTCAAAAAGATTTTTCAGACAGTATGGCTAAAGATTTAGACCAACACATTAAGAGTACACTTAATGACAGGTACCAAATTGTACTTAAATCTTTAAAAGAAAATAGTGCAGCAATTGAACAAATGACAAAAGAACTTTTAAAGATTGAAGTTTTAGAAGGTAAGCGTGTTCGTGAAATCATTAAAGAAAATGGGGGAACTGTTTTTGAAGAAGCTGATTTACACAGCGATTCAATTGATGAAGATACCAATGAACCTTCTTTAAACCAAGAAGAAGAGAACAACTCTTCAGAAAAAGATGATGAAAACAAAGAATAATAGATAAAAAAGGAAAAATTTTCCTTTTTTATTGACAAAGAAATAAATATAAACTATAATAAACCACTACAAAAAAAGGAGAATATCATGAAAATATTTCATTTTCAAAATAACCATTTTATTAAAAGTGTTAATACTCTTCTGCTTCTTTCTAAACCCCTCTAATTTTAAACAAAATTAATAACCCATATTCCGTAACAGTTTTTTTATTTTTTTATTAAAAAATAGATATAATTAAGACAATTTAAAAAGGTAATACAATGAATAAAAATAAAATTATAGTATTTGATACTACATTAAGAGATGGTGAGCAAAGTCCGGGTTGCTCAATGAATACAGAAGAGAAAATTAAAGTAGCGTTACAGTTAGAAAAATTGGGCGTTGATGTTATTGAAGCAGGATTTGCAGCAGCTAGTCCTGGAGATTTTGATGCCGTAAGCCAAATTGCTAAAATGGTTAAAAAATCGAGTATTTGTTCCTTGAGTCGTGCTATTGAAAACGACATTAAACAAGCAGGTGAAGCAGTTAAATATGCTCCTATGCACCGTATTCATACATTTATAGCAACTTCACCCATTCATATGAAATACAAATTAAAAATGAGTGAAGACGAAGTTATTAAAAGAGCTGTTTATGCTGTGCAATATGCACGAACATTTGTAGACGATGTGGAATTTTCATTAGAAGATGCAGGTAGAAGTGAAATTTCTTTTATGAAAGAAGTCATTGATGCTATTATTGAAGCAGGAGTTAAAACGATTAACTTACCCGATACGGTTGGATACAGATTACCAACTGAATTAGGCGCAATGGTAAAAGAATTAAGTGACTATACCAATAACAGAGCCATTATTTCTGTACATAACCACAATGACTTAGGGTTAGCAACGGCAAATACTTTAGCTGCTGTTTTAAATGGTGCAAGACAAATTGAAGTTACTATGAATGGCTTGGGCGAGCGAGCTGGAAATTCAGCTTTAGAAGAAGCAGTAATGGCAATAAAAACACGGAAAGATGCATTCGGTGATTTATATACCACTATTAATACCAAAGAAATTTACGCTACTTCGCAATTAGTTGCAACTATTACAGGCGTTGAACCACAACAAAATAAAGCTATTGTAGGTAAAAATGCATTCTCTCATGAGAGTGGAATACACCAAGATGGAGTGTTAAAACACCAAGAAACCTATGAAATTATGAGACCTGAAGATGTGGGTGTCTATAAAGAGAGTACGTTAATCTTAGGAAAACACTCAGGACGAGCGGCATTTAGAGATAAAATTGCTCATTTAGGGTTTGATACGGTTACGGAAGCGGAATTAAATGCAGCCTTTGAACGTTTCAAATTATTAGCCGATAAGAAAAAAGATGTGACCGATGATGACATTCGAATGTTAATCACCGATGAATCATTAAATTCAGTTAAGACCTATGAATTAATGGGATTACAAATTTCAGATTGTTCAAACGGTGTTCCAACAGCTGCTGTTTCTATTAAATTTAAAGAAGAAATTATGAGTGATGCTGCCATTGGAAATGGTACTATGGATGCCATTTTTAAAACCATTGACAGATTAACAGGCTATAATGGAACGTTAAATGACTATAAAGTTATTGCTGTTACTGAAGGAAAAGATGCTTTAGCCAAAGTTACCACGCGGGTTACCTTTGATGAAAGTTCACCTTCTTTTGTAGGACATGGTTTAAGTATTGATACCATGTTAGCAACAGCAAAAGCTTATTTAGGTGCGTTAAACTCTTATTTGTCTCAAAAAGAGAGATTATCAAAAAAACAAGAGCATCAAGTATAAAACCTACTCAAAAGAGAGTTTCTCTTTTGAGTGCAATCATGAAAAGAGCCTATGAAAACAGTTACTTCGGTTGATGAAATCAATCAATATATACAAAACAACACCTTTGTGCTTCTCTATTTTAGTGGCGAAAATTGTGCGGTGTGCAAATCTTTAAAACCTAAAATAGCAGAGCTTTTTAAAGAGCATTTCCCCACCATTAAACTACTAGAAGTTCCTACTGACAACGCGTTAGAAACTACGGCTTTTTTTGGAGTTTTTTCTTTGCCTACTATTTTACTTTTTGTAGAACAAAAAGAGTCTTTACGAAAAGGAAGAAACATAAGTTTGGCAATGTTTAAAGAGGAAGTAAAGCGTATATATGAGCTTTTTTTAGAAAGTAAAGAATGAAAAATACGCTTATAATTATTTTTGCCATTTTTGTTCTTATGCAAGCCATTCAAGTGGAGTATTCTAACCCCCAAACCGATGCCAATTTAGAGATGAAAATGCCAGAAAATATTCACCAAATTTTTAAAAAATCGTGTTACGATTGCCACTCTAATGAGGTTATTCTTCCGTGGTACTCCAATATTGCGCCTGTATCGTGGATGGTGTCAAAACATATAGACAATGGTCGGCAAACGCTTAACTTTTCAATATGGGAAACATATACGCCTGAAGAGAAAGAGAAAAAATTAAAAGAAGTTTTTAGAACCGTATATGCGGCCATGCCTTTGCCTGCTTATATGTGGATGCACGAAGAAGCACAGCTGTCAAAAGAAGAGAGAGCCACAGTTCGAGAGTGGATTGGGTACAGCAAGTAAATGATGAACAACGAAGTCAATGAAATTTTAGAGAACAGAAATGAACTTTTAACCGTAACTTACTTTAAACTTCAACGCTACTTTGAAAAGAAATATGGTAAAAATAGTCTTATCTTGATGGAAATAGGCACTTTTTTTGAAGTGTATGAAGTCAATAATGAAAAAGAACAAATAGGAAAAGCTAAAGAGATAGCTGAACTTCTTAATATTCAGTTAACCAGAAAAAATAAATCAATTTTAGAAAATTCACCAGAAAATCCTATTATGGCAGGAGTCCCTGCAATCTCTTTAGAAAAGCATCTTGCACGTATTATTGCTGAGCAAAAATATACCATTGCACTTATACGGCAAAAAGGGCTTCCTCCCAAAGTTAGCCGTTATTTAGATACCGTAATAAGCCCTGGAACTAACTTTGATTTTGTAATTGACCAAGATGAAAATAATATTACGTGTTTGACCATTGATTGCAATAAAGGCATTTACTCTTTGGGGTACAGTGCTATTGATGTAACGACAGGAAAGTGCTATTACAACGAAGTAAATGGTACGAGTGAAGACAAATCCTATGCGTTAGATGAAGCGTTTAATTATATGAATATGCACAAAACCAGTGAAGTGGTTATCTCATTTGTGGATAAAAATATTCAACAAAAAGAGATTATTGAGTATTTAGAACTTCCATCAAAAACGTTTCATATTAGCTCTTTTCGCCCTAAAATTGTCTACCAAAATGAGTTGTTTAAAAATGTATTTAATATTCAATCTTTGTTAACTTCTATTGAACATTTAGATATGGAACGAGTTCCACTAGCTACTGAATCTTTGGCTATATTAATTGACTTTGTAATCAGTCACGATGCTAAAATTATACAAAAACTCTCACACCCTGTAAAACTTGATGTCAGTAAATATATTTATTTGGGCAACAATGCGTTAGAACAGCTCAATATCATTGATACGCCTCATAATCCAAGTTTAATACGGCTTTTAAACAACACATCAACAGCAATGGGGAAACGGCTCTTAAAAGAGAGACTTTCTCACCCCATAAAAGATGCCAAAGAGCTTTTAAGACGTTACAGTTTGTCCAAAGAGTTATACGATTATCACGCTCCCATTGAAAATGAACTGAGTAATATTTACGATATTGAACGCCTAACCAGACGAATTAAACTCTACCGTCTTCACCCTTTTGAGCTTAACTATTTATACGACTCCTTGTTAAGTATTAAAGAGGTAGTTACGTTTATGGAAAGCTATAAATTTTTTGAGTCGCCTTGCAGTTCAAACGATTTACAACTTTTTATTGACTCCATTTACTCTACTTTTGATTTAGCCGTTAGTGGAAAATATATGCTAAAAGATGTTGAAGACAATATGATAAGTTCAGGGGTTAACTCTAAAATTGATGAACTCAATATTCAAAATGAAGACCTCTATTTAAAGCTAGAACAAATAAGAACCCATATTTTAAGCCATTTAAAAAGCAGCGATGGTAATTTTGTAACCATAAATAGGCTTGATAAAGAGGGCTTTTTTATAGCCTTAACAAAAAACAGATATAACTTAATTAAAAAAGAGCTAGAAACTGCACACTTAATAGTAGATGATAATTTATTGTTGTTTAAAGATTTTAAAATACGAATACAAACAAATTCAGTAAAGATTACGTGTGGGTTAATTGAAGATATTTCAGATAAATATGTCCACAATATACGTAAAATAATTGAATTAAATAAGTTAGTATTTAAAGAAAAACTCATAGAGTTTGAAAATAAATTTTCAAAACTTTTAGAAGATTTGGTTCTGTTTATTGCTGAAATTGATGTAACCGTTTCTAATATAAAAACTGCTAAAAAGTACAATTTGGTTTGCCCACAAATTGTAAAAACCAAAGAAGAAGAGAACTTCATAGAGTTAATTGAACTACGACACCCCATTATTGAAGCGGGAGAAGAGCAAGGTGTGTATGTTCCTAACGATATTATTTTAGGAGAACTAAGCCTTGCTGGTGAAGAGTTTAAAGATAATGTTCTTATTAAACACTCGAATCCCATTAATTTATATGATAATAAAATGCACGGAGTATTATTATATGGAATAAATTCCAGTGGAAAATCTTCTTTAATGAAATCTGTGGGAATTGCTGTTGTTTTAGCTCAATCAGGATTTTATGTGCCGTGTAAATCAATGCGTTTTTCTCTTTTTGATGCTATATATACACGTATTAGCGGAAGCGATAACATAGCAAAAGGGTTGTCTTCTTTTGCCGTTGAGATGTTAGAGTTAAAAAATATTTTCAACCGAGCTACTAAAAAATCTTTAATATTAGGCGATGAAATTTCTCACAGCACAGAAACCATGAGTGGAGTAAGTATAGTTGCCAGTGCTATTTTAAAACTAGCAAAACTAGAAGCACTCTTTTTGTTTGCTACACACTTGCACCAACTGCCCGAACTAGAAGAGATTGAACAACTAAAAAATGTGATTTGTTTGCATTTAAGTGTAATGTACCAAGATGAAGAGGACAAGCTTATCTTTGATAGAAAGTTAAAATATGGAAGCGGCAGCAGTATGTATGGGCTTGAATACGCAAAGTCGTTGCATATGGATAAAGAATTTTTACGCGTTGCCAATGAAATACGCAAAAAAATAACAGATGATTACGAACCCATAGAAAGAATTACACAACAAAAAAGAAGCAACTACAATAAAAATATGATTATTTCCACGTGTACCATTTGTGCAAAACCCGTGGACGATGTTCACCATATTAAAGAGCAATCACGTGCCAATAAAGAGGGGTTTATAGGACATATGAATGTTAATCACAAATATAATTTAATTCCACTTTGCAAAGAACACCACAAAATGGTGCATGAGGGGAAAATTAATATCAACGGATTTGTGGCAACGTCTAAAGGGTTGGAGTTGCATTATACGTATTTAGAAAATAAGAATTAAAAAAATATTTTCACTTTTTTCTCTATCATATATTTTTTATTTTTCTTCGCAATTTTATTCTACATATTATTTTAAAATTTCTAACATTCAGGTAAGTCCTATTGTTAACACATTTGTAAAATAAAATATTGTACACTATCTGAAATATTAATATTAAGGAAAAATCACTCTATGACATATGAATTTTGGAATAAATTTAATGATTTTTTGCCTTATGAACTTCAGATAAAATTTGATATTCGCTTGTGTAATGTGATTTCCAAACTTGAACTTTTTTTCAAAGAAGTGATGATTGATTCTGTACAAAAAGAACAAATTTCTTTTTTTCTAGCAGGTTCATGTATTAAAGAAGATACATTCAGAGATATTGATTTGATTTTTCCTAACAAAGAAGATAAAGATGATATTAACAATAGCCTGAATCAACGCTATTTTGAATATGAAAACAACTCTTATACATACCACTTTAAAGATGATATTTTTCAACTGGTTTTTCGAGAAAAATTTAAACATGCTTCATTAGAATTTTTAGTTGATGGTTTTGATTTTGATTCAACTAAAATTGCATTCGAATGCATTTTAAACACTCAAACAAAAAAAATAACTATTTTAGATTGCAATATTAAAGAGGAATTTATTCACTACATTCAAACTAAAATAAACAGACTTTCTCGTATTAGTATCAATCCTTTTGTTTCATTACAAAGAGCTATACACTTCTTAAAACGAGGTGATGATGTTCCTTATGGAGTTTTTCTAGCCATTTGTACTAAAATTGCTCAATTAGATGTTAATATAAATGACAACA
>Ga0265294_10010981_pt1 | contig 10233 bp, 9 predicted proteins | sample MunlanPumphouse3_FD_192504 | JGI IMG/M metagenome (GOLD analysis project Ga0265294, IMG submission 192504) | Groundwater microbial communities from a municipal landfill in Southern Ontario, Canada - Pumphouse #3 | ecosystem: Environmental > Aquatic > Deep subsurface > Groundwater | place...
CAACAGAAAAGAATGGAAGTTTTGAATCTTTCTATTGGGCTTAAGAATAAAAATCTTGATTCATTAGTTTCTGAATGGACATTTGATGGGCCGACTCCTGCAGGATCAGCTGCCACAAATAGTGATGTTAGGGACTCATGGGGTTATAATCACGGAGATATTACGGGTCATGCTCCAACCGTGAGAGAAGGGGAGGATTGTGTTTCTGAAAAGTGTTTAGAGTTTGATGGGACGAATTATGTTGAGTTAGGAAATATTGGTAATTTAAAAAAATTTACTTTTAGTTTTTGGGTAAATCCATTTGAATTAAATGTTGATTCTAACAATAATTATAGACTTATTATTACTAGTTCTACAAGTTATTTTGTATTGATCGAACAAGCAGGAGGGGTGAGTTTTAGAATTCCTGGAGTTACTACTGCAAATTTTGTTGCAGGAAAAGTACCTATAAATAAATTTACATTTGTAACATGTATGTATAATCAACAATATAGAACGATATATGTAAATGGTGTTAAGGTGGGAGAAGAAAATATTGGTTCTGGAACGCCAAATTTAGGTAACATAAATTTGCTTTATCCGTATAATGGTGTTTATGCATTTAAGGGTAGATTAGATAGTATCAGGGTTTACGACTCTGCTTTATCCATCTCAGAAATTAAACAAAATTACATTGCGGGATTAGATTCGTTACTTGAAAACGGGGCTATTTCAAAAAAGGAATATAATAAAAGATTATTAAATTTAGCAAAAAATGATTGATATTTTTAAAGCTTACGATATAAGAGGGGTTTATGGAGAAAATATAGATAAGGATGTAGCCTATAAACTAGGCCGATCTTTTGTTCTTTTTTTAAATAAAAAGCATCCTAAAATAGTTATAGGAAGAGATAATAGATCATCTTCTCCTGAATTATTTAATTTTTTAAAAAAAGGAATAATTGACGAAGGTGGTTTAGTTTACGATATTGGACTTTCAACAACCCCTATGTTTTATTTCGCAGACTGTTTTTTGAAAGGTGAGGGTGGAATAATGATAACGGCAAGTCATAATCCAAAAGAATATAATGGATTTAAGATTGTAGGAAAAAATGCTTCTCCTATTTCAGAAGATAGCGGACTTATTCAAATAAGGCATATTTTTGAGAATTTGGGAAATAGTCCCAAAAAGAAGGGTAAAGTAATTAAAAAAAATGTTTTAAAAGAATATGTTAAACATATTTCAAAAGATTTTGATTTAAAAGATTTTGATTTTAAAATTGGAATTGATACAGCTAATTCTATTTCTTCAATTTTGATAGACGAAGTATTTAAAAAGACAAATTTAAAGATGTATCATATTAATAAAGAACTTGATTCTAATTTTCCAAATCATGATCCAGACCCACTTCAAAAAAAGAATTTAAGGCAATTAGCTGATTTAATTAAAGAAAAGAAATTAGATTTAGGAATTGCTTTTGATGGAGATGGAGATAGAATTGTCTTTTTAGACGATAATGCAAAAGTTGTTTCTTCTGATATTGTTTTAGCGCTTATTTCTGATGTTTTAGGAAAAAAAGTATTATATGATTTAAGGTGTTCTAATATTATTTCTGAAATTGCAGGAGAAAAGGCTTATAAAAGCAGAGTAGGACATTCTTTTATTAAAAAAATAATGAAAGAGGAAAAAATATATATGGGGGGAGAGTACTCAGGACATTTTTATTTGAATGATGAATATTGTTTTGAGGCGCCTTTCTTTATTTTGTTTAAGCTTTTAGAACAAATGAAGTTATCTTCTAAAAATTTATCAGAAATTGTCAAACCTTACCAAAAGTATTTTCACTCGGGAGAAGTTAATTTTAAGGTAGATAGTAAAGATAAAATAATTAAAAAAATTGAAGATAAGTATAAAGACGGAGAAAAAACAAAAATAGATGGGGTTAGAATAGATTACGATGATTATTGGTTTTTAGTAAGACCTTCAAATACTGAACCTGTTTTAAGATTGATTATTGAAGCAAAAACAAATAAATTGTTAAAAGAAAAAGAAAAAGAGTTAAAAGAGTTAATAAATGAATAAAATTAATCTAATTTAAAAATCGAAATAATTAAAAAAAGGGACTTATATAAGTCCCATTTTTTTTCTAACTTCTATTATTGTTTTTTGAGCTTCTTTTCTTGCTTTTTCTGCGCCTTCATCTAGTAATTTCCATACATAATCAGGGTTTTCGTAATATTCGTCACGTTTCTTTTTAAATTCTCCCAATTTTAGAACAAGTAAATCTGCTAGATCTGTTTTAAATTCAGCATAATTCTTATTTTTATAATCTTTTTCAAGATCGCTTATGCTTTTATTTGAAAAAGCAGAATAAATGGACAAAAGATTAGATATGCCTTTTTTGTTTTCCTCATCAAACTTTATTATTCTTTCTGTATCTGTTTCTGCAGACATTATTTTTTTCCTTATACTTTCTTTGTCTTCAAAAAACGTTATGCATCCTTTTTGATCACCTGATTTAGACATTTTTTTAGAAGGATCTCTTAAGGACATTATTTTAGCCTGTTTTTTTGGAATAAAAGCTTCTGGGATGGGGAATGTTTCTTTAAACTGTTTATTAAATTTAAGAGCTGTATTTCTTGTAAATTCAACATGTTGTTTTTGATCTTTACCTACAGGCACTTTTTCTGCTTTGTATAATAAAATATCAGCTGCCATTAAAATAGGGTAATTTAAAAGTCCGGCATTTACATATTCTTTATGCTGCTTTGACTTATCTTTGAATTGTGTCATTCTTTGAAGCTCTCCAACAGGAATTATAGTTCCTATAAGCCATGCTAATTCAACGTGCTCTTTAACTTGAGATTGGATAAAGAAAGCGCATTTTTGCGGATCTGTCCCTGCTGCTAAATAAGTGACAGCAAGATTAAATATTTTATCCTTTAATGTTTTTGGATCATATGGTGTGGTTATAGCATGCCAGTCAGCAATGCAAAAATAACATTCATTATTCTCTTGTAAATCTATCCATTGTTTGATTGATCCTAAATAGTTTCCAATATGGATTTCTCCAGTTGGACGAGCTGCACTAAATATTTTCATATTTTATACTTCAATTATTACTGGCAATACCATTGGGCGTCTTTCCGTTTTTTTAAACAAGAATTCTCCAATGTCATCCCTTACTTTATCTTTCATGTATGTCCAGTTTACAATTCTACCTGATCCAGTCGCTTCTTCGATAGCTCCCACAACTCTTTTTCTTGTTTCTTTTAATAGTTCCTGAGATTCTTTTAGATAAACAAAACCTCTTGAAATAATATCTGGGGAAGTTTGAACTTTTCCAGTTTTTTTATTTACTATAGCGATAACAACAAAAATTCCATCCTCTGCAAGAACTTGTCTATCTCTTAAAACTATTTCACCAACATCTCCGATTCCAAGACCGTCAACCATGACGTAATTTGCAGGAACTTCTTTTTTATCAATGTATGCCTTGTTTTTTTGTAGATTAATAATGTTCCCGTTATCTGCCACAATAATATCTGATTTTGCAATATTACATTCTTCTTCAGCTAATCTAGCATTTGCAACAAGCATGGAATATTGACCATGAACAGGCATGAAAAACCTTGGCTTCATGGTGTTTATCATTTCTTTTAATTCATCTTGTTTTGCATGTCCTCCAGCGTGAATATCCATCATGCCATAATGATATATAATAGCATTTTGTCTTAAAAGATCATCTTTTAGAGATTGTACAGCTCTTTCATTTCCAGGAATAACAGATGAAGAGAATACCATAGTGTCTCCTGGTTTAATTGAAATAGTAGGATGTTCTTTTAATACTATTTTCATCAGCCCTGCAGTTTCTTCTCCCTGGGCTCCAGTACACATGATAGTTACCTCATCGTCTTTATAATTATTGACATCGCTTACTTTTTTTATGATAGTGCCTTTTTTAGCTTTTAAAAGCCCCAGCTCTTTAGTTAGCCATATATTTGTTTTCATTGAGTGTCCAACAATAGCCACCTTTCTTCCATGTTTTTCAGATAAGGTTATTATTTGCTGAAGTCTATTAATTAAAGAAGAGAAAGTAGCAACAATAATTCTTCCTTTTGTTTTTTTAAATATTTCACCTAAGTTTTTGTTAATTTCTTTTTCAGATAAAGAATGACCTTCTTGTTCGGCTCCTGTTGAGTCTGACATAAGAAGGGTAATGCCTCGTTCTCCTATTTTTTTAAGTCTGGCAAAATCAGTAGGAGTTTCATTTACAGGGTATTTATCAAATTTAAAATCAGATGTATGCACGACATTCCCTACTGGAGTTTCTATAAATATTCCTAAATTATCTGGAATTGTGTGTGTTTGTTTAAAGAACTCAACTTTAAAAGGACCTAAATCAATTTTTGATCCATCTTTAACTTCTGTTATTTTAAGTTTTGGTTGCGTAGGCAATTCTTCTTGACGTTTTAATATTATACCTCTTGTGAGTGGACTTGCATATATTGGAGGATTTCCTATTCTCGCCATTATGTATGGCACTGCACCAATATGGTCGTAGTGCCCATGGGTAAATAAAACACCAACAATATTTTTATATTTTTTATTTTTTGTTAAATATGCAATATTTGGAATAATATAGTCAATTCCCGGCATATCTTCTTCTGGCATTCTAAATCCCATATCAATCACTAGTATTGAATCCTTGTACTCAACAAGCATCATATTTCTTCCAACTTCTCCAAGCCCTCCTAGTGGTATAATCTTAAGGTAAGGTTCTATTTGTTTTTTTATTTCTTTTGTTTCCATATAGTTAATAATTAATACATTTTTTATATCTTCTTTTTTCTTGAAAGACAAATCTCTTCAACATTATCGGGTATATTTAAAAGAGGTTTTTCTTCTCTAATTTCTGGCACATGGCCATATTTATTATTTTTTATCCATCCCTTTGTTGTATAAAAGTATGCAGCTCCATTTTTATTTTGAATAGAGTCGTAGTCATGCCCACTCTCTTCAGAAACAAAGTTGCCTAGCTTCAAATCGGTAAGAGATGGATTAATCGTAACGTGTCCATAATCAAAGGGGATTAAAACAACATCATCTTTTTTTGCATGTACAAAATATACATCTTCTATAACATCTCTTCCTTTTTGCATAAGAAAGATTGCTTCCCCTTCTAAAACAATGTAGATTTCTCTAAAGTCATCATGATAATGACCTTTTGTTTTGATAAATTCTTCGCCAATTAATTTGCTTGGAATTTCTGTAATATCATATCTTGCGCTTCCTTTTTTGCTTACGCCTCTAAACATGTAATAGAGTTCTTCGTTTTCGTCAATATCTTTATTTAAAAAAACATTTTTCATATCTTTGGCATATCTAATAGAAGGTTTTATTTCCATATTTTTTTAGTTTTAATAAAAAGATTTTGAATATTGTTAAACCTTTCTCCCGGAGTAATTAATTTTTCCCCTTGAAAACCTTTAATCTTAGGGGAAACGTAATAAATATAATTTGGGGAGTATAATAAAATTGCAGGGTTTTCTTCAAAAAATATTTTTTCAAAATCTTTTAAATCGTTAATTAGGTTATCTTCAAAATTATAATATGATCTAATTTTTAAAAGAAGTTCGTCGGCTTTTTCATTTTGCCATAAACTTAAATTTAATCCTGGATCAAATATTTGTGTTGAATGAAAGTATGGCAAGAGGTTTGGCATAGACATTAATTTTTCTCCAAATAAGATCATATCATAATCTCTTTCTCTTATTATTTGCTTTATTTGACTATTGTCATATGTTTCTACATTTACCTTAACACCAATTTTTTCAAATTGCTTTTGTATATTTTCTGCAACTTTTGAAAGTATGGAGTAATTTGTTGTTTTTAAATTAAATTCCAATTTATTTTCAGTGCTTTCTCCTTTAAAACAAAGTTCATTTAATTTTGTTCTTGTAGATAATCCTACTTTTCCTGTTCCTTTACTTAAGCCATTTGGGGTAAGTACTTCATCAGCATATTTTTCTTGAAATTTAATAATGGCTTCTTTTGTTTCATTACCAAAATTAGAGGTAATTTTTTGGCTTTCGTAAATATCTGGAAAATTAGATAAGCATTCCTGAAGTTTTTGAACTTGTTTTCCTGTGCTACCGTATTGAAGGTCTTGATTAATATTAGAGTTATTAACTTTCTCTATTTTTTGAATTCTTATACCTTCTTCGCTTAAATTAAAATTATTATCTTCTAAAATTTCAATACTTTTATCTATGTCATAATCTATTTTATTTTCTTCAATACCATAGAATAGGGGAAGTATTGGAGAATATATATTGTGTCCTTGATTTAAAAGAATATCATTTAAAATTTCATCTCTATTTATGGCTAAACTCAAGGCTTTTCTTATCTCTTTGTTTTCTAAAATTTCATTTTTCGTATTTAAGAATATTCCAAAATAATTGGGAGTGGTGTATGAAATTTTATTATAGTCTATAGCAGAGGATAGGTGAGCATTATCAATTTGTCCTTTAATAAGGGCATTTTCAAGTTCTTTTTCAGTTGAATAAAAGTAAAAAACAATGTCTTTGATGTATGGCTGACTATTATAATAATATTCATTTGCTCTTAAATGGATGCTATGAATAGAACCATTTTCTTTAACTTTATATATCTTGTAAGGACCCGATCCAATTGGATGCAATATATTTAAATTTTTATCAGAGGCAAAATTTTGAGGTGGAATATTTTTAAAAACATGTTTTGGAATTATTTTAAAAGTGGTTAGGCTTTCTAAGAAACCTCCATATGGTTCAGATAATTTAAACCTTCCTTCAAAATCAGATACTTTTTCAAGAGTAACTCCAATAAAACTTGTTCTTAAAGGGCTTAAATAGTCCGCGTCTTGCACGATGTTAAATGTAAAAATAATATCATCTAACGTAAGGGGTTTTTTATCGTGCCATAAAACATTTTCTTTTATTTTAAAATCAAATGTTTTTCCATTATTTGAAAAATTATAGCTTTCAATAAGGTCATTCACCATTTCTCCATTTTTTCCATATTTTATTAAGCCTGAAAAAATGAGCTCTGTGATATCTTTATCAGTATCCGATGTAGAACTATAAACAGGATTGATATGTTTTGGTTGTCCTAAAAGTCCTTCTTTAAAATTTCCTCCATAGGCGGGAACAGAAATAGTATTACTATTATATATATTTAAAAGTAGAAATAGGGAAGAGGAAATAAAGGTAATTAAAAAAACCAAGAAGAGAATTTTTTCTAGTATTGAAAAAGTTTTGAATGATTGTCCCCACTGATTAAAGGAGGGCATTTTTATTTTTAAAAACATTTTAGTATATCAAATTGGCAAGAGATAGACCAATAAATATAATCACAAGAATAATAGTAATGATTAATATTTTTTTTTGCGCACCTCTTCTTGTAGAATAAATTTCTCCTCCTCCTCCAAAAGCAGAACCTAGAGCAGTTCCTTTTTGCTGAATCAATATTAAAATAATAATCAATATTGAGACTATTCCTTGTATAATTAATAATATGTTATTCATTTTTTTACAAAAGAAGTAATGATTTCTACCCCGACCACAATCAATGAAAAGTATAATAAATTCATTATTCCATTAATTTCAAATCGAGTTTCAGGAAAGAAAACATCAGTTATCCAAATTAATGCCATTATTATAACAATCGTAAAAAGATTTAGGGTTATTATTCTAATTGGCAATGTGATTAATTGAAGTACAGGCTTCAAGAAAAATAATAACAAACCAATAACTATTCCTACAAATATAATAGTTTTAATATCTCCATCTGTAGTTACTCCATCTATAAAATATACGGCTAGTCCTGTGGAGACTATACCAACTAATATTTTAGTGATGAGGTTTGCTATCATTAAAATAATGATAATATAAAGGAAAAATAAAGTCAATACTGTGGTTTAAATTAAAGAATAGAAACTAATGAATGTCAATTCGTTGACAATTTTTTTAATTCCGCTAATATTAGCAGTGAAAGGTCATAACTGCTAATTAATTAAAATATTAACGATATGAAATTAAAACCATTAACAAATCACGTTGTTATTGAACCGGTTAAACCGGAAGAAAAAACTAAATCAGGCATTGTCCTGCCAAATATGGGAGAGGAATCTCCAGAACAAGGTAGGGTTATTGCAATTGGATCTGATGAAAAAATAGAGGTCAAGGTAGGGGACAAAGTTGTTTTTTCTAAGTATGGTCCTACTAAAATAAAGGTTGAAGATAAAGATTATTTAATAGCTAGTCAAGATGATATTTTGGCTATAATTGAAGAATAAAAATATGGCTAAACAAATTTTTTATAACGAAGAAGCGAGAAAAAAAATAAAAGCAGGCGTTGATAAGCTTGCTGATGCTGTAACAATAACATTAGGACCTAAGGGTAGAAATGTTGTTTTAGGAGGTTCTTACGGCGGACCTACAATAACTAATGATGGAGTTACAATTGCAAAAGAAATTGAACTTGAAGATAGTGTTGAAAATATGGGGGCTGAAATTGTAAAACAAGTTGCTGAAAAAGCGAATGAAGTTGCAGGAGATGGAACGACCACAGCCACACTATTAGCTCAAACTTTGATAAGAGAAGGGCTTAAAAATGTAACAGCTGGAACAAACCCTCTTGCGATTAAAAGAGGATTGGAAAAATCAGCTGATGTAGTCATTTCTGAGCTTAAAAAAATGTCAAAAAAAATTGATACAGAAGAGAAGTATGCTCAGGTTGCTACAATTTCTGCTGAAAATGAAGAGCTTGGAAAATTAATTGCTTCAACTATTGCTGAAATTGGAGTAGATGGCCCTGTTTCAATTGAAGAATCTCAAAAATTAGGAATTGAAAAAGAAATTGTAAAAGGTCTTCAATATGACGAAGGATATGTATCACCATATATGGTAACTGATCCTGAAAGAATGGAAGCGGTTCTAGATAATCCTTATATTTTAATTACTGATAAAAAAATATCTGCAATAAAAGAGATTTTACCTATTTTAGAGAAAGTAATTGAATCAGGCAAAAAAGACATATTAGTTATTGCGGAAGAGTTTGAGGGGGAGGCACTTGCAACAGTAATTGTTAATAAATTAAGAGGAACATTTAATTTAATTGCAACAAAAACTCCGGGATTTGGTGATAGAAAGAAAGATATGTTAGAGGATATTGCAATTGTTACAGGAGGAAAAGTTATTTCAAGTGATTTAGGATTAAAGTTAGAGGATATTGATCTTGACATGCTTGGACAAGCAAGAAGGGTGGTCGTTACAAAAGATAATACAATCATAACAGAAGGAAAGGGAGATAAGGAAAACATTGAGGCCAGAATCAAGCAGATTAAAGCTCAGATAGTAAATACAAAATCTGATTTTGATAAAGAAAAGATGCAAGAAAGATTGGGAAAATTATCTTCAGGAGTTGCTATTATTAAAGTGGGCGCTGCTACAGAAGTTGAACAAAAAGCAAGAAAACATAAGGTGGAAGATGCTTTAGCTTCAACAAGAGCAGCTATTGAAGAAGGTATTGTTCCTGGAGGAGGAACAGCACTTTTAAGATGTCAAAAAGTGCTAGATGAGTTAGAACTTGAGGGAGAAGAGCAGGTAGGTGTAGAAATTATGAAAAGAACACTTGAAGAACCTATTAGAAAAATAGCTGAAAATGCAGGAAAGGATGGCGCAGTAATTGCTTCTGAAGTTAAAAAACTTTCTTTTGAAGAAGGTTACGATGCTTTAAATGATAAATTTGTAAATATGTATGAATCTGGAATAGTTGATCCAACAAAAGTTGTAAGATCATGTATTCAGAATTCACTTTCAGCAGCCTCAATGCTGCTTACAACAGAATGTGTTGTTGCAGAAATAAAGGAAGAAAAGCCTGATATTAATCCGGGAGGAGGAATGCCTCAAATGTACTAAAAAGAAAGAAAGGCCCTGCTCCAAGCAGGGCTTTTTGTATTAGATACAAAAATTGACACGATCATTAATTGTGCTAATATCTAATTAAATTAACGCTCAAAATATTATTATAATTCTTAGTAAAATTATGTTTTTAAAATCAAAGAAATTTTGGATTATAGCAGTTATTGTTTTAATTATTGTCCTTGTTTGTACTGGCTTTACGTCCTCAAAAAATGTAACTTCTTTGTACGAAACTATAAAGGTTAAAAGAGGTGATTTAATTCAAACAGTAGATGTTACTGGAAAAAT
>Ga0265294_10010983_pt1 | contig 10233 bp, 12 predicted proteins | sample MunlanPumphouse3_FD_192504 | JGI IMG/M metagenome (GOLD analysis project Ga0265294, IMG submission 192504) | Groundwater microbial communities from a municipal landfill in Southern Ontario, Canada - Pumphouse #3 | ecosystem: Environmental > Aquatic > Deep subsurface > Groundwater | place...
AAAACGATCAGCCCGAACTCGATTTCGGGTTTTAACCCTTAACAAAGGAACCATATCATGAACACCCCAAACGCAATCCCCGCCAAACGCTCCTTCAATTACAACGGTATGCAGTTGGACGATCCCGATCCTTCCATGCCGCCGGAAAAAGTCATTGAATTCCATGCGCTTCTCCACGCCGAACTGACCAACGCGACAATCAAAGGCCCCAGCACCGGAGGCGACGGCACGCAGAATTATCAGGTCGAAGTGCAAATCGGAGATTTTAATTGAAAAAATCCAAGCTCAGTCCAAAATGGAAAAAACGTTTCTTCCCAAAACCGAAAGAAGAGCGACTGAGCCTGGCTGATTTCGACGAAGGAAAATTGGAATGTTCGGAACGCTTATTCAGGAGCCTGGCACAAAGCAGGCCCACCGCCATACCGGGAAGCGTGCTGCCCCCGCTTATCTGACCGTTCCAAACCTTAAAAAGGTTCAGGAAAAGTTCGAGCAAGGCGCTAATGAAGTGGAGATTGCCCGGGTCATTGCCGGATTGGATTCGATCTATCCGCTGGACTCGCTTTATTCTCCCGAAACGTCGCCAGGCGCCTTTCTGGTCGAGGCTGTGAACAAATGGATACAAAGCATTTTTCCGCCGCAGCTTTGCGAGGAACTGGATATTTCGATCACTCTGGAAGAATACCGCTATGCCTGTTGGGAATCAGGGGAAAACGCTCCGGAACACTCACTCACTTTCACTTTCTCCCTGGGAAATTTCCTCAACGAATATTTTCCGCTCGGTGAAGTTCTCGAAACCTATGAGAAGCAATCTCCCGGACTGGGATGCCATCTGCTGCGTCTCTTGAGCATCTGCCCGTTGAATATCGGAACGCCGGAAAACATGTACGAAATGAATTCGTATTTTTACTGGTATGGCGAAGACACGGAGAAGATGGCTTTCAATGAGCGCTATGAGGAATATCTTGCAAGCTGTGAGGATGAGGAGGATGAAGATTCAATCCGGGACTACGTCAGGGAATGCATTATAGGATTTACCTTCGAGCAGTTCGAATCCTGTCTACCGGGCTGGACTTTCAAGCGGGAACTGTGCAATGTCGAATATAAGGGGCCGATTCCGGAGGAACTGCGCAAACTGGAAGATACCTTTCAGGCGTATTCCGCATTGAAAAAATGCCATTATGAATTTCCGAATACAAATCTTCCGGGATGTATCGTGCCATTGGACCAGAACTCATATGATTTCTTCTGTGATGTTCTCAATAATGCCGGCGATGACCTGATGCAATATGGCGAAGACTATTATTTTTCCGGACTGCACTGGATCCTGGATTCAACCCGAACCCCGCGATTGTGTAAAACCCTGACGGAAATCCAATGCGTGCTGCGCTTTTTTTCAGCCTGCATGGAATTCCTGCTGCAATACCAAAGGGAGTACCCCGAAAATGCTTGACGTTAAATATCAAAACCATAGTCAAACCTTTTCCCTGACGCATGCGCTGCTCTTTTATCAGGATCAGTCGCAACAGACGCTGGCGACCTTACACGAGGTGCGGAATAAACAGCTTCTGCAGGGCAAAGCCGTAAATGTCGCGGAACTCGATGACCTGTTTCATTCTCCCGGCCAGCGTATCCGGATGAGTCTGATACCGCCGCAGGTCATTGCCTGTTCGAGAACGGAAGTACTCTGGTTCGAACGCTCGCGTATCCGGCCGATTTATTTCAACGTACCGGAAGAAGAACCGAAACGGCAATTCCTGAACCGGATTTCCGGAGAGGAGGTAGTCTGGCCGAACCTGCTCTTTAAAATCTCACGGGAAGAAGTCTACTGCTGGGCAGTAAAAAGTTCCGCCAAGCCGGGACTCGATACGAAACTTTATCGAGCGCCGTTCACCAATATATTTATCGATGACAAAGTCTGTTTGCCGAACGGTATTCCGAATAACCCGGATGATGACATCGTTGAATACGCCGGAAAAGCCCTGAATGTCATTTTTCGGGGACATTTTTCACACTTATACGGAGAGCGGGTCAAACGGATCGGGTATTACCATGGACTCGACCGTTTCTGGGAATACATGGTCAAACAAACCGCCAAAGGAAAAATCAAAAGTTTTCCCGCGAAACACCTTATTCCAACTACATTAACCGTAAGGAGCATTCTTTCATGAAGCATCTGACTCCGCCTGAATTCCACACGCATCCGGTTTATATCGAACTGGTCGGCGCCGGGGCGACCGGCTCGCTGATCCTGTCCGGGCTGGTACGGCTCCACCTTGCCATGCTTGAACTCGGACATCCATACGGGCTCAGGGTGCGCTGCTGGGACTTTGACACGGTTTCGCATGCCAATATCGGACGGCAATTATTCACGAATGAAGAAATCAACCGCAATAAAGCTGTATGTTTAATATCTCGCTACAATTATCACTACGGTTTGGACTGGGCCGCGGAACCGCGCCGTTTCGCCGAAAGCTCAGGCTACCGGCAGGGCTGCACGGTGATAATTTCCGCTGTCGATTCCCGTAAATCGCGTTCGGAGATCAACAAGTGCTTGCGCGATTACCACAGCGCTTATTTAATTGATTGCGGCTGCGGCCGGGATTTCGGCCAGCTCTGCTGCGGTAACGGTTCGTCGGAACTCCCGTATCCCTGGCAAAAACACCCGGAAATGCTCGATTCCGCGAAAGATGAGGTCCAACGTTCAAGCTGTTCAATGGCGGATTCATTGCAGCATCAGGGACTTTTTATCAACCAATGGATCGCTACCGGAGTCCTCGAAATGATCTGGCAACTGTTCAGAAAAGGCGGGCTGGATTATTCCGAACTCTATTTCAACCTCGCCAACGGCAGAATGAGGCCGGTTGCAGTTCAAAATTACAGTCCGAAAAATGAGGAGAATTGACGCTAGTAATCTTCAGGCGACTCATATTATTTTTTGAGCAGCTTTTTGACTTCACATTTCAGGGTTGGCAAACCTTCAGTTATTGTATCCCAGACGATACTGTCGAGAATGTTATCATAGCCATGGACAATTCGGTTTCGCATGCCGATAATTTCTCGAGTTTGGGATATATTGACCGCCGGGTCAAGTTTCAGGATATGGTTCATCGCTTCACCGATAATCAGGAGCCGCAGATTTACCGAGTCTTGAATAGTGAGATCAGAGGAATAATCCTCGTATTTCATTCCTTGGGTCCGTTCTTCTATGATCTCAATCGCCTGTTTGATATCTTCAAGGTATTTATCTATTTCATGCCTCATATAGTAAAACCTTGTGCTGATTGACGGATTCAATGAAATAAGGATTTTTCAATGAATCCTCTGTAACCAGATCGACATTCTTATTAAAAGCCTTTTCCAGTTCGCCAATAAGGTTGAAATAAGTCTTGGAAATGCCCTTGAAATACTTTGAATCGAATTTGACCAAAAGGTCAATATCACTGTTTACGGTAAACTGGTCATCGCTTACGGCTGAGCCAAAAAGATACAAAGATTTTACTCTATGCTGTCTGCATAGTTCTCTGATTTTATCCATATTTTCTGATATGATCCGGTTCATGGCCAACCTTTACCTGATATTTTCTGTTCATAATATACATCAACAGTTTTTAATAGTCAAATTACTTTGAGGCAGTTACCTGAGCGCACAAATTGCTTCGGCATGGTTTATTATATGTTTTCCAATGTAAAACAACTACTTTTCATTGGAAAATCAAATACCTTTTTTATCGCAGGGAAATATTACTTCTCCCGGATTCTCCGGCGCGGCAGTCGAAAGCGACCGCGCCGGCTGAGAGGAACTATAAAGAGTTCCGGCCGAGAGTGGAAGAAAAATCCTATACAGGAGAAAAAACTATGCCGATCAAAACCGAAGATCCGCAGGCCCTTGAAAAACTGGAAGCGAAACTTAAAAAGCTCACCAAGCGCCAGGAAATGATGAAAAACATTAATTGTATTCTCCGCAATGCCCGGACTTCGAAAGCAGAAAAGATCAAACTTGTCTGCGAAAAGTACCAGCTCCAGCCGGAAACTGTCGAAAAACTGATGAATCCGCCATACAGCTATATGAAAGTCGGTTTTCAGAGTTTTGAACTCAGTAACAATAATGCCGAGGTAAACAGGATAAAGAAAAGAATCAAGCACGTTTCCCGTTATCAGGCGGAAGCACAGAAAGTTGAAGAAACCGGCGAACTTCCGGAAATCGAATTTGACGGCGGCAGCATCGTGGATAACGTGCCGTATAACCGGATTCAGATATTCTTTGACGAAAAACCGGATGCCGATATTCGAACTAAACTCAAGCGAAATGGTTTCCGCTGGGCGCCGAGCAACGGAGCCTGGCAAAGTTACCGGAATCGGCATACTCTCGATTGGGCAAAGCAGGAATTTAACGTGGAGAAAGCCATATGACTATCAAATTGCAATGGGGACTGAATCCGGTCCCGGAAAATGCCTGTGCCGCCTGGGGTGCCCGCGCTATTCTGGAGAGGCAGGCCTTGACCTGCTGCCGGACCGTCAAGATTTTGCTGCTCCGGAAATGCCGGAATCCGGCAAGAAAACATTCATCAACTGGATCAATAATATCGCTCTGCCAAAACTGCGAAAACATATCGTCGATCAGGCCTGGCGCAATGACTCGGAAGAAGTGTTTGAACTCCATGAAGAAGTTTTTCATGCGCTCGCTTCCTGTAAAAAATCTTACGGATACTGTTACATTTTATGCTGGCAGAAAAAATAAACATTGAACAACGGAGAAAACCATGCACAAACAAACCTTGAAAAATCTGCTTCGCTATCATACAAATGTTACGTTTGAAGAATTCCATCGGGAGATTTTTCCGGATTTCAAACTGGCCGGATCAGTCAATTACCTGAACAACAAGTTCCGCATCTTCCATGACTGTTTTTTCCTTTTTCTGGCGGAGCTGGATGAATGTCGTCTTGAGTATCTTGCCGACGCCATTTTAAAGCGATACGGCAGCGACGATCCGGAATATTGCGACATCGTGGAAAAAGCGGAAAAAATCCTGACACGCAACAAAATCAAAAATCCTTCGGAAAAAGTCCGAGATGAAATCATGCTGGAAACCGACGAACTGCTGGTTAATGAATTATATCCGTTCAAGACCAAACTCGACACGGAAGGACGTGAAATGGAGCTTGTAGTCATTCACGGCCTGATTGAGCAACTTGAACCAATCAGCCGGGGGGAATTCTGACATAAATCTGACTTCTCATTGACTGAATAGCTGATAAATGTAAAACTTGTCAACAGAAATATGTCGTATTTATCAATCTTCAGATTCCAGAAATTCTCTTCCCTTATCTGTCAAACGATATTTTTGTTTGCTGCTCGTGGGTTTATCAGGAATAGTCATTTCAAGAAGTTTTGCATCCAATAACGGGTTAATGACCTGGTTCCTAAACTTAGTGCGGTCAGATCTTTTGATTATCTTCATCAAATCAGCTACAGTCCTGTCTTCGATGCAGTTATGCATAATTTTAACTTGGTGCCGACTTAGTGCCGACTTGGTGCCGTCAGGAGTGTTGTCATGGGTTTTTAACTGACCCCTTGATTGCTTACGCCGAATAGTAGTTATCCAAAAACCGGAATCCAACTTGATTTCCGGTTCAGGCAAACCAGCCTTGCGGCAGCGTGTGATCATGTCTCTAATACCAGTACCCATACGTTCGATGTATTTGACCAAATACATGGGTTCAGCTAATAACGGGTTCGCCGGAACGGAAGCATGCGGCCCTCGCAATTTTTCCAAAGTAAGTGTTGGCGGCAACGTTCCTGGATTCCAGATTTCAAGCCGGTCTTTGAATAACATTACCTGTACGCTGGCATTGCTGGTATAAGCACGATGAGCCACGGCATTAACGATAGCTTCGGATACTACCTCCTGAGGAATTTCGTACTTTGTCGGAACCTGTGTGCTCTCCGCACGGGTGCCGGTCCACAAATCAATCTTAGACAACACAAAATCTTTAGCTTGATCCACCAAATCGAAAACCGTTCCCTTGTAGACCTGATACGATGGAATAGGCTTGACTACTTCAGTGCCGTGAAAATGCGCGCATTTTACTTCAGAAGTAATAAGAAAACGTTGCGGCTGTTTACCGAAAAGCAAAATGGCCGCATGTGTCGGGCGACCGTTATCCAGCAAATTCAGATGGGTCAGCACCTCTAAAGGTTCAGCGTCTTCCGGTAACGGAAAACCCCGGCCGCGCCGGGCCAGTCCAAGAAAACGAATAATTTTCTCGTTATCAAGATCATCCAGTGTAGCGTTTCGACAAGATGCAGCATCAAACGGAGCAAAACGAATTAATTCCCGTTCTTCCAGAACTTTAATCAGGCTGGCATATACAGCGGCAATTAGCTCCTCACATGAATTTATTCTGCGACGAATAAGTTCTGAACCAACTTCGGCAATCAATGCTTTCATTTTAGGAGAACGTATGGTATCATCGGTTCCCTTAACATAGATCAGGCGATATTTCTCCAATTCTGAAGCCAGATTGAATTCGCGGTGTGTAGGTGAAAGTCCTTTGTCATCCTCATTGCCGTATTCGTTGGCAAAAATACCGATATAGATGTCACATTTTCTAACTTCATCCAGATAGCAGGCATCAGCACACTGATCGGCTGCAGGCATATCTTCAAAAAGAAAGACTTCAAAAAAGCGGCGTAACAAAGCATCTCCCTGAATATAATCTCTTAATGCTGTTCGTTCCTCAGAAAGTTCTTTTTGTGTACTGCTTATAAAAATTCTTAACGGAGTCATTTAATTATTCCCACTTGCTTTTTGTTTTTTTTCAAAACATACACAAAGAAATTTTCCAGATATTTGTAAAGAATCATAGTCCTAATCCAAGTAATTCGTCTCATATTTTTTCCGTTTTCCGGAACTGTCGAGTTCCTTTATGAAACCGGCTTTAAGGAATATGCCTATATTGCGGTGAATTGTCGATTTCGCGTGGATGGCGTCCTGTTTCTTAGCTTCCTGGAAAAGCTCGCCTATGGAATACGTTCCTTCCATGGAATAAATTGTATTTAACAGATTTTCCCGTTCTATTGTGTAAACATGCCCAAACTCTTTTAAGTGATACCGCATGCTTTCAACATTGATTTCTGATGACATCTTTCATTTCCTCATGTAATTCAACATCAGTACATTAGCAGTATTTGTGTTTTTTGCAAGGAAAATAGCTGCCGGAATAATGCCTGCCCGTAATCGGAAAAAATCCTCAAAATCAAAATAAAGGAATTGAACCGTACCCATGAATAATAAAATCAAACAAGCTGTCCGTGAAGTTCTTGAAGTAGAATGCAGCAAAAATAAAGATGGAATGTTTTACACGGAAATCTATGCGGATTATCGGGATGAACTGAGCGATAAAGAAATTTTGAAAATCTGCCAAGCCGATGATCCGCGCGAAGCGCTCGACGAGCAAATCATGGAAAGTTATGAAAACTGCGAATGTGAATGCGAATCCGAACTGCTGAAAAAGATCATGGAAACCGAAACAATCGCAAATGCCATTGAAGCCGGAGAAACCACAGAAGATGAAATCACGGAATTAGTTCAGGAAAAACATTATACAGATATTCCACATGAACACTTTCTGAAGCAGAATATTTATGTTGATATTCTCATAAACGCCGGTGATCTGAATTTTGATTATACGCTCAATGCGCCTTTTGCAAGCTGGGCCGGACGAGATGCTAAAATCATTGATGAAAATTCAGGTATCCTGTGGCTGTCCCGTCAACAGGGATATATGAAAACCGCGTTAACTAAAACTCTCCGCGACCGGGAAACCAATGACAATGAGTTTCTGAAATCAGTCTTAACCGAAGTCGAAAACGTTACAACTTCAATGAATGTCCTGACTTTCCTGGTCAAAATGCCTCTGAAAGAATGGTTCAAGTTCCATGACGCGATCAGCAAAGAAAAACCGCTAAATGATTGCTATTTTCCCCGGAAGAGCAAAGGGTGCGGTTACATCATTTTGGACAAAGGAACAACCTGCGGCTTGTATGATCCATGGAACGGAGCCGGAAGCCTCCTTGAAATTCAACTCGAAAAAGACGTCAGGCTGCCGATCCGGATGATTGATTCGGCCCGGCCTGACGGCAGTCGCGGTTATAGCATTAATGAAATTTACGGAATCTGTTCATCCGCCTGGACGGACAATGCCGTCAAGGAAATCCATGAACAGAAAAAAGTCACCAATCTCGATAACTTTTCCCCTGAAAATGAATTACGGCGGCGGGACGGATGAAAACTCTTTCAATCTGGTTCGCCGCGTCATGCCGGAAAGCCGCTGAAGCGCGGCCCCGGCATTTTTTACGGTTAAAACGAACCGAATGAAAGGAATATGGCATATGGAAGAAGCAATTCAACTTGAGCTTTTCGATTTCGAAGACACAGCCCCGGTAATGGAACTGCCGACATTAGCAAGTCTGCAAAAACCGCAAGTGAAAGTGCAAATCACTCCGCGGGAACCTGAAATAATTTCACGCGATAACTACCGGATAAGCCCGGATGACGTCCTGTGTCCGAGCGGCGCCAAACACAAGATCGCCGCGAATATCGAAACGATCCGGCTGCTCAGGGAATTGGAAGAATCCGGCAAGGCCGCCTCGGATGAAGACTGCCGGAAACTGATCCGGTATTCCGGCTGGGGCGGTGTTCCCCAGGTTTTCGATCCGGAAAAAACCGGATTTTCCAAAGAATATACCGAACTCAAGAGTGTTCTCTCAAACGAAGAATACGCTTCGGCAAGGGCTTCAACGCTGAACAGCCATTACACCCCGAAATTCCTGATCGAATTCATGTGGAAAATTGCTGAAAAAACGGGGATCACGCAGGGGAAATTCGGGGAGTTCGGAGCGGGCGTCGGCCATTTTATCGGGATGATGCCGGAAGCTTTCCAGGGGCATTTTTCCGCGGTTGAAATTGACGATATTTCAGGACGGATCATGAAACAGCTTTATCCTCGGGAGAATATCGTCATCAAAAATCTGCAGCAGACATTTATCAAGCGAAATTCGCTGGACCTCGTAATCGGCAATGTTCCGTTTGACCAGGTGGGAGTGCACGATTCGGATTACGTCGGCTATAATCTGCACAATTACTTTATCGCACGAGCGCTGGACGCACTGAAACCGGGCGGTTTTGCCATTTTGCTGACTTCAGCAAGCACAATGGATTCCAAAGCACTGAACGCGAGATCGAATTTTGCTTCACGCGCGGCACTGGCGGCGGCAGTCCGGCTGCCGAATACCGCGTTTGCGGAAATCGGAACGGAAGTTGTCGCAGATATTCTTGTTTTCCAGAAAGGAGCGCAAGCAGCCGAAAAATTCCTCGAACTGCAAAGCGTTGAGACCGCCGATTATACCGGGGAAATGCGGATCAACGAATATTTTGCCAATCACCCGGAAATGATCTTGGGAACGCTTTCAAATACCGGAAATATGTATGGACGTGCCGGAAGCGCCACCGTGCTGCCGTTTGAGAAGCCGCTCGCGGAATCATTGACCGTGCCGGAATTGACGATACAAACGGCTGCCCAGCCGGAAACGGATATGTTCGGAGTATGCGACAATGAGCCTGAAGAAATCGAACTTGACGAAGCGCTCCGGGAATATACGCTGTTTCAGCATGACGGCCGCATCTGGCAGTGCCGCAACCATAAAGGCGTGTTGTTTACGGATAATAACGGGCGGGAGTTTTCCGGCAAGGAACGCCGTAAAATCGAACACTTTATTGATTTCAAGGAACGCTTAAACCTGCTTTTGCAATACCAGCTCGATCCGAACTCCCTGGATAACGTCATTGAAGCACAGCGGGCAAAGTTGAACCGGAGTTATGATTTTCACGTCAGGAACTTCGGAAATCTCAACAACCGGATCATTCATCGCAATTTGCAGGAAGACCCGGATTATCTCAAGCTTGCCGCAACCGAAAACATCCGCAAAATAATCGAAACCTCGCTTGACGGGATCAAAACCCACCGCCTGGTCCATGAAAAAGGCGATATTTATTTCAAGCGGACGCAACATCCCTGGCGGGAGCCCGATCATGCCGACGACATTGTGCAGGCGGGAATGATCTCATACGCCTACCGGCACCGGGTCGAGCTTGATTATGTGGCAGGAATAATGAAACTTTCCAGAGATGACGCTTTAAAACAGTTGCTGGCTTCAGGCGAATTCTTTGAGAA
>Ga0265294_10010984_pt1 | contig 10232 bp, 9 predicted proteins | sample MunlanPumphouse3_FD_192504 | JGI IMG/M metagenome (GOLD analysis project Ga0265294, IMG submission 192504) | Groundwater microbial communities from a municipal landfill in Southern Ontario, Canada - Pumphouse #3 | ecosystem: Environmental > Aquatic > Deep subsurface > Groundwater | place...
AAAAGTCAATGCCAACCAACGTTACGCATCCAACTCCAAAACGATCTCCCGCTTTATGAACGTCGCCTCGGCAATCGGGGAACCTTTGCAGCAGTTTGTCACCCGCAGCGATATGGGGTGCGGCTCCACCATAGGACCCATCACCGCCTCAAGGATGGGTATCGACACCCTCGATATAGGGCTTCCAACCTATGCGATGCACTCGATCCGCGAACTTTGCGGCAGCGATGATGCGTACTCGCTGTATAAAATCTTGCTTGAGACGGCACAGGGATGAGCGAGAGCATCATTACCCCCGAGGAGCTGAATCTTCTCATCGAGCAAACCTACAAGGTGGAGCGGGAGTTTACCGAACTAAAAGACTCCTACGCTCATTTGCAAAATACGATCGAGCAGGTGGTGGAGTTTTTGCCCAATGCAATCTGGATTTTGGACGCACAAGGGGGGATTTTTTTGCAAAACTCCCAAGCTAAAGCGCTTGCAAAACTCTTTGAGCTTTTAGAGACCCAAAAAGACGACTACGAAGTAAGCTATAAGGGGCGCTCTTACCTTATTAAAAGTTCGAGCTACAAAGACAAACTGATGTTTAGCGCCACCGACATCACCGAACAAAAACGCAAAGAGAACCTCGCAACGATGGGGCAGATGGCGGCACACCTCTCCCATGAGATACGCAACCCCATAGGCTCCATCTCGCTGCTTAGTTCGACGCTTAAAAAACGGGTTATCCCCGAGAATATCCCCATCGTCGAAGAGATTCAAAAATCGGTGTATCGGATCGATCGTATCATCAAAGCGACGTTAATGTTTTCAAAAGGGGTACATGCCAACAAAGAGCCGTTTATGTGGCACGAACTTAAAGAAGCGCTCGGGATGTCTGTGGGGTATTACGGCTACACCAAAGAGATCCAGTTTCTTTTTCCCGAACAAAAATTTATCATCAACGGCGACAAAGACCTGCTTGAGATGCTTTTTTCCAACTTTATCATCAATGCGATCGACGCGATAGAGCTTGACGAAAACGAGGAGGGAACGATCGAAATCGTTTACGAAAACGACGGCACATGCCATCTGTTTTGCATCTACGACAGCGGGATTGCCATTGAAAACAAAAAAGAGCTTTTCGAGGCGTTTAAAAGTACAAAGGTCAAAGGGAACGGGCTTGGACTCGTTCTCTCACGGCAGATCGCCGAGGCACACGGGGGGAGCGTAAAACTTCTTGAGGGGGATCGCAAAGGTTTTTGCATAAAACTCGCTCTTTAATGGAATATTTTTTGCTTAAAATCTTGAAAATTTCCTAAAAAGAGCTTATGTGATAGAAGATTATCAAAAAATTCTCTCTCTGATCGATTATGTCAAAGTAAACAAGTTTTACGTAAGTTGCCATTTTCGCTGCCCCGTTACCAAAAAAACGGTGATCTCGACGGTACTTTTTGAACCGTACGAGGGGAAAATACATTTTAAATGGTACGAACTTCTTTTTAGCCCCCTAAAATGCTACAAACGCTACTACCACACCCCCATCGTCATCTACGACGCCCATTCAAACAACACCATCGTGCTTAAAGCGTTTGAAAAAGTGAAAAAACATTTCGTATGGAACCAACTCGAACAAAAATACGTTTATAAAAAATAGTTAATGCAAAAAATCTTCTTTTTTTAGCCGCTTTTCTCAAAAAAACTATGTTACAATAGAGCAATTTTCAAGCAAACAAGGGGAGAATAGATGTCGCATTTATCTATTAGCAATAAAATCCATCTGCCGCTGATCGCATCGATCATCGTCGGATTCGTGATTATTATGGTGAGTTATTTCGTCTCGATCGACGAGCTCGAAACAGACGTATATACGATGGAGGATCAGTCGCTGCGCTCCGTGTATAAAGATTTGATGGGCGGCAAAATGAACGTGGGGCTTACCAACGCGATCAATATCGCGGAGAACTACTATGTCGTGCAATCGCTCAAAACAGGCGATAGAGAGCTGGCAATTGGCGGGTTGGCGAGTCTTTCTAAAAAATTTAAAGAGAGCACGGAGTTTCAAAACGTTCAGATACACGTGCACGATGCGGACGTAAAAAGCTTTTTGCGTGCATGGAAACCCGAAAAATTCGGGGACGATCTTAAATCGTTTCGTCACTCTATCGTGCGCGTAAAAGAGACCCAAAAACCGCTTGTAACGATAGAACTCGGCGTAGCAGGGCTTTCTTTGCGCGGGATTGCACCCATTACCGAGGGGGGCGACTACTTAGGATCGGTTGAGTTTATGCAGGGGCTTAATTCGGTGGTGAAATCGGCAAAAGATTCTTACGGGATCGATATTGCCATGGTCGTAGATACGAAATATCTTGCCAACTCCCAAGGGCTTGTAAATGCTCCGAAAGTGGGGAATTTCGTTTTGGGCGTCAACGAGAGCGTAGTGAATAAAAGCTTTTTTACGCAACTCTCTTCGGTTGATCTTAAAGATATCAAAACGATCCAGTTTACCAAAGAGTATCTCGTAATCTCCGAACCGATCTACGATTTTTCACAAAACCTTGTCGGGTATACGCTTTTGGGGAAACCCCTAAGCGCGGTTGAGGGGGTTGTGGAGCACTCTAAAGAGTCTTTGGTCACACAGGTGATCATCATGGCATGTATCGACCTCTTTATCCTTATATTTCTTTTAATCATCATCAAAAGAGCGGTGGCAGATCCGATTGTAAACCTCGATAGAGTTGCCAAAGAGCTTGCACAGGGGGATGCAGATTTGACAAAACGTCTGCCTGTACTCTCAAACGATGAACTCGGACGTGCGAGTGCAAGTTTTAACGCCTTTTTGGAGAAAGTAGAGCAGCTTGCCAACGAAGCGCAAGAACAAGCCGAGGCGGCGAAAAAAGCGGCAAACGACGTGAAATCAAGTTTGGCAAGAAACGAGATGACTGTAGCGCTTTCGGATGCTATGTTGCAAGGTTCGGTAGAAAATGCGAACGATTTACGAGAGAGTATGCGTCATAACGTAGCAAGCGTCAGAGATGTAAACGATCTTAATCAGATTACGGGAGAGGTGATCGGCAAAGTGACCGCTTCGACCGACGAGATTATCAGTACGATGACGAATATTACCGAGATGATCAGCGAATCGAGAGTCTCTTCCGATCATCTAAGTTCCAACGTCGAAGAGATATACAGCGTTATCTCCCTTATTAAAGATATCTCCGACCAAACGAATCTTTTGGCGCTTAACGCGGCGATCGAAGCGGCGCGGGCAGGGGAACACGGGCGCGGATTTGCGGTTGTTGCCGACGAGGTAAGAAAGCTTGCAGAACGTACCCAAAAAGCGACAAGCGAAGTGGAAGCCAATATCAGCGTACTCAAACAAAACTCTACGAATATGGCGGAAAACAGCGAGAAGATCGAGGAGCATGCACTTACTTCAAGCGCGAAACTCGACGAGTTTAAACACGTGCTTTACGAATTGGTCGAAAACGTCGAGAAAATCAAAGTCGATAACACGATTATCGGGCACGAACTCTTTGCAAATACTGCAAAACTCGACCATATGATCTTTAAAAACAGTGCGTACGCTGCGGTTATCAACAACAAAGCAGAGGAGATCGTGGGAGACCATACCACCTGTGCGCTAGGAAAATGGTACGAAGGGGAAGGGAAAGAGAACTTCGGCAGTTGCAACGCGTATAAAGGTGTTTTAGAGCCGCATAAACAGGTACATATCGCAGTCAATAAAGCAGTTTCTTTGGCGAAAAAAGATGTGGTGAAAAACGGTACGGAAATAATCACTCTCTTCAAACAAGCCGAAAAAGCTTCCAAAGAGCTTTTTGCGCGCCTTGACGAAGTGACTTGTAAATAATTTAATTTTATAATCTTTCCCTCTTGGCATGTGGAATATTCCCGCATGCCAAGAGATTTTGCTACACTTTTCAAAATTTTTTCCCCTTGCGTTTTTATTTTGTTTCTTATTAGCTTTATTTGACTAAAATACATTTTTTTCAAACTAAAGGTCCATAATGAAAACATTTCTCTCCTATGTAGGCTCCATGAAAACTATGGCTGTTTTGATGGCAATTTTCGCATTTTCGATAGGGTATGCAACGTTTATCGAAAACGATTACGGCACGATCACCGCAAAAGCGGAGGTGTACAACGCAAAATGGTTTGAGCTTCTTTTGTTGTTGCTTAGCATCAATCTTCTTGTAAATATTTTTAAATACAAAATGTACACACGCAAAAAAGCTCCCATTTTTATTTTTCACGTTGCATTTTTGGTCATCGTCGTAGGTGCGGCAATTACGCGCTATTTCGGGTTTGAAGGAACGATGCACATCCGCGAAGGGGAAGAGAGCTCCGTGATGCAGAGTGCCGATACCTTTTTTAGCGTTGAAGCGCAAGCAGGAGAGGCACATGCCAAGAGTTCCGAGATCGTTTACCTCTCCAAAAGAGGTTCTAATGCTCTTGGCGCTTCTTTGGAGTTAGAGGGGAAAAAGATCGAGGTGGAGATGATCGAGTATATCCCCGATGCGATCGAAGAGCTTGTCGAGGTGAAAGAGGGGGGATTTGCGATTGCGGAGCTGATGATAACTAGCGGCGGCAACGGTACCCCCTTGACTCTGAAAGAGGGATCGTTTTACGAAGCGGAGGGGTTTATTCTTGATTTTAATTCCAAACTCAGTTTTAAAAAGCCCGTTATCTCCGTTTTTGTAGAGGAGGGTGCGCTTTATATGAACCACCCGATGGCGATGCGCTACCTTAAAATGGACAGCGGCGAGCAGGGGGAATTGGTACCCAACGAAAAAGAGCCGTTTGTTGGGCGTACCCTCTTTAGTGCAGGGGGAGAGAGCTTTGTGGTGCGCGATTTTAAACCGAGCGCTAAAATAGAGCTGATAAGCGATCCCAACGCTTCGCCGATGCGTTCTGGGTACGATGCGCTGCGTTTTCGCGTCAATGTAGCGGATGAGACAAAAGAGATTTCGGTGATGGGGCGCAGCGGCGTTTTGGCAAAGCCTCACACCCTTGCATTTGGCGATATGAACGTTTCGATTTTTTACGGTGCCAAAGAGATTAAACTCCCTTTTGCCCTGCATCTTAAAGATTTTCAGCTTGAGCGCTATCCGGGTTCCATGTCTCCCTCCTCCTATGCGAGCGAAGTGGTGCTTCTGGATCAAGAGCAAAATATCAACATGCCCTACAGAATCTATATGAATCATATACTCGAACACCGCGGGTATAGATTTTTCCAAGCTTCGTACGATCAAGACGAGATGGGAACGATCCTTTCGGTCAATAACGATCCGGGAACGCTCCCTTCGTATATAGGGTATTTTCTTCTCGGTTTGGGGATGTTCTGGTCGCTCTTTTCACGTGAAAACCGTTTTGCGGCTTTAGCCAAAAAAGCCAAAGATGCAAGCCAAAAACATGCTACGGCAACGTTGGCGGCTATGGTTTTGGCTTTGGGTTCTCTGCCTCTGCATGCCACGGCGGAGCTTGACCCCGCACTAAAGACCATTTTGGCTTTTGATAGCGTACATGCCAAGCATTTCGGCGAACTCGTAGTGCAAGACAGCGGCGGAAGGATGAAACCGCTCAATACCCTCTCGACGCAGGTAGTTGCAAAACTTTACAGATCCGATACGATGAAAATCGGCAAAAACACCCTCGATGCCAATCAGGTGCTTTTGGGGATGATGATCCGCCCCGACATCTACCGCGATATCAAGATGATCTACACCAAAGACGAAGAGATCAACAAACTCTTAGGCGTAAAACTCGACGCCAAATATGTTTCGTTTTCGCAGTTTTTCGTCGATCCCGACAATATGAGCGGTTATAAACTTGCGCAATACGTCGATGAAGCGGTGCGCAAAGAGCCAAAATACAGAAACACCTTCGACAAAGCGGTTTTAAAGGTGGACGAAAAGGTAAATATCGCCTATATGGTTTTTACGGGCGATCTCATAAAAATCTGGCCAAAGCCAAACGATGCTTCCAACAAATGGCTCGGAACCATCGAAGCGCTTAAAACGTTGCAGAGCGATAAAGCCAACGAGGTGCGTAATATCGCCGTGGTCTATTTTAGTGCCGTCGATACCGCATTGGAGAAAAACGACTGGAAGGGTGCCGAGGAGGCTCTTGGCAAGATTGCGGAATACCAAAAGTTTTACGGCTCCGAGGTGTACCCGAGCCAAAACCGCATAAAAGCAGAGGTTTTTTACAACGAAGCCAACATTTTCGAGAGACTTTTCCCTTACTATATGGTGGTGGGGTTTGCACTTTTGATATTAAGTTTTGTCAAGATATTGCAACCTAAATTTAAGATCGAACTCTATACGAAGATGACCCTTTGGCTATTGGTGGCGTTTTTCGTTGCCCATACGGTAGGGCTTGCCAACCGATGGTATATCTCGGGGCATGCGCCGTGGTCGGACGGGTACGAGTCGATGATCTACATCGGGTGGGCAACCGTTTTGGCAGGGTTTATCTTCTCTAAACGCTCCCCGATGACGATGGCATCTACGGGGATTCTTACGGGGCTTATTTTGTTTGTAGCGCACCTAAACTGGATGGATCCGCAGATTACCAACTTGGTGCCCGTACTTAATTCCTACTGGCTCTCTATCCACGTCTCTATGATTACGGCAAGTTACGGCTTTTTGGGGCTTGGCGCGCTTTTAGGGTTTATCGTGATTATCCTGTTTGCGATCCGTTCGGCAAAAAACGAGAAGCAGATAGGCGCGTCGATCAAAGAGCTTAACGCGATCAACGAAATGAGTTTGATGATAGGACTCGTGCTTTTAACCATCGGAAACTTCCTCGGAGGTGTTTGGGCAAACGAGAGCTGGGGACGCTACTGGGGCTGGGATCCAAAAGAGACGTGGGCTCTCGTGACGATCCTCGTGTATGCGATGGTGGTGCATTTGCGCTTTATCAAACCCATCTACAGCGAGTTTAATTTCGCGGTGATTTCGCTTCTTTCGTTTACATCGGTGCTTATGACCTATTTCGGGGTGAACTACTATTTGGCAGGGCTTCATTCGTACGCAAAAGGGGATCCCGTACCGGTTCCCGATTTCGTGCCGATCACCTATTTTATTATCTTTGTCGTGATCGCGCTGGCGTTTAGAAACAGAAAACCGGCATAAGTAACGGCTAGTAGCATAGGGGAGGCTTTATTGTGAAACTAACCAAAGAAAGTATATTGGCTTTTTTAAAGGCACATAAACAAGAGTTTCAAGAAAAATATTCGGTTGAAAAAATAGGTCTTTTTGGTTCTTACGCAAAAAATGAAGCTCATGAAAACAGCGATATCGATATTCTCGTGAAGATGCCCTCAAGTTTTGATGCCTATTATGACTTTAAAGAGTATCTTGAAGCGTCCTTTGAAAGAAAAGTAGATTTGGGATTGGAAAAAAATATAAGAGGTTTCGTTGCAAACGAGATTCAAAAGGATATTATCTATGTCTAAGAGAGGGATAGAATTCTATATACTCGATATTTTAGTAGCGATTGACAAAATTAGAAGATACACTGCCAAATTTAATAACGCTTGTGCATTGTTGTATGATGAATTGCATTGGGACGCAACCATAAGAGAATTAGAGATTATAGGCGAGGCTACCAAAAATTTACTTCATGAGTCTGTTTTGCATGATAAAAAATATAGACGAATAGTTGATTTTAGAAATCAAATCAATCACGGCTATTTCGGTATAGATGAAGAGATAGTTTGGGATGTAGTAAAAAATAAAACAGATGAATATGAAAGCGATCTATTGCAACTGATAAGCGAATTGAAACTGGATATGTCGGATACTATTGCAATATGTAAACAAGAAAATGCAAAACAAAAACATGTTGTAGATTTTTTAAAAGAATTAGAAAGAAATGTAAATAAAACAAAGGTGTAACTTTGGAATTTGTCGGTTTCCCCCCGCAGACATTAAAGTTTTTGCAAGCTATCCGCGAAAATAACGATAAAGAGTGGTTCGAAGCGCATAAGGAGGAGTACAAAAATTTTATTTTGGAGCCTTCTCGTGCGTTCGTGGAGGAGATGGGGGAGCATCTTATGGCGCTTGAACCGACCCTACATGCCATACCCAAAATCAACCACTCCCTTTTTCGCATCTACCGCGATATCCGCCGCATGGGAGCGGACAAGCGCCCTATAAAAAGCCGTATCGGCATCATCTTTTGGCAGGGGCGGGGTTCGCGCTTGCAGAGCTCTTCGTTTTATCTTCATTTTTCCCCCGACGAGCTTTTGGTTGCCGCGGGGGTGCGCTGGTTTGAAAAACCGTTTTTGGATGCGTATCGCGACTATATTAAGGATGAGCGCCGACGCGCGCAACTTCAAAACGTAATCGATAAACTTTTGGCATGTGGCTACGAGATATTTCCAAAAGAGCTTAAACGCTACCCAAAAGGGTTCGATATCTCTATGGCATGTGCGGATTTGAGTTTGTACAAATCTATGGCATGTAAAAAAGTTTTAGAGCCGAAACTTATCGAAGACGGAGCTAAACTTATCCAAACCCTCTACGCTATTTATGAGGATATGCTACCATTGCAGCAGATTGTGTACGAGATTAGTTTACGCATCAAAGAGGATTAAAAAATGAAAAAAGAAGCGATCGTTTTACTCAACATGGGCGGCCCGAACAACCTTGAAGAGGTGGAGGTTTTTTTAACCAATATGTTTAACGACAAAAACATATTGACGGTGAAGAGTTCTCTTTTGCGAAAGTTTATCGCGACGATGATCACTTTTACGCGAACCGAAAAATCGCAGGAGATCTACCGCCAAATCGGAGGAAAATCCCCCCTTGTCGGACACACGAAAAATCTTGTCACAAAGCTTCAGGCAAAATTAGGAGCAACGGTAGTGGTCGATTTTGCGATGCGCTACACCCCTCCGTTTGCGCGCGAAGCGATCGAGAGACTCAATCAAGAGGATATTGAAAAAATCTACCTTATCCCTCTTTATCCGCAGTATTCCACCACGACGACCAAATCTTCGCTGGAAGATTTTGAGGAGCAGTACCATCTCTACGGCAAAGATGCGATTTTAGTCGAGATCAAACATTTTTTCCAAAACAGAACCTACAACCAAGCGATTTTAGAGCGTATCAAAGAGCAGGTAAGCGCGGATGAATCGCAGGAGTACGACATTGTTTTCTCCGCTCACGGACTTCCCCAAAAGGTTATCGACAAAGGGGACGTGTACCAAAGACACGTCGAAAAACACGTAGAAATTCTTAAAGATATGATGCAGGAGGAGGGGTTGCGCTTTGCCAACGTGCATCTGGCGTACAAGTCGAAAGTGGGACCGCTTAAGTGGCTTGAACCCTCGTTAGAGGATAAACTTCACTCTTTAGGTAATAAAAAAGCGGTGATCTTTCCCCTTGCCTTTACCATAGACAACTCCGAGACCGATTTCGAGCTTTCCATAGAGTACCGCGAGGTAGCCGAGGAGTTAGGGTTTGCAAGTTATAAAGTGTGCCGATGCCCCAACGATTCGGAACTGTTTGTCGATGCGCTGATCGAGATATACCAAAAGATGCAATAAGCGTATGAAAATAGTTATTTTCGATATGGACGGAACGCTGATAGATTCCCAAAAAGACATTACGATCTCCGTTAATTACGTAAGAGAGCACCACTACGCTCTTGCGCCGTTGGATGAGAAGTTTATCGTCGATGCGATCAACATGGAGGTGCGCAACCTTCCAAAACTCTTTTACGAAACCGAAACCTACGAAGCGGGCGCGCGGGAGCTGTTTGAGAGCCATTATTATGAGCAGTGTATCCAAAACCCTTACCTTTATGCGGGGGTCGAAGAGACGCTCGATGCACTCTTGGCATGTGACGTCAAGCTCTCCGTAGCCACCAACGCGCCTACCACCTTTGCACAGCGGATGCTGACCCATTTGGGTGTGGCAAACAAATTCGACGTCATTATAGGTGCCGATAAGGTGCGCGAATCCAAACCGAGCCCTTTGATGCTTGAGCGTATTCTCGATCACTACCGATTTGACAAAAATGCCCATAAAGCGTGGATGGTGGGGGATAATTCCAAAGATATGCAAAGCGCACAAAACGCGGGGATCGATTCGGTGTTTGCAACGTGGGGATTTACCCCTTATGCCGAGCATCACACCGTGATCGGCGCGCCCAAAGAGCTTCTAAGGATAGTTTTATAAAAAACTATGATACAATAGTTCCATTTCTATAAAAATGGATTT
>Ga0265294_10010987_pt1 | contig 10229 bp, 9 predicted proteins | sample MunlanPumphouse3_FD_192504 | JGI IMG/M metagenome (GOLD analysis project Ga0265294, IMG submission 192504) | Groundwater microbial communities from a municipal landfill in Southern Ontario, Canada - Pumphouse #3 | ecosystem: Environmental > Aquatic > Deep subsurface > Groundwater | place...
TGATGCATTAGCAACATCTAATCCTGTTAATTCACATATCATCGATTGATACTCAAATATATATTGCAATGTACCTTGAGAAATTTCTGCTTGATATGGAGTATAAGAAGTCAAAAATTCTTGTCTAGAAGTGATTGCATATATTGCACTAGGTGTATAGTGATCATATGCTCCGCCACCAGCAAAAATCTTTAAAGGAATATTTTTAGAAGCAATATCTTTAAAATAACTATATATTTCTTGCTCTGACTTATGAGATGGAATATCTATTTTATCTTTATCGATTATTTCTTTTGGAACATCTAAAAATAATTGTTGGACATTTTTTACTCCAATTCTATTAAGCATCTCTTCGATATCTTTATTTGTTTGTGGTAAGTATTTATGCATGATTCCACCTACTTTTCCTTCTTGCAATATTGTTCATATTCTCCATCATTCATTAAATCTTTTATTTCATTAATGTCAATAATCTTTATTTTAACAATATAATTGTCATAACAACTGGAGTTTAATAAATTTGGTTCATCGTTTAATTTTTCATTAATTTCTATAATTTCTCCTGCAACAGGAAGCATCAAGTCACTAGCTGCTTTGACACTTTCAACTGCCCCAAATTCCTCATCTTTTTGAAAAACATCACCAATATTAGGTAAATCAACAAAAACGACTTCTCCTAAATGATGCTGTGCATAATCACTAATTCCAATTAATGCGTAATCTCCATCAACTTCTATCCATTCATGTGTTTTTGAAAACTTTAAATTTTGCATATTTTTTCCCATTTTACCCTACCTACCTTTTATAATTTTTTTGATAAAACTGTCTACTGATAATTTTTGCCTTAACCATTTTCTTTCGAATTGCTACATAAATCTCGCTATCAATATTAGCACAATCTGCCCTTATCAATCCTAAAGCAATTGGCTTATCTAAAGAGATTGAAAGATAACCTGTAGTAACCTCTCCTATACAAACATCATCTTTATACAATAAGTATCCGGCTCTAGGAATGTTTTTCTCAATTAATTCTATCCCTATTAACTTTCTTTTTAAGCCCTCTTCTTTTACTTTCAACAAAGCTTTTTTACCAATGAAATCTTCTTTATCTAACTTTACAGCAAACCCCATTCCTGCTTCAAATGGATTTATTGTAGTTGACATTTCGTGTCCATAAAGTGGTAAAGAAGCTTCAAATCGCAAAGTATCGCGACTTCCAAGACCACATGGAACAACATTATATTTGTAAACTAAATCTTCAAAGATTCTTTTTATATCGGCATTTTTACCATATATTTCAAATCCATCTTCACCAGTATAACCACTTCTTGAAACAATAAAGTCTGTACCGTTAATTAGCATTTTTTTATAAGTCATGAATTTAAAGTCATTTGTCGATAATTTAGTATATTCTTCAAATATCATACTTGACTTTGGACCCTGAAGAGCAACTTCACCCCATACATCAGAAACATTTTTAATATTGACTTTATAATTATCTTTATGTTCTATAATCCATTTATAATCTTTTTCAATATTTGCCGCATTAACAACTAACAATATTTCATCTTCAGCTAATTTATAAACAAAAAGATCATCTATAATGCCACCATCTTCTTGAACAAGCATAGCATAGATTACTCTATTTTTTTCAGCACCTAGTACTTTATTTGTCACAAGATAATCAACAAATTTTTCAGCTTCGAGTCCCGTTATTTTTATTTCTCCCATGTGAGAAACATCAAAAATCCCTGCATCATTTCGAACCGCATTATGCTCAATGACAATTCCGGCATATTCAATTGGCATTAAAAAACCAGCGTATTCAGCAATTTTTGCATTCAATGATTGATGGATATCATATAAGACTGTTTTTTCCAAAAGTATCACCCCTGAAACATTAAGTTAACAAACTCTTCGTTTGTTAATCCCAAAATATAGTTTCCAACTATTTCATTCTCTAATATATCATAAATTACTTGCTTTTCATATTGCTTGTTAAGCATTTTACTAATTAAATCATCTAAAGGCTTTAAAGTGAAAAAATCGCCAAGAATCACTAAATCATAGATGATGTTATTTACTAGATTAATCATTATTTCATAACTACCACTATTATAATGGTTCTTATTTTTTATGTTTGAAGCAATTATTTTGCCATTCAACCATTTAGTACTTTCCAAATTATCAATATATGGGTTTATATTGATTAGTATTCTATCATTTATTTTTATGATCTTTTCACAAAACTCTTTTATTAAAAAATCACTGATTTTCTTAATTGTAATTTCAGAATCTATTTCTTTTAAATTAATTACTCTTTGTCTTACACTATCAATACCTTTAATCTCTAATTTTTGACGATCTGGATTTAAAATATTTGTCATTTTTTCTAAATCTACATCAATCAACAATGTTCCATGAAATATGACTCTATTTTTATAATAATAGAAGGAACTTCCTGATATCTTTTTGCCATTAACCATTAAATCATTGCGTCCTGATACGTAAGCATTTATGTTAAATGATTCCTTTAATACTTTACATATCTTACCAAGATAATGATTAAAAACATCTTTTCTTTCTGGTTCATTTAAAATAAAGGTGAACATCAAATTATTTTCATCAGCATAGACTGCTCCACCCCCAGAAAATCTTCTACAAATATTTATATTATTATTTCTTAGATAATCAGAATGAACTTCATTATAAATGACTTGGTGTTTTCCAATTATTACACTTGGTGAACAAGACCAAAGCAAAAAGTATTCATCTTTTTTATTCTTAACGAAATATTCTTCAATTCCTAAATAAAATGAAGGTTTTTTATTAGGATACTTATCAATGTTTATATACTTCATCTAATTTCCTCCTAAATAACCTTTTCATAAGCTAATCTTTCTGGATCTATATTCTCTTCTTTTCTATCAAGATAGATTTTACCGCAATAACTAAAGCCTTTACTAACTAATAGTCCTATCATTTCCTTGTTTTTATAATAGGTATCCACTCTTATACTTGAAACATTTCTAATTTTTGCAATCAAGCAAGCAGAATCAATAACATATTTAGCAATACTCTTGCCATAGTATTCTTTTTTAAGCGCAAGCCGATGAATTGTTAAATAATTTGTGCTGGAAGTAAGCCATTTACCTTGATAAATCTTGTTATAAGTTGGCTCACTACCACAAATTATTGCTGCTACTCCAACTATAATATTGTCAATTATTACAACATAAAGATTCTCATTATCAATATCACTTTTAAAAGTAGCATAATTTGGGTAAGCATCTTTGCCTTGCCATTGGTTAGACCCATAGCTTGCAAAAAGTTTTCTTGCATCATCAACAATTTCCATTATTGAAGTAATGTCAAAAACATTAGCCTTCCTAATTTCCAAAATAGCGCCCCCATTTTCAATCAATAAACATATTCTACCTAAATTATTATTAATAAACAATTACTAAAAAATAAAATAGTGGAGTTTTCCCTCCACTATTAATCGATACTTGGCAATACTATTTTAGCAGTTTTATATGAGGTTATCTTATATAAAAGACCACTTACCTTGTATGAAGAATCCGTTGGTAACACTTCATATTCAAAACAGATACCTGTTGCTGGATCAATATAATATAGTATGTCATATGAAACAGCACTATAACTATACATAATAACTTTCTTATTAGCTATACTTGTATTTTCTAGTGGTTCAAATGTTCGACTTTCAATTTGATAATTATACAAGTATTTTGATTGCATATTAGTTTTAAAACTCAACATTGTTGTATCATTTTCTTGTGTGTATGGACCAAGCCATTTATTTTGAATAGTGTCATATGTATAAAAATCATATCCCGAATTATTCTTTAAAAATAATGATTTATTGCTCTTAGTCTCATGATATAAACCAGTAGAATTATATACCTGCCTTACATAATCTTCACTTGTTAAAACTCCATTCTCATACTTTTTTACTTCAATAGTAATATCATATTCCGCAGGAAAATGTGTACTTACATATTCTTTTGTAAAATCATTTATCATAGTAAATGAACTAGAAATACTACTAGATCCTCCACATGAAGAAAGTGTTAACATAAAAAGCAATATTAAAAATGTTTTGACAATTTTTTTCACACTATCCCCTCTTTCATTATTTTAACTACTTAATCATAATTTTATCATAGTCTAGTGATAAAACAATTAAAACTTGTGATGGAAAATAGAATAGCCACATTAATATCTCTGATATTTTGTATAATATTTGACTATCGGTTGTTAAATTATAGATAGCAACAGTTAAATCACATAAAACAAAAAGAACAAGTCCAATAGCTAAAAAGATATGGACAGTTCCTTTTCTATGATAATAAAATGATTCAATTGCATTAATTAAAAGATTCAAGAAATAAATTACTGCTAATTCATGAAGCAATGAGTCACAGACTCCAAAATCGAATGTTTTCAATATAATTATTGAAGAAACTATTAATACAACTCTAATTCCTAAAGAAAGAAGATAACCTTTCATACTTGATCTTTGATGTATTATAAGAAAATATATTATTTGGACAAATATGAATATTGATATACCACACTCATAACATTCATCAAGTAAAAGCAAAAAATAATCAGCATTCAAAGTTCCAATAAGGGCTATTCTATAAAGCAAATGTTTCAAATCCCAGTTTTTATAATATGTAAAAGAATATAAAACAATAATTATTAAGCCACTAAATTTTAAATATGAAGAATTTATTGTATAACCATTGAAATCAAAAAATAAGAAAAGTAGGTAAATTATTGATTCCATTACCAAGAAGAAACATAATAACTGTCGTAAATAACTTTTCCCCATACTTTTCCTCTTGCGGTATAAATATTTATTATAGAATGATTATACTACTATAATAATAAAATTGCATCTTTTTTTGAATTTCATTAGATTTATAGCACTTTATTTAAAAACTCATAAAAAAAAGAAGAATTTAAAATATTCTTCTAATTAAGTATTAAATGGTGACCTGTACGGGTTTCGAACCCGTGAATGTTGCCTTGAGAGGGCAATGTGTTAACCATTTCACCAACAGGCCATAGTGCTATATGATTATAGCACTTAATTATTATAGATTTCCAGCAACTTTTTCAAGTCTTTCTAATATTCTTGGTAACCCAATAATGTTTAAACAATAATAAAGATTTGGAGAGTTCTTTCTTCCTGTAATTATTACACGGATTATCTCCATATAATCAGCAATCATATATTTATAAATATCTGGGTTATTTTTTAATTCCTTTTTGTTTGGTGCAAATCCAATTTGTTTAGCATTTTCTTTACATACCTCAAACCAATCTTCTTCTTTAAGTTTCATATCGCTATGTTCAATGAAATTAGCTATTACTTTTTTAATCAATTCATGAGAAAAATCACTTCGCAAATCTAGTCCTTTATTATAGATTTCTTCATAGTAATCATCATAGAAGAATTTTACTTTATCAAATATTTCTCCATAATTTTCGTAATCTTTGCGAGGATTCTCTTTATCTTTTTCTATGGACATTATTTTCACAAAATAATTATAATCTCTGTCAATTATTTCTTTTAAGTCCTTTGAATATTCTTTAGACCACTTATATGCATATTCAGTAAGTTGCTCTCCAGATTTTCTAGCCAAATTATCTTTAGAAATATTCTTTATTTTATCTAAATCAAATAGTGCTCCATCTGAAGCAGTGTGAGCAAAACTAAACTTAAACTCATCGCTAGAAACACCAGGATTTGCTAACATCCATTGTTCATAATTACTATTAGCTATAGTTAGTAAATAATCCATTAAAGCTTCAACTGGATAACCTGCTTCTAGGAAGAAAGATACTGCAGCTTCTGGATCTTTTCTTTTTGATAATTTTCTTTTTTTACCAGTTTCATCTATCTTCATTATCACAGGCAAATGAGCGTATTTTACTCTTTTAAATCCTAGAGTATCAAAAAGTTCAATATGAATAGGAAGTGAGGCTAACCACTCTTCTCCACGTATAACTATAGTAGTATGCATGAAATGGTCATCTACTAAATGAGCAAAATGGTAGGTTGGTAATCCATCGCTTTTTAATAAAACTATATCCATATCGTTTTGACTTAAATTTAAATCTCCCTTTACTTCATCATGAATTGCAAAATGTTCCAAATGATTACCTTTAGATTTAAATCTAATTACGTAAGGAATTCCTGCTTGGACTCTTGATATTGCTTCTCCAGGAGTTAAATTGCGACAAGTAGCATATTCTCCATAATATCCTGTTCTTTCCTTTTTGGCTTCTTGAATTTTACGAATCGCATCCAATTCTTCAAAACTACAAAAACATGGATAAGCCATGCCTTGACTAATCATATGCTTAACAATTACTTGATAAATATATTCCCTTTTACTTTGTTTATAAGGACCATATTTCCCTTTTTCTATGACTTCAGAAAAATATCCTTCATCAGGAACAATATTAAACTTTATTAACTCTTTTGTGACTTGTTCATCACTACCAGCTACTTCTCTTTTTTGATCTGTATCTTCTATCCTTAAGTAAAAAATTCCCTTGCTATCTTTGGCAACTTTTTTAGCAATCATCGCCGTACATAAAGAACCGGTATGCAAAAACCCAGTTGGTGAAGGTGCAAATCTTGTAACCTCTGCTGAACTAGATATATTTCTAGGAGGATACTTTTTTTCAATATCCTCTAAAGTCTCTTTAATATTAGGGAAAATAGTGTCTGCTAATCTTGTGTATTCATTCATTTTAATCACCTTTCAAATTCTAACATTAAAAGAGGAGGAATTCAATATTACTCCCCTTTTACTTTATTAATTATTGTCTTTACAAGAAACAATTGGAATCCATACTTCTCTGTTATCTTTTATGTAACACTCAATAGCTGGTAAATTTGCTTCTTTATATTCAGAAGTTCTTAAATATTCTTGAGCAAAAATATAAATATCCTTATATTTACTAAATGGTATTTTAGATGCATCAATGATTAACCATGCACATGAAGGAAAATCTAAACGAGCCATTCCTTTAGGTATTTCTAATTCTGAATAAGAGTTATTCCCTTCTACAAAAGTTGTAACTGCTAAGTAATACTCCATATCAGTAACCTTCTTAAAATGTCCTCCTTTAGGAATTCCTAAAAGGCCATCTGGTCGATAATCAGTTTGCATGAATAATTTACTTAGTTCTTTAATTGTCCCATCTTTTTTCGCTTTTTTCCAAATTTCAGGTATTGTTTCAAAGGCAGATTCAGTCTTAATCTTGTACTTCAATCCGGTAACCCGAAAATGTGGATAATTTTCTATTTTATACTTCATTACCTACTCCTATAAATATTTTTTCTTTCTAAATATAATAACACAAATTATAGCAATTGCTATACTTAAAATTATGACATATAAATAACCATATCTCCATTGCAACTCTGGCATATTTACAAAATTCATTCCATACCATGCCGCAATTAAACTTAATGGCAAGAAAATGGCAGTAATAACGGTAAAAATCTTCATTATTTTATTCTGATTTGCAGATATTTGATTATGATAAGCTTCTCTAACTTCTATCAAATGTTCTTTTAAAGCAACATTGACAGCATGCAATCTAATTATTCTATTCATAAACATCTTAAATAATTGAATAGCTTCTTTTTCAAAGTTTTCATTTTCATCTTCAATAAGTTCTTGAGTAACATCAAGCATTTGCTCATAATAGCGATTAAAAATTGAAATACCTTTCCTAATTTCTAGTAATCTTTCATTAAAATCAAGCATTTTATTGGAAATTATTTCTTCTTCCATTGAGAAAATCCTTGCTTCTATTCCTTCTAAAAATACTAAATCATTTTCAATAAGAATATCTAAAAAAGAATGGAAAAATTTCCCAATTGAAGGATTACTCCAGTTTATTCTTTGGCTTAGTAGTTGAATTATTTTTAAAACGAGCCCTGAATCATCAATAAAAAGAATTCTTTTTTTGGTTATTTCATAAATAAAACCATCATAGTTATAATGATCGCCTTTTTTAGGTATACCAAAAGTTCCATATAAACCATTAGGCATGACATCATTTTTGCAAAAGTAAAGACGATTTACATCCCTTAATAGATTAATATCATAATTATCTTTTAAACATTTTTCTTTATATTCCTTTTGTGTATAAACTTCTATAATATTATTATTAATTTTTTCTAAATCCTTATCTGTTATAGAAATTATCCTATTATCAACGTAAAAAAGCACTAAATCACCCCACATTTTTTATTTTAACAAATATAATTATACATTTTATTTTTTCTCTTGCAAAAGTTTCTTTATTACTTCAGTACTACTAGGTCTAAAATAATAATATCCTTGTATTTCTTGACAGGAGGTTTTCTTCAATAAATCCACCTGTTCTTTAGTTTCTATTCCTTCTGCCAAGATTGAAAAGCCAAGAAGTGATGCAACTTTTATTATCAAATTATAAATTTCTATTTTATCTTTATTTAAATATCTATCTGAGAACTTCTTGTCAAATTTCACTTTATCAACATTAAATCCTGTTAAATAATTAATCCCAGAATAACCAGAGCCAAAATCATCAAGAGCTGTTTTTATTCCATATTCTTTAAATCTTTTAAGAATCTTTTCTGCTGACTCTTGATTTTCTACCAGTGCACTTTCGGTTAATTCGACACCAAAAAGTGATGAATCCACACCGTTTTTCTTTAGTATTTCTAATGTATAATCAACTATTGTATCATCAGTTAAATTCCTAGATGAAATATTTACATAAACTGAGACAGGAGTAATTCCTTCTTTAATCCACAGACTAATTTGTTTAACAACTTTTTCTATAACTATTCTATCTATCGACATTATTACCCAACTTTGTTCAGCTATTGGAACAAATATACTTGGAGGTATATCGTAATTTTTTAACCTTAATAATGCCTCTAGAGAAATAATTCTTTCACTATTTATCTCTACTTGTGGCTGATAATACATTTCAAAACCATCGCTTCTAATGGCTTCTTTTATAATATTAACTATTTTTCTTTCTTCAGCTATTTTTTCATCCATTTCTTTTGTATAAAATGCTATGCCTTGTTGTTTGGAAACTTTCATTTTATACATAGCCAAATCTGCTTTTCTAATTAATTGTCCAAGTTTTTTGCCATCTTTTGGAGAAATACTTATTCCCATGCTTACATCAATGGAATATACTCCATTATCTATTAGAAATGGTTTTTTAAAAACATTGCTTATTCTTTCAATAAATTTTTCTATTTCACTTTCTTTTTCATATTTATAAGAAAGCAAAAACTCATCTCCACCATATCTTGAAATTATTGTCTTGCTGTCAATTGCATTTTTCAACCTATCTGCTACTGCTATAAGTAATAAATCTCCAAAATTATGGCCTTTTGTATCATTATATGCCTTAAAATCATTAAGGTCTAAAAAGCATATTAATAATTTAGGATTATCAACTAAATATTTATCCATCTCCTCAATAAAATACAATCTATTGGGAAGACCTGTAAGATAATCGGTATACGCTTGTACTCTTATTTTAGATGACAGGTTAAAATTAGCAATATTCTCAGCATGTATTCTTTCTCCTAATTCATTTAATGTTGAATAAACTCCACGGAGCAAACCTTTTTCTTTAAAATCCACACCGACATATCTATTACTATTCACATTATAATTTTTTAATTCTTTATTCAAATTCTTTATTGGTTTTAATACTTGAATATATTGGAATGATCCATAAGTAATTATAATAATAAAAGCTAGAATCGAAAATAATATGATTAAATAAGTATTTATTCTATTATAATCATCAAGCGAATGACCTACTACTAATAACCCAATTATTTCTTGCTCGTAGTAGATTGGCACAACAATTTCTGTAACATTTTTACCAGTTACTTTGTGATATTTATCATACGAAATCTTTTCTCCCAAAAAAGCTGACTCATAATTTTCATCGCCTTCATAATTAGCGCCAAGTTGTAATTGATCTGTTGTAGCTTGCACAGTAGAATTTTTACCCAAGATAAATGCATACACATTACCATTTTCTTCATTTAAAAATCCATTTATTATAGTTTGATACTCATATGGCTTTATTATTTCATAAACATAATTGGCATTTACACCTACTTGAACAAAGCAATTATCTTCTGTTCTTAC
>Ga0265294_10010988_pt1 | contig 10229 bp, 8 predicted proteins | sample MunlanPumphouse3_FD_192504 | JGI IMG/M metagenome (GOLD analysis project Ga0265294, IMG submission 192504) | Groundwater microbial communities from a municipal landfill in Southern Ontario, Canada - Pumphouse #3 | ecosystem: Environmental > Aquatic > Deep subsurface > Groundwater | place...
AGATTCATAATCCATTCCGTCGAAACTCAGCAAGGATACCATTTTGATCGGAGATCGGGTGGAATGGATTATGAATCTCAGTATAAAGGAGGGGGAGGAGTGTTACTTCGAGCAGCCGGATGATCCGGTAGCCGGAGGAGTTGAGACGGTTAAAAAACTTGTAATGGATACTCTCTCAAAGAGCAAGGGAAATATCAATATTGAGGGGAAGATGATTCTGACCTGCTTTGACAGCGGCAGCTATTTTCTACCTCCGGTGATTGCCCTTGTAGGGAAGCAGAATGGTGCCGTGGATACCCTTTTCTTTGACGGACCTGTCCTTGAAGTTACCACAATTCCTATTGATACGGCTACTTTCAAGCCTTACGATATTAAGGGACAGATTAAGTATCCTCTTACGTTTAAAGAAATACTGCCATGGCTGGGAATAATCATCCTTGTTGCGGCTCTGATTTACGGAATCGTAAGATTTGTCAAGTATAGAAAGGAGAATAAGACATTCTTTGGGAAGCCGATTGTAAAAGATCCGCCTCACATTGTAGCTCTGCGCTCACTTGAGAAGATTCGTGGACAGAAGTTGTGGCAAAACAACAAACAGAAGCAGTTTTATACCGGAGTGACTGATACTTTGAGGCAGTATATTGCTTCGAGATATGATATCTCTGCGATGGAGCAGACTTCGGCTGAGATGTTTGACTCTCTGAGGGACAAGAAGATAGATGCCAAGCTATATGGAGAGTTAAAGGATCTGTTTACTACTGCCGACTTCGTCAAATTTGCCAAACACAATGCCTCTACGGAGGAGAATGAAAATGCTATTCCTACGGCAGTCAGGTTTGTGAATACCACATTCATGCAGGATTTGGAGGATAGTAAGAAAGAGGAGGAATAACCATGTTTTTTGAATATCCGTATTTGCTCTATTTAGAGTTTATCCTTATACCTCTGATAGCCCTCTATGTTTGGAGGGAAATCAAAGGCTCTGCACCTTCCATGGTGGTTTCAAATGCTACTCCGTGGACGGTAAAAGGAGGTACTCTCAAGCAGTATGCAAGGCATATACCTTTTATCCTTAGAATAATAGCCATAGCGGCAATAATTGTCGCCATTGCCCGTCCGCGTTCTTCCGAAAACTTTGAACGGGTTGATACGGAGGGTATAGATATCGTCCTGACAATGGACGTCTCCACCTCAATGCTTGCCAGAGATTTTAAGCCTGACCGTATCGGCGCGGCAAAGGACATTGCCATAGAATTTGTGGCCTCACGCCCTTCCGACCGTATAGGTATAGTCGTTTTTGCCGGCGAGAGCTTTACACAAAGTCCTCTGACTACAGACCGAGTTACCTTGATCAATCTGATGAAAGAGGTGCAGACAGGTCTGATAGACGACGGCACCGCGATAGGTAACGGGCTTGCTACCTCTGTGGCCAGACTGAAAGATTCTCCGGCCAAGAGTAAAGTAGTGATACTTCTTACCGATGGTGTGAATAACTGTGGCGAGGTATCCCCTTTGATGGCTGCCGAAATAGCCAAGACGTATGGTGTAAGGGTCTATACAATAGGTGTAGGTGCCATGGGAACAGCTCCTTATCCGGTGATGACACCGTGGGGAGTTGAGCTTCAGCAGATGCAGGTCGAGATAGATGAGCCTCTGCTTCAAGAGATTGCCGCGCAAACCGGAGGTAAATATTTTAGGGCAACCAACAACACCAAATTGATGGAGATATATGGGGAGATCAATGAGATGGAGAAGACTAAAACTACAGTTGACAGCTTCCCTGTATATTCCGAATTGTTTATGAGATATGCACTCATCGCACTTGTTGCGCTGATGCTTGAATTGATATTCAGATTGTTTGTAATAAGGAGGATACCATAGTATGATACATTTAGCACAAGGAGAATACCTGTTATTACTGATAATTATTCCGTTCCTCTTCCTGTTTTATGCTTTATCGCTGAAAGTCAGGAAGAAACGTCTTGCCAAGCTGGGTGATCCGGAGTTGGTAGGCAAACTTATGCCGGACGTCTCTACGGGACGGGGATGGCTTAAATTGACATTTTTTGCGCTTGCCATATTGTTTTTTACAATTGGCTTGACACGTCCTCAATTGGGTGCGCGTCTTAAAGAGAGAGAGAGCAAGGGTATTGAAGTGATGGTGGCATTGGACGTATCCAATTCTATGCTGGCAGAAGACTATTCACCAAACCGTTTGGAAAGGGCAAAGTTGGCAATCTCCAGGCTTGTGGATAAACTGCAGGGGGACAGGATAGGATTGATCGTATTTGCAGGGCAGTCGTTTATACAACTGCCTATTACAGCTGATTATGTCTCCGCCAAAATATTCTTAAATACCATTACGACTGAATCCGTACCGATTCAGGGCACAGCTCTGGCGGATGCAATTACCACTGCCGCGCGAAGTTTCAGCACTCAGAGTGAGAAAAGCAGGGCCATCATCCTTATCACGGATGGTGAGGACCATGAAGGAAATGCTCTTGAAGCGGCTCATGCCGTTGCGGAAGAGGGAATAAGAATTTACTGTATCGGGGTAGGATCTCCTGCCGGAAAACCCATTCCGATTAACGGTGAACTTCTCAAAGATAAGGACGGAGAGATTGTTGTTACAAAGTTGGATGAATCCATCCTTAGAGAGATTGCCGGAGCAGGTAACGGCAAATATGTTCGTGCAGGAAATAGTGAATTCGGACTTAATCCGATTATTGAAAATATTCGAGAAATTGACAAAGAACAATTTCAATCTGTTGTCTTTGAAGACTTTGATGAGCAGTATATGTACTTTTTCGGGATAGCGCTGTTTTTCCTGATACTTGAGATGTTGATTGGAGAGCGCAAGACCGGTAAAAACTTGTTTAAAAATTAGAGTATGAGACCGAGTACAATTATATCATGTATGAGAAAGTTGGCAATATGTATGATTGCTTTTCTGACTTTTGCATCGCTCTGCAGCGGCCAAAGTGAACGTTCTCAGGTTAGAAGCGGCAATCGCAATTTTAAAAAAGAGAAGTATCAGGAGGCTGAGATCAAATACAAAAAAGCTCTTCTGGCGGACTCACTTTCCAATGCGGCTAATTACAATTTGGGTAATACCTATTATAAAATGGACAATTATACCGAAGCTGATAAGTGCTATGCTGCTGTGGCGGACTCTCTTGCAAAGATGAAAAATGGGGCTGATATGTATCACAATATGGGTAATTCTCTGCTTGCGCAGAAAAATTATAAAGATGCCATAGAAGCTTACAAGAACTCTTTGCGTCGAAATCCGTCTGACATGGAGACCAAATCCAATTTGGCTTATGCCCAAAAGATGTATAGGGATCAGCAGCAGAATCAGGATCAGAATCAGGATCAGAATCAGGATCAGAATCAGGATCAGAATCAGGATCAGAATCAGGATCAGAATCAGGATCAAAACCAGGACCAGAATCAGGATCAAAACCAGGACCAGAATCAAGATCAGAACAAAGATCAGAACCAGGACCAAAACAAAGATCAGAATCAGAATCAGGATCAGAACCAGGATCAGAACAAAGATCAGAACAAAGATCAGAACAAAGATCAGAACCAAGATCAGAATCAGAATCAAGATCAGAATCAAGATCAGAACAATCAGGATAATCAAAATGGGCAGGGCAATACCCCTCCTCCAAAAATAACTCCGCAAGCTGCTCAACAGATGCTGCAAGCTATTCAGGATAAGGAAAAAGAGACCCAGGATAAGGTTAAAAAGGAAAAGGCTTTGATGATGAAGTCAAAGCAAAAAGAAAAGAATTGGTAGGAGTAAATACATATATGAGACGAATTACTACGACTTTATTATTGATGATGTGCGGCCTTGTTTGCTTCGCACAAAATTCCTTAACGGTTGAGGCTCCGAAGGTAGTGTCAATAGACGAAACTTTTAGAGTCATCTTTACTGCAGACGGAAAGTTGTCGGACTTCAATTGGACCTGCTCGCAGGACTTTACGATTGCGTGGGGGCCGCAGAAAGGGACAATGTCAAGCACGAGTATTGTTAACGGAAAAAGAACTTCTGTACACAGTGAGACCTATACATATTTGTTGCAGGCTAAAAAAGAGGGCACTTTTACCCTGCCTGGTGCTTCCGGAGTTATCGATAAAAAAGAGTATTCTTCTCGAGGTTTTACCATAGAAGTTGTCGCTTCCGGATCAGGCAATGCTCAAAACACTCAGCCGGCTGTTACAGATGACAGTCAGCCTGTCTCAGAGCCGAGTGCAACAGGAGTTTCTGCAAGCGATGTCTTCATGAAGTTATATTTGAATAAGACTAATGTTGTAAAAGGTGAGCCTATTATGGCGACCTTAAAGCTTTATACAAAAGTCGATATAGGCGGGTTTGAAAACATCAAATTCCCTATTTTTAACGGCTTTTGGAGCAAGGAGATCGATACTCCTCAGAATGTCGAGTTTGTCAGAGAAAATGTGGGAGGAGAGATATACAATTCAGCGGTCTTGAGGAAATATACGCTTATACCGCAGCAGAGTGGGCAAATCGTGATAGAGCCTGCTGAGATGGTCTGTTTACTAAGAGTACGTGGTGCAGCTTCTGCCGCTCCTCGCTCTGTGTTTGATGATTTTTTTGATAACTATCAAACTGTCAGAAAAAGAATTGAGACCCCGGAGATTAAGGTAAATGTAAGTAATTTGCCTGCCGGGGCACCTGCTTCATTTGGAGGCGGGGTTGGCTCGTTTACCATGAAATCTGCTTTCAGTAAGGATAGTCTCAACGCGCATGAGGCTGCTTCTCTGACGATTACTGTCTCAGGTAAGGGTAACATATCTATGTTGGAGGCTCCTAAAGTAAATTTTCCACCCGACTTTGAAGTATATGATATTAAGATGACAGAGAAGGTCTCTGCTGACGGGGTTTCCGGCAGTAAGACTTTCGAGTATCCGTTTATTCCTCGCAGTCATGGAGAGTTTGTCATTGAACCGGTTAATTACTCTTATTATGATAATGCACAGGGGAAATACAATACCATGACTACCGGAGAGTTGAAGATTGCAGTAGGGAAGGGCAGTGACGTGGATAACGGAGGGGTAGTCATGTCCGGTATCAATAGGCAGACAGTCAAAAATTTGGCGGAAGATATTCGATATATAACAACCGGTGATCCCGGGCTGAAAAAGAAAGGTCTCTTTTTTGCAGGTTCGCTGCTATTCTATGGTATTATTGCTCTCATAGTCGTACTCTTCTTCGTGTTTTCTGCTCTGCTGAAGGCTGCTGCTGCGCGCCGTCATGACATTGTAGGCTCTAAGAATAGAAAAGCCAATAAGATGGCTCGTACAAGGCTTCGTTTAGCGGGAGATTATCTTAAACAAAATCTCGATAGTGCCTATTATGAGGAGCTGCATAAGGCTGTACTCGGTTATGTATCTGACAAACTGACCATTCCAGTAGCAGATTTGTCAAAAGACAAGATTAGTGAAGTGCTTGTCGAAAGGGGAGTTGATCAGGAGTTGATAGACGAATTGCTCTCTATTGTGGATGCATGTGAGTTTGCAAGATATGCTCCGGAAAGTGCACATGAGGCTATGGAAAGTCATTATAATCATGCTGTTAAAGTTATTTCAGAATTGGAGGGAAAAGTGAAAAACAACACAAAGGCGAAAAAGGGCGGCAAAGTTGCTATGGTGATTCTGCTTGCAGGATTGAGTATTTTTACCTCTTCCGCTCAGGTTTCCGGTCAGGAAGGTGTCGCTGGACTTTGGTCGCAGGCTAATTCGGCATACGGAGAGACACAGTACCAAAATGCTCTTAATTACTATCAAATGATTGAAGGAGAGGGTCTTGTGTCAGCAGATCTGTATTACAATATAGGTAATACATATTTCAAACTTGAGGATAACCCGCATGCAATACTTTATTATGAGAAGGCTCTAAAGATCGATCCTGCACATAAGGATGCGCTCAACAATTTGTCTATATGCAACAGTTTGATCCTTGATAAGATAGAGGTGGTACCTGAGTTTATTATCGTGACCTGGATCAGACAGGTAAAATATCTGTTCTCAGCAAACGTGTGGGCTTGGCTTACTGTGGCTCTTGTATTTGTTACCGCTTTGCTGCTGCTTCTGTTTAAGTTCGGCAGGTCAGGAAGAAAAGTATCATTTGTTTTTGCCTGCATTGTATTTTTCTTCGCAATATGTACTTTCGCCTTTTCCATAAGTGCCAAATCTGATGCTGTGAAGGTGGATGAGGCTATTGTGATTGCCCCGGTGGCTTCAATCAAGAGCTCCCCGGGCGATGCCGGCAAATCTATTTTCGTGCTGCACGAGGGAACAAAAGTTTCTATTCTTGATGACCTTGGAGAGTGGAGAAAAATTGAACTTTCGGATGGACGTCAGGGTTGGGTATTGGACAATTCGATAGAAGAGATTTAATGTGTATGCGTAAATATTTGCTTATTGCAGTTTTGGCGGTTATGAGTTACGGTGTCGCTTTAGCCCAGTCTGTTTATTATTTCAGTGTGAACCCTAAAGAGGTCTTTTCATATACAATTATCGATGATGATGGGGCTTTCTTTGGCAGGTTTGATGTTAATACGCACTCGTGCAGTGGAGATTTGCAAAAGGGTGAGGTTGTCATATACGAGCATTTTTACGACAAAAACAACAAGCCGATATTTAAAGAAAGTAATCAGTTTGTTATGGATGTTGCTCTAGTCAACGGGGAGGCTTTTGCCAATATAGGCTCTTTGTCCAGAGCTCTAAAGGTGCAGGATTATATGTCAAAGGGAGACATTATCAGTCTTCCTTCAACTTTGTTGGTCGGAGGAGCTGTTCCTGACGGGAAACTGAGTATCAAAATGGGGGCGATAAAGGGGACCATTACCGTTACTGACAGGAAAGTGATCGCTTATGAAAATATTTCCACGCAGGCAGGATCTTTTATGTGCTATAAGATTACTGAGAGGCAGATTTCAAAAACAGCCGGTCTCTCTTTTGAGCATAACCTCGTTACGTGGTATTGCAAAGGGATCGGATGTGTCAAACAAATCTGTTATGACAAAAAGGGAAAGTTGATCAATACAATAGAGTTAGTCTCAATTAAAGGACGCTCTTAATATTTTCGGCAATCTTATTGATTAATGATTCGCGAGCTTCTCTGCTTGCCCATCCGATGTGCGGAGAAAGTTGAAGTTTACCCTTGTCGGCTATTTTGAAATACGGGTGTTCTGCTGAGTAAGGCTCCCTGGTGAATACGTCTATGGCTGCACCGGCTATAACATCATCATTAAGGGCTTTAATAAGATCCTCCTCATTGATAATCCCGCCTCGTCCCATATTCACAATGTAGCCTTCTTTCTTCATCCGGCTAAGTTGCTCATATTTGATAAGGTCTTTCGTCCTCTCGTTGAGCGGAGCGTGGATTGTGACAATATCACTGTCTCCGAGTAGTTTGTTGAGATCATAAGCGGGGTACTTGTCGCAGTGGGCGATGCCTGATGTAGGGTAGTAGGCTATCTGCATTCCAAATACGGAAGCTACTTCCGCAACTCTGCTGCCTATGTGTCCCATTCCTATGATTCCCAATCTTTTACCTCTAAGTTCGTAGAATGGTACAATTGCATTGGTAAAGCATCCGCTTAGCGCGTATTCTCCATTTTTTACATATTCATCAAAATAGTGTGCTTTCCCGACTAAGTTTAGTATGTGCATAAACGTTACCTGCACAACGCTTTCTGTTGAATAATCAATTACATTCTTGACAGGTATGCCTTTTTGCTTAGCGTAGTCCATGTCAACATTGTTGGTGCCGGTAGCTGCTACGCAGATGAGTTTGAGGTCCGGTGCGGAGTCGATCTCTTTAGGACCCAAATATACTTTGTTGGTGATAACCACATCGTAACCTTTGATACGCTCAATAACCAGGTCCGCTGTCGTAGATTCGTAACTTTTATATTCGCCAAGCGAGGAAATTGGACTCAGGGATACATCTGTCCCCAATGTGTTTGCGTCAAGAAAGACAATTTTTATCTGCTTCATTGTGATTTTCGGTATTTGTTTTGCAAAATTAGCAATTAAAACCCTAATTTTACGGATTAATTTAAATGGAGGAAATAAAAGTGTCTTTATCTTTACAAAAATTATTTACCGGAGCAGTATTATCTTTTTGTCTTATTTGTTGCCTGACTTCGTGTCATAAAGATCCTGATCCTGTTGAACAGACTCCTGTCAACCTCAGTGAGACTGAGACTGCCAATTGTTATATTGCTTCCGTTGCAGGACAGTTGTATGAGTTCAGAGCCGACGTCATGGGCAATGGCCTGATTCCTACTCCAAACCCTGATGAGCCTGATAATGTATCTCTTGATGTACCTTCCAATGCCGTTGCGGCTATTTTGTGGATGACACCTCATGACAGGCAAGTTATCTATGCCCCATATTACAATTCTGAGTACAAAACCATAAGTTTTTATACCTCCGCCTATTCGGGAAATGCCGTAATAGGTCTTTTTGTCGATACCAATAATAATGGTGTATGGGATTCTGACGGCAGCGAAAAAATTATTTGGAGTTGGCACATCTGGTGCGTTGATTATGATCCGTCGGTTGCCGGCAATTATGAAGTCTATTACCAATCACCATTGATTGGGACCAAGGTGATGAATCGCAATCTTGGCGCTTATCTTAATGTTCCTTCAGATCTTTTGGAAGAAAACATTATCGCATCTTTCGGATTGAAATATCAGTTTGGGAGAAAGGATCCGTTCCCTACCACAGGTGTATTACAGGGAAGTGGTACTTTAGGTGCTATCAATCTGCATAATAGGGGATTGACTTATCCGGATAATGTATGGAAAGAGACTTCTCAGCCAGCAGATGTTTCGCTTGATTATGCCACAAATCACCCAACAACGTTTATCTTCTCATATGAATTAGATGAAATTTGGCTTGCAGGTGATAATTCGTGTTCTCTGTGGGGGGTTCAGTCTGAAGGAGCCGGGATGAATCGTAAGACCATTTATGACCCGTGTCCTCCAGGATGGCGTGTTCCTGCCGAGAAAGTTTTTGCTCCACTTGCCACTGATGCAGGTTCGTCTTTGATAGTAGGAGTGGATAAAATGTCTTCGCAATATGGCGTTTATCTCAACTACGGTGGGGCTGACTATACTTTTCTTCCTGCTGACGGATTCGGATTGATCAACGAAAGCAAGTATACCATTGCAGGTGTCGGCCAAGAGGTGTCGCTCGGTACCGGTTCGGCATTTATTGTGGATGGAATGTTGTTCTCCAAGTATTTATCTATTGAGGCCGGAGGCACATATATTGCAAGTACTCCAATGATCGCAGCCACAAGCATTCGCTGTGTTGCCGATGAGTAGTAGTACTACCGTCTGGCTCCTGTAGCTTGGTGTGACCCCCAAAAAGTTGGACAACCAACTATTGGGGGTCACTCCGCTTACGTGCGCGTCTGGGTTTTGTGTACATGCGTGAGGTCTTTTCTGTGCGTCTGGCTTTTGTGTACCTGCTTGACATTCAGGATACGTTGGTTTAACGAGTAGTACTGCGCGTCTTGGTTTTGTGTACCTGCTTGACATTCAGGATACGTTGGTTTAACGAGTAGTACTGCGCGTCTTGGTTTTGTGTACCTGCTTGACATTCAGGATACGTTGGTTTAACGATTAGTACTCCACGTCTTGGTTTTGTGTACCTGCTTGACATTCAGCACACAGGGAGTCAACTTTTTTATCGTCAAAGAAAACTTCGTTGTGTAAAACGCTTATATTTAAAAATATACACAAAACCCAGACGTGCGAAAGCCAGACGCGCAGAAAAGACCTCCACGCAGTGATGGTGATGCTGCGGCCCCGGCAGATATCTTAGAAGCTCCTTTGTGGGCGAACGGATGCGTCTGTTCAACATAACTCACTATATTACAAATATTTGATATTTTTAGCCAGCGCAAATCTTCTGCAACATCGACACCTTAATTGTGGCTGCGACGAGATGTCCCTTTCGGCGCTGACAAATGCGCCTCAAAGGACATTCCCGTCTCCGCCAAACTCGGTTTCATATAAGAAGTTAGGTGGTGAAATAATGTCTGGCGTACGTCTACGACCGATTGAGTGCCTGACTTCCATTTGGTGGAAATACAAAACCATGGGTACAGCGCTGTCTGGAGGGTTATGCCGGAAACAGCACTGCAGAAGTCAGACAGCGAAACAATGTTTGGT
>Ga0265294_10010990_pt1 | contig 10228 bp, 5 predicted proteins | sample MunlanPumphouse3_FD_192504 | JGI IMG/M metagenome (GOLD analysis project Ga0265294, IMG submission 192504) | Groundwater microbial communities from a municipal landfill in Southern Ontario, Canada - Pumphouse #3 | ecosystem: Environmental > Aquatic > Deep subsurface > Groundwater | place...
TTCCGGGATCGTCCGCCCCGGCAAACTCGCCGTCATAGGCAACGGCACCGTACTGAACATTGAGGAACTGCTCGACGAGATCGCCACGGTCGAGGCCTCTGGCGCCAACATTGACGGGCTTCGTATTTCTGACCGTGCCAGCCTCATTATGAACTATCACAAAAAGCTGGACGGCGCTGAGGAGAAGTATCGCGGCGGGAACGCCGTCGGCACCACCAAAAAAGGCATCGGCCCTGCCTATCAGGATAAGATCGCCCGGATCGGCTTCCGCGCCGGCGACCTACTGGAACCGGAGGCCCTGAAAGAGAAGATTGCTTTCACCCTTCCTTATAAGAAAGATCTGATGAAAATGCTTGACGCCGAGATGTGCCACTGCACCCCGGAGTCCCTTTTCGATAAAATGAACGGCTGGGGCCAGAAGCTCGGCAGGTACATATGTGACACCTCTGTGCTTATCAACGAGGCGCTGGACGCCGGCAAGAACGTTATGTTCGAGGGCGCCCAGGGCGCCATGCTCGACATCGACAGCGGCACCTACCCGTACGTCACTTCCTCCGCTACCTGCGGCGGCGGGGTCTGTACCGGTGCCGGCATCGCACCGAACCGGCTCGACGAGGTGCTGGGCGTCGTCAAAGCTTACACCACCCGGGTGGGCGAGGGCCCCTTCGTGACCGAGCTCAAAGGCGGGGACGAGGTCACCCTGCAGAAGAAAGGCGGTGAGTTCGGTGTGACCACCGGCCGTGGCCGCCGGTGCGGCTGGCTCGACCTGGTGGTCATCAACCACGCCAAGCGGTTGTGCGGCTTCTCGTCATTGGCCATCACCAAGATCGACGTGCTCAATGACTACGAAGAACTGCCAGTCTGCACTGCCTATAAGATCGACGGAGAGACCACCAGGTACTTCCCGGCCTCCATCTCCAAGCTCAATCGGGCCGAACCGGTCTATACCAAACTCAAAGGATGGAAAGGATGGAACGACACCGAGGCCGTTGTCAAAGGCGGCTGGGACGCGCTGCCTCAGGAGATGAAGGACTATGTGGCCTTCATCGAAAAGCACACCGGTGTGCCCGTAGATCTGATCAGCATCGGGGCCGACCGGGATGAGACCATCGACCGGCGTCACAACTGGTGGAACTGAGCCGGGGGAGCTTCCCCCGGCCGATCTGCCGGCTGTTTTCTGTTACACAGAATTACAAACAGCTGTGCTGGCCATTCTAATCCATCGCGCATAGGATAAGTTCAGCATAAGCAGATCCTCTGCATACGGGTGTAACAGCTGAACCAGACTTCCTTTCGAAACAGCCGTTCGGTTGTTTGTGAACAACAATCAGGTGCCCGACCGCACTTCTTCCGCCGTTTCGGCAGAAGAAGCGGCAGGGCCTGAGAGTCTGAGACAAAGCCGTTTAGTGCTTTTCCGGCAGGTTGGCCTTGACGAACGGTGTCCGGTCGGCGCCGAGCGGCAGAGTCGCATCGAACCCGACCTTCCAGGTCGTGCGGTCGGCAGCCATCGACGGATCCAAGGAGGAACCCGCAGCCCCGGGGATACGAATGATCCTGTCGCCCTGCATCCGAGTTGCCGCCGCCCACTCGACCTCACGGTCGTTAAAGATGTCAATATCATCATCCACGACGATGACATTCTTCATGGACGGATGGCCGGTGAAGGCTGCCATTATCGCGTTGACACCATCGCCCTCCTTATTCTTGGCAATGGCCACGACCCCGTTCAGCCAGCAACAGCCGCCTTCGGTAAGGCGCACGGCCCTTACCCGCGGCACCGCCTGCCGGACGGTCCGGAAAATGACCGGTTCCCGCGGCAGACCCATCAGCAGGAAGTGCTCATAGCCGCCCGGCAGGAGCAGCTGAAAGACCGGTCCCTCTTTGGCCCAGATTTTATCGACCTTTACAATCGGCTGGTCACGGACCGGGTCATAGGTGCCGGCAATGTCGACGAACGGCCCTTCCTTGGTCGTGTCGGCAGTCAGCCGGGCCTCAAGCACGTAGTCGCAGTCGGCCGGCACCAGCAGACCGTTATCGCAGCGGCCGCCGTCCAGCGGAACACCGTGGCCTCCTTGGTGGAGTGCCGAAGCGATCTGCAGCTCGTCTGTGCCGTAGTCGACCGACAGAGCGGCAGAGATCATGGCCTCGATCGGGGCCCCGATGCAGATGGCAATCTTCAGTTCCCGACCGTCACGCAGGGCCTCGTTGTAAAGCGTGAAAAGATGGCGCGGGACCAGCCGGATGGCGATCCGATCCTTGTCCATCAGCATCATCCTATGGAACGAAACGTTCCGTTTGCCATTGTACTCGGCCACCACAATGCCGGCAGAGATATAGCGGCCGCCGTCCCGGGGGAAGTATTTGACGACCGGCAGTTTCATCAGATCCAGAGGCAACTGCTGGTACCGGAACGCCGGCGCGACAACCTCATGGACCGGCTGGGGCGCGGCCATGCCTGCCATCAGATGCTGGACGATCCCGTCCTTGGGAACCCCCAGCGCGGCGGCGACCTTGGCGCGGGTCGAATAGACATTGGCGGCGGCTTTGCCGCCGTTCAGATTGGTAAAGAGCAGCGTCTGCTCCTGATCGGCCTGCATCCAGCGGGTCGCTTCCAGCGAATCGGGGTCAACGGCCTCGCCAACGACCTTGGCCCCGCGGAGAACGTTCTGATCAAGTGACATGCGCCTGCATAGGGCACCTGAAGATAATAAAATAATGGCGCCTGCATGCGTCAGTCAGCGGTCTCGGGATCGGCGCAGTGGCCTACCTGATGACCGCAGATGACGAAACCGCCCGCTTCCATAATCCGCACGATCTTACCGACCGTACCGTTAATGTCGAAGGCGGGAATGCGCATTACCATCGCGGCATAGGCCACCAGATTCTTCACGAAACTGTGGTAATCCGCCCGACCGCCGTGACTGTAGTAGCCCATGACGTTCCCGACAGCCCCGACACTCTCCATCAGGCCGTTCCGGATACATTCCTCATCCATCGGCGCCAGACCGTAACGCTCCAAATACTGCTTGGCCCAATTGATGGCCAGGTCGATGAGATCCTGAACCACTTCCCAGTTCTTGTGGGCCTCATAGAACAGTTCGGCCACTTTGGAAGAGAGACTGGCGGCGTAGAGCTCCATCGCGGCCGGCAGCACGACCGCGACCAAAAGGTCCTTTTCCTGCTCCAGCGACTTCTCCGAGACCGCCAGGGCGTCGTTGATCGTTTCGGCAACAACACTCCGCAGAATGTCGTCTTTGCTTTTGAAACGATTATAAAGACTGCCGTTGAGGATACCGGTCTTGTGGACGATATCCCGGGTCGTGGTCTCGTTATATCCTTTCTCGAAGAAAAGTTCCATCGCTGCGTTCAGGATCTGCCGCCGGGAGTCCTCCCGCCGGCGTTCAATCCCGGTTTCCAGGTCTTTTTTGGCCTTCTGCACTTCTTTTGCCCGCGGCGACGACATTGTCTTCATGCTCTCATTGTCAGTTTATAACAGTTTTCATATTTGAACCTGCTCAAATACTCGTTAATTTTCGTCTCTTATTTTGTGCCATATATTTCATTTATTATTCATTGATGTATCATTAGATTCAATATATTGCAATTAAATACCTGTTATTTTGAGCATGCTCAAAACCATTTAATACTTGATGTTTCCTTGACCGTTTCAGGTGAATTATGTTCAACAAACTAGCAAAGTTCATCATCAACCACTCCAAGGCCATCGTGGTCGTTTGGTTGGTTGTATTGGTGTGCTGCCTGCCGTTGGCGGTCCATTCAGGCGATGTCCTGCAATACGACCTCACCACAATGTCCGGGGCCGATTCCGAGGCCACCGACGGCTTGGAGCTCATTGACGAGAATTTCAGTACCGGGCTCAGCATGGACACGGTCATCGTTCTGCAGTATGATTCGGCAGACGAACTGACCGAAGCCACGGCCCTGGCAGGCGCCGGCACCGAGTCGGGGCTGTTGCAGTCGGCCTTCGACGAACATTACGGTCCCGGCGTGTTCACAATCTCCTCTTTAGGCCGTTATAACGGCAGCAGCGATGTAAATACCAGCGGCATCGTGCTGGTCTCCGTAGGCCTGAACGACGACTCCATCGATCTGACCCATCAGACCGACGACATCCGGTCCATCATCAGCGATACACTGAGCACGACCGGCTACACTGACCTGACTACCTATGTTACCGGCACCGACGCACTGGCCTACGACACTGAAATGATGTCCGTCAGCGATGTCGAGAAGATCGATCCGCTCTCCGTGGCACTGATCTTCATCATCCTTGCCGTCTTCTTCTGGGCCTTTGTTACCGCACTCGTGCCGCCGGCGGTTACCGGCATGGCTTACGGTGTCGTTATGGCTCTGCTGTACGGCATCGGCTCTTACTTTGACGTCTACTACATCACTAAAATTATCGTGCTCGTGTCCATGCTGGGCGCGGGCTCCGACTACGCGATTTTCATCATCACCAGATACAGAGAGGAACGTAAGAACGGCAAGGACAACGACTATGCGCTCACTCAGGCCGTCGAATGGGCCGGCGAGTCCGTATTCACCTCCGGCCTCTCGGTCATCATCGGGTTCGGCACACTGTCACTCTGCACCTTCTCGATGATACAAACCATGGGCATGGTCCTGGCGCTCGGCATCGTCATGGCGCTGTTCGCCACCCTGACCTTCATCCCCGCACTCATCCACCTGCTCGACGGGAAGATCTTCTGGCCTTCCACCATCGAGTTCTATCAGCGGGAGAGCAAGGAACGCAAGGGCTTCCACGGGCACCTGTTCAACGGCGCCCGCCGCTATTTCACCTGGGTGTCCAAAGTCACCCGGAAACACGCCAAGGCCATCGTCGCGGCGACCATCCTGGTCACCTGCCCGGCGGCCTACCTGGTCGCGACCACCGACGACTCGTACGACATGATCAGCATCATGCCCGATTCCGAATCCGTGGACGGCCTGAATATCCTGATGGACAACACCGACGGTGCGACCATCATGCCCAACTATGTGGTCCTGGAGCTCGATAGCGCCATCTGCACCACCTCCGATCTGACCCTGACCGTGCCGGTCACCGACAGCACCGGCAACATCACGGCAGTACCTACGTCACTCGGTCTGGTCTACTGGACCGCCGACGGCGTCGGCTACCTCCAGGATATCGCCGAGATCGAGAACCAGATCTCGACCGATCACAGCGACATCGTCTCCACCGTCAGCGGACCCATGTCCTGGGCTGCGATCTACAACACCGCGGCCGCTGCGCTGGGTACCGACGATCCGACCGTAGTCAACACCTACATCATTGCCAACGGGGTGCTGCCCGACGCGCTGGCGACCTACTTCGAGGAAGCTTTCACCCTGATGGGCTACAACATGGCTCCGACCGATTACCTGGCCGCACCCAGTACCGACTATCCGACCGGCGTGCGGGTCATGAACGTGGCCGACTACCTCCTGAACTACGGTCTCGGTCTGATCTCCAATGACGGCACCTGTGTACAGCTGTCGATCATCACGGGCGAGAAGCCCATGTCCGACAACACCATGACCTTCGTCCAGGACCTCAAGACCGAGTTCCACGACGGCACCGAGAGCTACGACACCGAGTACAGCGACATGATCGCCGCCTCCTACGTGTCCGGCACTTCCGCGGTCATGAACGACATTTCGGTAATCGTCGAGGACCAGTTCAACTGGATCAGAGTCGCGGTCATTGCGCTGATCATCCTGCTGCTGTTCTTCGTCCTGGGCTCTTACCTGACCCCGATACGGTCCACTCTGACCATCGTTATGAGCATCCTCTGGACCCTCGCCCTGACCCACCTGATCTTCACGGACGTCTTTGCCATCCCCGTCATCTGGGTGGTGCCGATCGTCCTGTTCGTGATCCTGCTGGGACTCGGCATGGACTACGATATCCTGCTGACCACCCGGGTCAGAGAGAACGTCATGAAGGGCGCCTCGAACGACGACGCCGTCGATCACGCGGTCAAGTTCTCCGGCGCCATCATAACCCTCTGCGGGCTGCTGATGGGCGGCACCTTCCTGACCCTGCTGATCGGCAACTCGTCGATGCTGCAGGAGTTCGGCTTTGCACTGGGCTTCGGCATCCTGATCGACTCGCTGTTCATGGTCACATACTTCGTCCCGGCGCTGATGCACCTCATGGGCAAGTGGAACTGGAAGGGCCCGAAGTTTCTCCAGCGCACCCACCCCATGAACGGTCTAGTCGACCCCGAACACAAGAACTGAGGTTCCACAGTACACCTCAAACCTTTTCCCGCCCCTTTTTCCCCGAAAGGGACGGATCCACTTGTCACCACACACTATCGCGCGCTTTTTATGCCTGGATAACCGTTCCGCCTTCCGGTAACATGAACGCAAACTATGTGCGGGCAAAACTGCCGGAATTCCGGCAGCTGACGACCGACTTCTATGCCGGCAGGGTTTCGGTCAAAGATTACAAGGGCAGGTCCGGCAACTTCGGCACCTATGCCCAGCGCTCTAAGGACGCCGGCATGGTCCGGCTCCGGCTGGCGGGCGGCTCGGCCGACCGCGATAAGCTGCAGTTCATCGCCGACGCCATCGCCAAATACCGCCCGAACATGGTCCATGCCACCACCTGCGAAGCCATTCAGTTCCACGGTCTGAAGGGTGATGCCATCATCGACCTCATCGACGAGGCCATGGACCACGGCATATTCACCTACGCCGGCGGCGGGGACTGTCCCCGCAACGTGACGGCCTCGCCGCTCTCCGGCGTGATCAAACAGGAGACGTTCAGCGTCCTGCCGTTCGCCCGTGAGACCGAGCGGTACCTCATGGACCGGATCCAGACAATCAAACTGCCCCGGAAACTGAAGGTCGGCTTTTCCAACGAACCCTGTGACACCGTCGACGCCGCTCTCCGCGACCTCGGTTTTCTGGCCAAGGCCGACGGGACCTTTGACGTCTACAGCGCCGGCGGCCTGGGCGCCAACCCCAAGCTCGGCCTGCTCGTCAAGAAGGGCGCCGACCCGAAGGACCTGCTCTGCTATCTGGAGACCATGGTCCGGATGTTCACGAAATACGGCAACTATGAGAACCGCGCCAAGGCCCGGAGCCGGTACATGCGCGACACTCTCGGCGACGAAGGCTATTGCAGGGCTTTCAATGAGATCCTCACCGAGGTCCTGAAGACCGACCTGCCTCGCGCCCTGCCCGAAGAGCCAGTTATGGCCAAGAAGGGGGACGGCTCCGTTCCGCATTGCGACCGCGCCTTCCCACAGAAGCAAACCGGTCTCTATTATGTCAAGTACCACCCGCTGGGCGGCGACCCCCAGCCGGAGAAGTTCCGGGAACTGTGCACCGCCCTGGCCCAGATCCCCGACGGTGAACTCCGCACCTCGCCCGACCAGACCATGTACCTGATCAACCTGACCGGCACCGAAGCCGATAAAATGGCCAGGCTTACCGACGACGGCGCGAAAACGGCCTTCGAGGCCTCGGTCTCCTGCGTCGGCGCCAACGTCTGTCAGATTGGCCTGCGCGACTCCCACGGCCTGCTGATGAAACTGATAGACATGGAACGCCGGAACGGCTTCGCTGACGGTGCCCTGCCGGTGGTCCACATCTCTGGCTGCGTATCGTCCTGCGGCGCCCATCAGGTCCAGCCGATCGCGTTCCGCGGCGGCCCCTCGGTTGACGGCCAGCCCTCATTCGTCCTTTACGCGAACGGCTCGCACATCGAAGGCAAAGAAAGGCTCGGCGTCGAGCTCGGCACCGTCCTGGAGAGCGATATTCCAGCCCTGCTCGAAGCAGTCGGTAAAGCAGTCACCGCCGCCGGCACCGACTACCGCAGTTGGAGCCGGCACGACCCGAACGCTCTGCTCCGGACTGCGCAGCCCTTCTTCCAAATGAAAAAGGCCTGAGGCGGTCCTTTGTTCCTGCCCGGGGCGGGTCGGCCTGCCGTCCCGACGCCGGTCTTTATCTTTTCCGCCAGACATGATCCGAACACTCCCGGCGGCCAGCGGTTCCAGATCGGCTTTCCGAATCCGTGATAAGCCTAATATAGGCGCGTCAAAATGGCTGTTCATTATGTCTGCTGAGCCGATAGAGGAGACCATCAGAAAGTTCGCGCTGCAGAATGCCGCGTTCTTCAAAGGTAAAGCCAATCCGAAGGCAGTCGTCGGGAAGATCCTCGGCGGTTTTCCCGAGTACCGCTCTAAGACTGCCGAGATCACCCAGCTGATCAACAGCATCGTCGCGGAGGTCAACGCACTTTCTCCCGAGGCCCAAAAGGAAGAACTTGCCAAGACCGCCCCCGAACTGCTCGTCAAAGAAAAAAAGGAACGTACCTATGAACTGCCAGACCTGGCCGGCGCAGAGAAAGGACACACGGTCATGCGGATCGCCCCCGGCCCTTCCGGCCCTCTGCACATCGGCCACACCCGGGTGTCCATCCTCAATGACGAATACACCAAACGGTATGGCGGTCAGCTGATTCTCCGGTTTGAGGACACCAACCCCGAGAAGATCGATCCCGAGGCCTACGACATGATACCTGAAGACCTGGCATGGCTGGGTGTCAAGTGTACCAAGACCTATACCCAGTCCGACCGTTTCGAGATTTATTACGACTACACGCGTCGGCTCATAGAGATGGGCAAGGCCTACGTCTGCACCTGCAACGGCGAGAAGTGGCGGGATCTGAAGGAGCACAAACTCGCCTGCCCCTGCCGCGACCTGCCCGTCGAGGAACAGATGGAGCGGTACGACCGTATGATGTCCGGCGGCTATGAGGCCGGCAAGGCCATTGCTGTCGTCAAGACCGACATCGCCCATCCCAACCCGGCCATCCGCGATTTCGTCGCCCTGCGCCTGGTGGATACGCCGCACCCCCGGACCGGCGACAAGTACCGGGCCTATCCCATGATGAATCTGTCCGTAGCCGTCGACGACCACCTCATGGGCATGACGCATGTCATCCGGGGCAAGGACCACCTGAACAACACGCTCCGTCAGAAGTACATCTTTGACTACTTCGGTTGGAAACAGCCTGAGTACATCCATTACGGTCTGGTGAACATCCCCGACACCGTCCTGAAGACCTCGCTGATAAAGCAGAGCATCCAGAAAGGGGAGTATTCCGGCTGGGACGACGTCCGCACCGGCACCGTCCGCGCCCTTGAGCGGCGCGGCATCCGCCCGGAGGCCATCCGGCGGTACTGGATCGAGAGCGGCATCAAATCTGTGGACATCCAGTTCTCATGGGACGGCCTGTACAGCATGAACCGGGACATCATCGACCCTGTCAGCGACCGGTACTTCTTCGTCCAGGACCCTGTCCGTTACGACATCGAAGGCACCGACGCCATCGTCGGCCAGGCTCCGTTGCAGCCGGACCACGCCGACCGCGGCTTCCGTTTCTACCGGCTCGACGGCCCCAAGACCGTCTTTATCACCGAGAAGGACTCCCGGGCGTTCGCTCAAAACAAGGAGGTCCGGCTCAAGGATCTGTGCAACCTGACCTACGGCACCCCGGCGCAGTACGCCGGCAACGACACCGCCGTCCTGAAGAAAGGCGTGCACGCCGTACAGTGGGTGAGCCGGAACAGCGTGCCGGCCGAAGTCCTCATGCCCGACGGCACCGTCGCCAGAGGCCTGGTCGAAGAAACGATCCTCCACGAGCCCAGCAACACTGTGCAGTTCGAACGGTTCGGCTTCGTGAAGCTTGAACAGAAGACTTCTGAGAAGGTTACTGCAGTGTATACCCACAACTGAGCTGGCGAAACCTTTTTTACATTTTCCTGTCTCGAAACTGCGGTTGCAGCCTTCGCCCGGGCACTTTCGCGGTACGGCCCGAAATGCCCCTTAAAGTTATTTCCGAACATCTGACTGCAGAATATCGATTCCGTATCAATGCCACTGAAATGTCTGTGGCAACGTACGACCGAGATTATCTGCAACAGACCTCGCCGGAACCTGACACTGTGCATAATAACCAACTGAAATTGCTCTGCACCGAGGCCATCGCCTGCATGATCACAACAGCACAGACCTCGATTCTTCTTTCTCTGAATGCCGAAAAGACCGCCGATCGGGCGGCAGCTGCCGGAGAAGCACTGGCGCCCACCGTACTTTCCGCCCGGTCAGACAACTCCAATCGGACCGCCATCGCGGTCGACCGGATCTTCAAAATGAACGGGCAGAAATGGAAGACCGCTCTGAGCCCGTT
>Ga0265294_10010991_pt1 | contig 10227 bp, 6 predicted proteins | sample MunlanPumphouse3_FD_192504 | JGI IMG/M metagenome (GOLD analysis project Ga0265294, IMG submission 192504) | Groundwater microbial communities from a municipal landfill in Southern Ontario, Canada - Pumphouse #3 | ecosystem: Environmental > Aquatic > Deep subsurface > Groundwater | place...
CACACCAGCCACCTCACGCAGTATCTCGGGAGTTGTGCGCGAGAGCTTGAAATTCTGAATCTGTTTACCGGAAAAGGAGCTGGCGCTGTACGGCAGATCCAGCGCACTTTTAGCTCGGCGCGCGGCGGTAACAATCACATCCGGCAATTTAACAGCTACCTCACTTGTCCGGTTTGTGCCAGCGTTGGTCTCAGCACCACCGCTGTTCATAACCACACCTGCCAGCATGATCACCAGATAAAACCTCTTGCATTGATCTTTCAAAACTCGCATCCTGACAATTTTCCTTTGCTATTCAAACGCCCTGCACCCTCAAACGGTTCAAAAAATTTAGTTGCTCCGGAAAGCTGCTTTAAGCTATATTGAATATAACACAGGAGGAAATCAAAAGATGAAAATACTGGAACAGACTGTAATTATTGTTTTAGCTCTCTGCGCGTTTAATGTGTACAGCGCCGAGCCTTGGCAGCAGGCTGCCGAAAAGGCGGTGCGCTCGGGAGTTACATGGCTCAAGTCAGCTCAAAAGGAGAATGGCGCATGGTCAGATGACCGCTTTCCGGCACTCTCCGCTCTGGCACTGTGGGCCACCGTCGCCTCACAGAGCGGCGATGCAACGACCATTGACCAGGGCGTTAAATACATCACTGGGGCTGTCCAGCCTGACGGCGGCATTTACCACGCCATTCCCGGCCAGAAGGGCGGCGGACTGAGCAACTACAACACTGCGATATGCATGATGGCACTGCATGCAACAGGACAGAGGAACCTCGACGAAATCATCCGAAACGCGCGCACCTTTGTGGCGAGCGGGCAGCACACCGGCGGAGATCTCTACAAAGGAGGCTTCGGCTACGATCGCAGCACTGATCGACCTTATGCTGATCTAATGAACACACACTTCGCCATGGAAGCAATGCGCCGCACCCAAGCGGTTGAGGATGCGCGCCCGGCGGATCAAAAACGAGCTGATCTCAAGTGGGATGAGGCACTGGCATTTGTAGAGCAACTGCAAAGCCCCGCCGCGGCTGGCGCGGAGCAGCAAGGCGGATTCGCCTATAACCCCAAGGACCCTAAAGCCGGCACTGTGACCAATGCCACTGGTAAGGTTTTTCTGCGCGCCTATGGCAGCATGACCTACGCTGGACTGCTCTCAATGGTTTATGCCAAAGTTCCGCCAAATGATCCGCGGGTTGTTTCAGCACTCGACTGGGCAGGCAAGCACTGGACCCTCGAAGAGAACCCTGGAATGGGCCATCAGGGTCTTTACTTCTTTTATAATGTGATCGCCCGCTCACTCTCCGCCAGCCGCCGGGATGCGCTTTCGGGCCAAGCAGGCGACATCTCTTGGCGCAAGGAGCTGGTCGAAAAGGTCATCGCACTGCAGCAGCAAGATGGCTCATGGGTGAACGCTAACGGACGCTTCTGGGAGAATGATCCGGTGCTGGCCACCTCCTATGCAATTCTGGCGCTGGAGTTCGCGGCCAAGATCACGGAGTGAGGCGTGGTTTTGACTTGGTGACCGGGTGACCGGGTGACTTGGTGACTTGGTCAATCCGGCGGGGCTGCCGGGCGGGATCTGGGCAAATCATGTCACCGTGTCACCAGGTCACCAAGTCACAACATTTTACCCCTTAATCGCAAAATTGTCAAATTCCAGCTTGAAGACCAGGAGCTTAATCCTCTATAATGGGAACTTCATTCGGAGGGGTGTCTGAGTGGTTGAAAGAACCGGTCTTGAAAACCGGCGTGCCGCAAGGCACCGGGGGTTCGAATCCCTCCCCCTCTGCCATTTACACAAGGAGAGCAGATGAAAGCTAAAGTTGACGAAGATCTCTGTATTGGCTGCGGGCTGTGCGTAGGGATATGTGAAGACGTGTTTGAAATGGACGATGCCGTCGCTGTGGTAATCGCAGCCCCGGTTCCAGAGCATGCGGAAGAACTATGCCGTGAGGCGGCAGAGAGCTGCCCTGTGGAGGCAATCTCGATCACAGAGTAAACGCGCTCCTCAACGGTTTGCCACATGAAACCTGAGATAGTCAACATCATACTCTATTGCGACCAGTGGCAAGATACAATCCGCTTCTATCGTGACACCATCGGCTTTACCGTCAACATGGCGAACAGCTGGTTGGTCGAATTTCAAGTAACCAAATATACTTGCCTGAGTGTTGCCGACGCATCGGCCACTTCCATTCGTTCTGCGGGTGGGGCAGGTGTTACCGTCACGTTCAAAGTGCCCAACCTGCAAGGCGTGTGGAGCACCTTGAAGGATAAGGGCGTGGTAATCGGCCCTATTCTCCCAAGCAGCTTGGGCGGCCAAGCTTTTTTCTTGCATGACCCAGAAAAAAATCGCCTTGAATTCTGGTCTGCATAAAGGTTAACCGGACAACCATTTTATCTCCCACAAAGAACCTAAATCCGCATCAGGCGCGGAGTGGAGAGGTGCGTGAGGGCGCGAGCAACGTAGGTCCGATTTCCAATCGGACATGTCCGGTAGGAAACCGGACAAACTGAAGCTTGGCTGCGCCTTCGATTTACGATAGCGGCGACGATGCTGGTGGACGATTCACGCATGATCCCAATCGTCCACCAACATCTTCGCACATCATCGTCAACCGATGTTTGACTAGGACGATGATTCAACCCGCAAGCGGAACTACGCCGGACAAGTTCCGCCAACCCTACACGTTTCCGCTTTAATGAAGTTTGCATGTTGCACGGCTGGTGCGAATGCGCTACGCTGTTTTTGAGGTGAAAATGGGCGTCCACCGCATAGCGGCGGACATACTGAAAGCATCCGCCGCTATGCGGTGGATGATTGCGAAACAAGCCGCAATAAGGCCCAATAGCCAACTTTTTGCAAAGAGCAATTAACTGTTTTTTCTAGTCGCCTAAGCGACTAGCGTAGCACAACCGTAGGGGAACATCACATGCAGAGTCCACAAATTCCGAAACCGCGTAAAAACTGGAAGCGCTGGCTGGCTCTGGTGCCAGTCGCAATCGCAGCCTTGATAGTCGTTCTCCTGATGCGTACACGCTCCGGCCCGCTTGAAAAGCCTGCGGACGAAATAGGCATCCCATTACGCGTGATCACTGTGCCGGTAGTTAATCTAATTCCACGAGCCTCCGGCCATGGACTTGCAGAACCTGCGCAGGTCTGGCAGGCAGTTGCGCAAGTCAAAGGTTCAGCCGTCTTCGTCTCCCACCTGCTTGATGCTGGCATGCTGGTACAGAAAGGCACGCTGCTGGTGAAGATCGACCCCTCCGACTATGAGTTGGCTGTGGCACGTCTGGAGGCGGCGATCGGCGAGGCTGAGGCGCGACTGGCTGAGTTGGATGCCGAAGAGCTACATCTCGCGGCTTCAGTTAAGATCGAGAAGGCCTCGCTGACCCTTGCGGAAGCCTCCCTAAACCGCAAGCGCAACGCGCAGGCGAGCGGTGCCATTACCCCCGATGAGGTGGACCGCGAAGCACGAACAGTACTCCAACAGCAACAGAGTATCCAGCAACTCGAGAACACCCTTGGCTTGCTCCCCTCCCGCCGCAAGGCACTCGTGGCAGCGCTGGCTTCACATGCGGCCAACCTCCAGCAGGCAAAACTCAACCTCTCCCGAACCGTAGTCGAAGCTCCATTCGAATGCCGCCTGGCAGCGGTCAATATCGAGCAAGGGCAGTTCGTGAGTGCCGGACAGACCATGTTCGAAGCGCATGGAGCCGCAGCGGTCGAGGTTGAGGCAAAATTCCGCCCGGAACAACTGCGCAACCTGCTTAGCGACGAAAAACGCCAGTCGCTTGAAGCAGGGCTCACCATGGAAACCTTGCGGGATGTCTTTGATCTCAAGGTTACGGTTCGTGTACACAGCGGTGACTGGGTGGCTGTCTGGCCAGCGCGCTTTGACCGCATTCGTGAAATAGTGGATCCACGCACACGCGCCATCAACGTGATCGCGTTGGTTGATGACCCATATAAGAAGGTCGTGCCGGGCATCCGTCCAGCTTTAATGCGCGGCATGTACTGTGAGATGGAGCTGATTGCTCCAGCGCGACCGGACAGCGTCGTACTGCCGCGCAGCGCAGTGCATGGCGATCACGTTTACCTGATGGATGCTGACGGTCGCCTGCGGGAGCGCAAAGTTCGCATTGCTTTTACTCAAGGCGAAATCGCCAGCATCGCATCCGGGCTGACTGGCGGCGAAAGCGTTATTGTCTCTGATCCGACACCCGCGATTGAGGGGATGAAGGTCGATGCAACTCCTGATGCCGCGCTCCAACACGCTCTGGTCGCAGACGCCCAAAACGAGGCAGGTGCAGAATGATCCGATTTTTTGCTGGCCACCCCACCGCCGCGAACCTCTTGATGGTCCTGTTTTTGGTCGCGGGTGCCCTGACGCTGCCGACAATCCGGCGTGAGACAATGCCCGATTACGCTCCGAGCGAGGTTGAGGTGCGTATCCGTTACCCCGGCGCCACGGCAGCCGAGGTCGAAGAGGCTGTCACACAGCGGATTGAGGATGCCTTAGACGATGTCAATTTCGTGGCCGAGCTGCGCTCAGAGTCGCGTGAAAATCTTGCAATCACTGTGATCGAGATGACCGATGACGGCGATTTCCAGAAATTCTTTAATGATATCGAACGCGGCATTGGCGCTGTTGATGATTTTCCGCTTGAGATCGAAAAACCAGTGATCAAGGAGCTGGGCCGCACTGATCTGGTGCTGGGGCTGCTGGTTTCAGGCCCAACCCGCGCACCGGATCTGAAAGCCTACAGCGAAGATCTCAAGCACCGCATGCAGCAGGCAGGTCTCTCGCTAATCGAGATTGACGGCTTTTCGGAGCGTCAATTGAGGGTCAACCTCTCTGATTCCGCAATGCGCGCGGCAGGGTTGAGTGCGCCGCTCGTGGCAGATGCCATCACGGCCCAGAGCCGCGACACACCGCTGGGAATTGTCCAGGCCCGGCAACGCGAGATTCTACTGCGCTTTGATGATCGCCGCCGGACACCAGCAGAGCTTGAATCCGTGGTCGTTTGGGCTGGCACTGATGGCGGTGTCGTCCGCTTGGGTGATATCGCGACCGTCGAAGATTGCTTCGAGTTCGACGAAGACAAGGTCGAAATGAACGGCGAGCGCTGCGCCCTGCTCAATATCTATAAAACTAAAGCCGAAGACACCATCACCGTGGCCAAGCGCGCCAAGGTCTTTGTGGCCGAGGAGCGCCTCCGCCGTCCGCAAATGACACTGACTGTCACACAGGACACTTCGTTGATTCTGATTGACCGATTGAATATGCTGATCTCCAATGGTGTGCAGGGCCTGGCGCTGGTGTTCCTGGTGATGTGGGCCTTCTTTCATGTCCGGATTTCATTCTGGGTGTCAATGGGGTTGCCAGTCTCCTTTCTCGGAGCTTTTCTACTGGCACCGCGCCTTGGACTCAGCCTGAACATGTTCACAATGGTCGGGTTGCTCCTGGCACTCGGGCTGCTGATGGACGATGCCATCGTGATTGCCGAGAACATCGCGGCCCACCGCCAGCGGGGAGAGAGCCCCCTGACCGCAGCGGTGGATGGCACCCGCGAGGTCGCTGCCGGAGTGTTCTCCTCTTTTCTGACGACCATCTGCGTGCTGGGGCCATTGGCCTTTATCGACGGACAGATCGGGCGTGTGCTCTGCGTTGTGCCCATGATGCTGCTGCTGGTGCTCGCAATCAGCCTGATCGAAGCTTTCGCAATTCTCCCTGCGCATCTCAACCACGCCATGCGCCACTTTGATCCAAACAAAGCCAGCCCTGGGCGCCAGCGGTTTTCGGCTTTCATCGACTGGCTGCGCGACAATTTAACTGGCAGGGTCGTGGCAGCCCTGCTGCCTCGGCGCTACCTCGTATTCGGCACAGTTCTGGCACTGTTCATATTCTCGATTGGCATGCTGATCTCAGGGCGGATCAAGGTTCAGGGCTTCCCGGATCTTGAGGGTGACGTTGTTGTGGCGCGCCTGTTAATGCCGCAGGGTACGCCGCTCGAACGCACCGAACAAACGGTTGAACATGTTCTCAGTGCGCTTGATGCCACAGCACTTGTTTTTAAGCCGCAGCAGCCGCAGGGCCGCTCGCTGTTGGAAAATACCTATGTCCGGTTTTCACAGAACAGCGAGGCCTTTGAAAACGGGCCGCACGTTGCCACCATCACAGTTGATCTGCTCAGTGCAGAGGAGCGTGCGGGCACGATCGAGGAGTATCTTGCGGAGTGGCGCGAACAGATTGGCTCGCTGCCCGATGCGATTAGCCTGGCTCTTAGCGAACCGGGCTTCGGTCCCGGTGGGCGCCCGATTGAGGTGCGCCTGCGCGGAGATGACCTGCAGATGATCAAAGCCGCCGCCATTGATGCTAAAAATTGGTTGGCTAAGTTTACGGGAGTTGTGAATCTGGCTGATGACCTGCGCCCCGGCAAACCGGAAGTTCTGATCCGCATGCGCGAGGAGGCACACGGCATCGGCATCAACGCCGCGGATGTCGCGCGACAACTTGGCGGTGCGTTTCAGGGTTTGATTGCCGATGAAATCCAGGTCGGCCCTGAATCCTATGAAATAGATGTGCGCCTGACCCTCACCGACCGCGACAAAATCAGCAATCTGGATGATTTTATGCTGCGTCTGCCGGATGGGAACGAAACACCATTGCGCAGTGTGGCCACCTGGAAGCATGGACGCGGATGGGCGCGTGTGGCGCGTTTCAACCGCCTGCGGGCTGTCACAGTGTATGGCGATGTGGACACGCGCCTGATAAACACCGTGGAGCTGATGGGACTCTTTCGCAGGAACTACCTCCCTGAATTCCGCGCCAAATATCCGGAGATTGAGACAACCATTGCCGGTGAAATTGAGGAATCAGGACGCGCGCGCAAATCGATGCTGGCCTCACTGGGCCTGGGCATGCTCGGGATCTTCATTGTGCTCAGTTTTCAATTCCGCACCTACACCGAGCCGATCATCGTCATGCTCGCAATTCCTTTCGCTCTGATCGGAGTGATCTGGGGCCACGCGCTGATGGGCGTGCCCATCAGCATGCCCAGTCTGCTCGGCTTTGTGGCACTGGCTGGTGTTGTGGTCAACGACTCCATTCTGCTGGTGCTCTTCCTCAAAGAGGCGCGCACCCATGCGGGGACACTGCATGAAGCCGCCGCCAGTGCCAGCCGCGCCCGCTTCCGCGCAGTGATACTCACCTCTGGCACAACCATTGCAGGGCTCCTGCCGATCCTGTTTGAGCGCAGTCTGCAAGCGCAGATTCTTAAACCGCTGGTCATCAGTACAGCCTTCGGCTTATTCGCCTCAACGCTCCTGGTTTTGCTGGTTCTGCCTTGTCTGTATATGATCCTCGGTGATCTCGGCTGGATCGAACCCTTTGAAAAGTTGGCGGATGCAGCCACCTCACCCCAGCCCAGCGATGGCGTACAGAACAGCTAACAAGTTCAGGGTTACTACTGCAGTTACAGGCAAGCCCGCCGCGCAGCGCGCTGCGAAAAAACGATGGGGTAACTCGACGACAAAGATAAAAACACATGGGAAATACCCTGAATCATTTGAAGTTATAGGCAAGACAGACCTGCGTATAGGTGCTCCTGCGACTGAAAAGTGTTTTTATGCGTTTTTCAACACTCTGTCATTGATTTTCACAACTAATTATAGCATAATAAAACCTTCATTTTGACTATTCAGGCTGTTATTCAGCCATTGAAATGCAAAAGTGAATCCTTATAACAACTGAAACCACAAATGAAAAGGAGCAAACAAATGGCCCCTACCACAAATAAAAAGCTGCTCGACTGGGTAGCCGGAATCGAAAAAATGTGCACACCCGATCAAGTCGTATGGTGTGACGGCTCAACCGCAGAGTATGATCGCCTGATGGCAGAGGCGGTTGCCAGCGGCGCGGCGATCAAGCTGAATGAAGAGAAGCGCCCCAACAGTTTCGCGTTTAACTCCGCCCCCTCCGATGTGGCCCGCGTTGAAAACCGTACCTATATTGCCTCCGTTAAACAAGAGGATGCTGGCCCGACCAACAACTGGATCGACCCGGTTGAGCTGAAAAAAACCATGACCAAGCTCTACACGGGCTGCATGAAGGGGCGCACCATGTACATAATCCCCTTCTCCATGGGTCCGATCGGTTCACCCATCGCGAAGAATGCGATTGAGATCACCGACTCGATTTACGTTGTGACCAATATGCACATCATGACCCGCGTCAGCACTGAAGTTCTGCGCCTGATCGAAAAGGAGGATACCTTTATCCCCTGCCTGCACTCTGTCGGTTCGCCGCTGGAACCGGGGCAGAAAGATGTTCGCTGGCCTTGCGCCCCGATGGAAGAGAAATACATTGCGCACTTCCCGGAAGAGAACCTGATCTGGTCCTATGGCTCCGGCTACGGTGGAAACGCCCTGCTCGGCAAAAAATGCCTGGCACTGCGGATTGCCTCTGCCATGGCTGGCCGCGAAGGCTGGATGGCTGAGCACATGCTCATCCTGCGCCTCATAAACCCGGAAGGCAAAAAATTTCATATCGCGGCTGCTTTCCCCTCGGCCTGCGGCAAGACCAACCTCGCCATGCTCCAATCAACGGTGCCTGGCTGGAACGTCGAGACCATTGGCGACGATATCGCCTGGATGAAGCCTGGTAAAGATGGCCGCCTGCATGCCATCAACCCGGAGGCTGGCTTCTTTGGTGTAGCTCCAGGAACCTCTGCCAGCTCCAACCCGATGGCACTGGCCAGCTGCCGTAAGGATGCCATTTTCACCAACGTGGTTGTCACAGCTGACAAAGATGTATGGTGGGAGGACATGGGTGTTGAGTGCGAAGGCGGTACTGATTGGCTGAACAGACCTTGGAAACCAGGGATGGTTGATGAGAATGGCAACAAGATTAAGGGCGCTAACCCTAACAGCCGCTTCACAGCGCGCGCTGAACTCTGCCCAACCATCTGTCCGGACTGGGAAGACCCTGACGGCGTTCCGATTGATATCTTTATCTTTGGCGGCAAACGCGCCAACACCATCCCGCTGGTGCACGAAGCATTTGACTTCGAGCACGGGGTCTATATGGGCGCAACCGCCTCCTCTGAGCCAACTGCGGCAGCACTCGACGTTGATGCAAAGCTGCGTTTCGACCCGTTTGCCATGACTCCGTTTATCGGCTATCACGCAGGCGACTACATCCAGCACTGGTTTGACATGGGCGAGCAACTGGGCGATAAGGCACCCCACTGCTTCTATGTCAACTGGTTCCGCAAAACAGCGGATGGCAAATGGCTGTGGCCAGGCTTCGGTGAAAACTCACGTGTCCTAAAATGGATGTGTGACCGCGTTGAAGGCAAGGTCGAGGCCCGCGAGACCCCGATCGGCTTTATGCCAATCGACGGCGATCTGACCCTCGACGGGCTGGACGTCACCGCTGAGGACTGGGCTGAGCTGATGAAGGTCGACACCGACCTTTTCAAAGCCACGCTCGCGGATGCCAAAGAGTACTTGGCCAAGCTTGGCAACAAGATGCCAGTCAAATTGACTGAACAACTAAATGCGCTCGAAGCGCGTCTTGCCAAACATTAAGCCTGGTTCATACATTTAAAAAAGCGCCCTTTAACCGGGGCGCTTTTTTTGCCGTAAATATAGTTATAATTAAACTTATCTACAGAGACGAAGATGGCGCCATGCGGGCTAAGGTAAGCGGCACTCTGATGGCCACGGATGCGCTTGAGTCGTTTATCTCCGGCGCGGTTACTCAGGCTGTCTGTTACCGCGGAATAGCAATAGCGAGAGCTGATTTATGAGCAGTCTGTTTTGGGAAAGTTATGGGGTAGAGGGTGATCAATTCTTATCACAATCTTAATCGTAATCCGCTATCGTCGCACATCATCGTCAACCGATGTCGCTCATAGAGCGACTACTACACATGCGCCGCACTGCGGAATGCAAGGGTTATTGTTCGGTGTAGTAGCCGCTCTATGAGCGGCATTTTGCAATAGGCATGTGAAAAGCACGCCCTAGGGTGTAGTGTTGCTTCTATGAAGCAAAATTTGTATTATTCGCAGTTAAATTATTTTGACGCAATCTGATATTTATGCCATAGTTTGAATATCTTTTACGAGATATGCTGTGTTGCTGATGAAACAGACAGGAGTTAAAAATGTTCTCAAAGGGCTCTCTGCTTGGCTTGCTGTTCGGGCTGATTGCTCTTTATATTA
>Ga0265294_10010992_pt1 | contig 10226 bp, 12 predicted proteins | sample MunlanPumphouse3_FD_192504 | JGI IMG/M metagenome (GOLD analysis project Ga0265294, IMG submission 192504) | Groundwater microbial communities from a municipal landfill in Southern Ontario, Canada - Pumphouse #3 | ecosystem: Environmental > Aquatic > Deep subsurface > Groundwater | place...
CGCCGTCTTCTAGTTCCCCGGCTGCGGTTCGGAGCGGCTGTTCAGCGAGGTGGGCCTCGCCACCCTCGCCATGCTGCGTCACGTGGGCGCACAAACGGTATTGCCGCCCGGCTATCTCTGCTGCGGCTACCCGCAGACGGCGAGCGGCGACAAGGCGCGCGGGCGCCAAATCACCACCGACAACCGCGTGCTGTTCCACCGTGTGGCGAACACCCTCAACTACCTCGACATCAAGACGGTGATCGTCTCCTGTGGCACCTGCATGGACCAGTTGCTGAAGTACGAGTTCGAGCAGATCTTCCCCGGCTGCCGCCTGCTGGACATCCACGAGTACCTGATGGAAAAGGGAGTCGCTTTGGCGGGCGTCGATGGCGTGCGCTACCTGTATCACGACCCCTGCCATACGCCCATGAAGACCCACAGCCCGGTAAGCGTGGCCGGCAAGCTGATGGGGCAGGACGTGCCGCTGTCGGAGCGCTGCTGCGGCGAGGCGGGCACGCTCGCGGTCGCCCGGCCCGATATCTCCACGCAGTTGCGCTTCCGCAAGCGGGAAGAGCTGCACAAGGGTATCGCGCGCCTGAGCGGGAAGGAGACCGCCGTGAATGGCAACGTGCGGCTGCTCACCTCCTGCCCGGCCTGTCAGCAGGGATTGTCGCGCTACCGCGCGGAGACGGGGCTTGAAACCCGTTATATCGTGGTGGAGCTGGCCGATCGGCTGCTGGGCGAGGGCTGGCGGGAGCGGTTCATCGAGCAATCACGCCAGGGCGGCATCGAGCGGGTGTTGCTCTGATGTGGGGTGGGCACCGCCCACCGAATAATGCCATGACAAGCGGCGCAATGGTGGGCGATGCCCACCCTGCATTTGTAGGCTCACTTCCCGTAGGTTGGGCATTGCCCACCGAACAGCGCCATGACAAATGGCGCGATGGCGGGTAGTGCCCAACCCACGTCATTTCCTGAACAGCCAGAACAGTAGCGTCAGCAGCAGGCTGATCAGGATGGACGTGGTGATGGGGAAGTAGAAACGGAAGTTGTCGCGCTCGATGGCGATGTCGCCGGGCAGCCGCCCCAAGCCCAGACGGGTCAGCCAGGGCCAGAGCAGTCCGGCCGCTATCAGGATGATGCCGATGGTGATTAAGGTGCGTGACATAGGGGATGGCGGGAGATCGAAGGACGCGCCTTCGATCTCCCGTTTCATCGCTCATGTGAGGGTGCGGACCCCACCGGCGCCGCCCAGGATCAGTACATCGGCGGGACGCAGGGCAAAGATGCCGTTGGTTACCACGCCCGGAATGTTGTTCAGCTCCGCCTCCAGCTTCGCAGGCTCCATGATCTGCAGATCATGAACGTCCAGGATCACGTTGCCATTGTCCGTGGTGAAGCCTGTGCGCAGCACCGGCCGGCCGCCGAGCTTGACCACCTCCCGTGCGACCATGCTGCGCGCCATGGGGATGACCTCGATCGGCAACGGGAACGCGCCGAGCACGTCCACCAGCTTGGAGTCGTCGGCGATGCAGACGAATTTCCGGCTCGCCGCGGCGACGATCTTCTCCCGCGTCAGCGCCCCGCCGCCACCCTTGATGAGGTGCAGGTATTTGTTCGCCTCGTCCGCGCCGTCCACGTACAGCGGCAGTTCCCCGGTCTCGTTCAGGTCGAGCACCGGAATCCCGTGCGCCTCGAGCCGCTGCGCGGAGGCGACGGAGCTGGCGACGGTGCCTTCGATCTTGTGTTTGATGCGGGCCAGTGCATCGATGAAAAAATTGGCCGTGGAGCCGGTGCCGACCCCGACGATGGTGCCGGCCTCGACATAATCCAGTGCCGCTTCTGCTGCCGCTTTTTTCATTTCGTCCTTCGTCATGCCGCTACTCTCGTGTGCGCTCGTCAATGGAAGATTACGGTTCAATGAATGAACCTTAGCAGGTCCTCGGCCTTTTGGACACGTACCCTCCAGGGAGGGGGAAGGCCGGCTTCGGAAGAAGATTTTTTAATGATACCGCCGGAAATATGCTGCTGTCAGTGGTGCGGGCATCCTTCGAAAGGAATAGGATAGCGAGTGCCCGGCCGGTCATGGCGCAGTGGTCGTCTTCGTATTGAACGCCATTCGATAAATTACGCTTATGCCTCAACGTTACATTGAAAAGATCCTCAAGGCGCGTGTGTATGACGTCGCCAAAGAAACGCCGCTGGAGCACGCGCGGGGTTTGTCGCAAAGACTGGGCAACCAGGTTTTCCTCAAGCGCGAAGACCTCCAGTCGGTGTTTTCCTTCAAGCTGCGGGGTGCTTACAACAAGGTCGCCGGGCTGTCGCCCGAGGCGTGCCAGAGCGGGATCATTGCTGCTTCTGCCGGCAACCATGCGCAGGGTGTGGCACTGGCGGGGAGCCGGCTCGGGATCCGCTCGCTGATCGTGATGCCGCGGACCACGCCCGCCATCAAGGTGCAGTCCGTGCGGAGCCTGGGGGCGAAGATCGTGCTGTACGGCGATACCTATGATGACGCCTGCAGCCACGCCATGCAGATCGTCGAAGAGCGTTCCATGACATTCATACATCCCTACGACGATCCCGAGGTGATCGCTGGTCAGGGGACCATCGCCATGGAACTCCTGCGTCAGCACCGGGGCGACCTGAACGCCATCTTCGTTCCGGTCGGCGGCGGCGGACTGATTGCCGGCATTGCGGCGTTCTTCAAGTATCTGCGGCCGGAGATCAAGATCATCGGCGTCGAGCCGGATGACGCGCCCACCCTGTACCGGGCGCTGCAAGCGGGCGAGCGGGTGGTGCTGGATCAGGTCGGGATCTTCGCCGATGGCGTGGCGGTCCGCCAGGTCGGGGAGGAGCCGTTCCGGATCGCGCGGGAATGTGTCGACGAGGTGATCCTGGTCAGTACGGACGAGATCTGCGCCGCCATCAAGGACATCTTCGACGACACCCGCTCGATCGCGGAACCCGCCGGCGCTCTCGGGGTCGCGGGGATGAAGAAGTACGTCGAGCGTACCGGAGTGAAGGGCGCCGGCCTGATTGCGATCAACAGCGGCGCCAATATCAATTTCGATCGGCTGCGCCATGTGGCGGAGCGTGCCGAGGTAGGCGAGCGCCGCGAGGCGCTGCTGGCGGTCACGATCCCGGAGCGGGTGGGCAGCTTCCGCGAGTTCTGTCAGGCGCTCGGCCATCACAACATCACGGAGTTCAATTACCGCTACGCGGATCCCGCCAATGCGCACGTGTTCGCGGGCATCGAATTGAACGACGGCGATGCGCAGAAAAATGCCGTCATCGATCAGTTGCGTGCCAAAGGTTACCCCGTCGTCGACATGACGGACAACGAGATAGCCAAGTCCCACATCCGCTACATGGTCGGAGGGCGCGCGCCTGCCGTGTCGGGCGAGGCGTTATACCGTTTTGAGTTTCCGGAAAGGCCCGGTGCGCTCCTGCGCTTCCTTACCCGAATGGGGAGCCGTTGGAACATCACGCTGTTCCATTACCGGAACCACGGGGCGGCGTACGGGCGCGTGCTGGTCGGTATTCAGGTGCCGCCCGAGGACGCCGCCAAGTTCCAAGGTTTTCTGGATAGCCTGGGCTACGTGTACTGGGAGGAGACTTCAAATCCTGCCTACGGTCTGTTTCTCGGGAAGGGATAATGAGGCAGGGTTCTGCGTTCCACAAAAGGAAAGACCCGCTTGTGCGGGTCTTTCGCTATTACTGCCGATGGCGGTTCGTTGCCGGACCGTCCTATTCCTGACTCTGCTCCGGAGCGGCCGGTGTTTCGACCGGGGCCTCGGTAACAGTTTCAGTCATGGGAGTCTCCGCCGGGGCAGGCTTTTCTACGGGGGCTGCTTTCTTCTTCGCAGCGCTCTTCTTCTTGGCGGGTGCCTTCTTCTTCGGAGCGGCCTTCTTCTTCGGGGCCGCCTTCTTCTTCGGCGCGGCCTTCTTCTTCGGGGCCGCCTTCTTCTTCGGAGCGGCCTTCTTCTTCGGGGCCGCCTTCTTCTTCGGAGCGGCCTTCTTCTTCGGGGCCGCCTTCTTCTTCGGCGCGGCCTTCTTCTTCGGGGCCGCCTTCTTCTTCGGAGCGGCCTTCTTCTTCGGGGCCGCCTTCTTCTTCGGAGCGGCTTTCTTCTTCGGGGCGGCTTTCTTCACCGCAGCCTTCTTCTTTGGCGCAGCCTTCTTCTTCACTGCAGCCTTCTTCTTCGGAGCGACCTTCTTCAGTGCCGCCTTCTTGGCGGGAGCGGCCTTCTTCACCGCAGTCTTCTTCTTCGGCGCCGCCTTCTTCTTCGCAACTACTTTCTTTTTGGGTGCAGCCTTCTTTCTAACGGCCATCTCTTACCTCCAAAAGTACATATCAATTGCCCGCGGTTGAGTATAAACAACTCTGTTAAAAATACTAGTAACTCTTTTGGCTTTTTGCCATGTTTGTCAGTCAGCTAGCGTCCTTTTACATACGCTTTGTTGCAATGACGGCCACCGTATTGCAATCGAGCGTTCACAACCGCATCGTGTCCTGCCGCACTGATATGGGCATGAGCCGGAATCGATGCGGCGGCACGCATGTGTCGATGCTATTCAAGGCCGAGAATGAAGTCCCATTGGCGTTGGGTTACCGGCATCACCGACAGGCGGTTCCCACGGCGCAGGAGCGGCATGTCGCCAAGCTCGGGGTGCGTCTTGAGTTCCGACAAGGTGATGGTGCGATCGAGCTTGCGCATGAATCGGACGTCCACCATGAACCAGCGCGGGTTGTCCGGCAGGCTTGCAGGATCGTAATACTCGCTCTGCGGGTCGAAGGCCGTGAAGTCCGGATATCCTGCCCGGACGATCTCCATGATGCCGACGATGCCCGGCTCTGGGCAGTTGGAGTGGTAGAAGAAGGCAAGGTCGCCTTCTCGCATCTGGTCACGCATCATGTTCCGCGCCTGGTAGTTGCGTACCCCATCCCAGTGTTCGGTTCCGTTCGGTCGGTTTCGTAGGTCGTCGATGCTGAAGACATCGGGTTCGGATTTCATCAACCAGTAATTCATATTTTTTATGTCGGGTGCCAGGAGGTCGGTCAAGAACGAGGTAGGTAAAAATTGGATTCGGTGGCGATGCCGTAAAGCGGTACGTCCCAAGGCTCGGTGTAGAGGCATTCGACCTTTTGAAATTCGTAGGCCACTCCGATCAGCTTGGGTCTTTGCCAGTAACGGCGGTGCTTGAGGAAGGCGAACGTACGGTCGTAGTAACCCCCGCCCATGCCCAGCCGATTGCCCTTGTCATCGAAAGCCACCAAGGGGACAAACACCAAGTCGAGTGATGCGGGGTGTTCCTGCTCGCGCGGCGGGACTGCCGGCTCGGGTATGGCGAAACGGTTGAGTACCAGTCTGTCGTTTTCCTCATAGGGGGCGAAACGGAGCCGGTTCGTGCCGCCGGGCGCGAGCACTGGCAGGTAAACCCGCTTGCCGAGAGCCAGTGCGTGCCGCATGAGCGGCCCCAGATCCATTTCGCCCCGCACGGAAAGGTAAAACGCGATGCGTCGGCTGCGCTGAAACAAACGGGTCATGGCGAGCCTTTGCGCAAGCTGCCGGGCGCAGGCCGAACGGTCGGCTGGGCTGAGTGCCCGACGCTTGGCGCGCATGCGCTGACGGAGTTCGGTGCGGGAGTCGCCGGCCGGTGCCGGGGTGTCCATGCAGGTGCGCATCGGGTATTGCGGTGCGAGGTTTGCTGCCCGTCTGAGTAAAACGAATAAAGAAGGGTGCAGCGAAAGCTTAGTGTTTGTGCATTAAAAAGGCATCCTCCACTGGTGCCGTCGCGGACTTTCGCCCTTGAACCGAAGGTTCAGGTGGGGACGTCGGTGATGTATCAGGCTTTCCGCAATTTGCGGACATGCACAACAACATCAGCAGCTCCGCCCCCGGGGTATTAGATTAGGCTCAAGAGTTATACCCGGTCCGCTAACGAACACCGCAGAGGATGCCCGAATCAATTCGTCCAGCCGTCACAAGTCCATTTGATTGCCCTTGCTCAGGGCGGCGTCCAGTTTGTCCTGCAGCACCCGGATACGGGCAGTGACAGACTGGGTGCGGTCATCCTTGCGCGCATTGTGCTGCAACAGTTCGTGCGTAATGTTCAGCGCCGCCATTACAGCGATGCGTTCCGCGCCCACCACTCTGCCGCTATCCCGGATCTCCTTCATCTTCCGGTTGAGATAGGCGGCCGATGCCAGGAGTGCTTCCTGCTCCTCCTCGGGGCACGCTATACGATACTCCTTATCGAGAATATGGATGACGACCGGCACCGTAGAGCTCATGTCCCCTGCTCCAAAGTTTTGAGCCGGCTGATCATCGCCTCCACCCGCGTGCGCGCCAACTCGGCTTTTTCCGCCAGGCTGTTCCGCTCCGTCAGCAGATCGTCCCGCTGCACGCGCAGTGCGCGATTTTCTTCCTTGAGCGACTCGCAGGTCCGGATCAACTCATCGATGCGATGTTCGAGTCGCTTCAGTTCCAACTCTACCGGATCGTCGTTTGCCATATTCAATACACACTATAGAGCGGCGCTGATACAGGGTCAACGACCGATGTCAGTGCTGCTCCCGCGCCTCCCCAGATGGCTCCATAATCGCTGTAATAATATAGGAAACAAGGTTATAAGGATAGCAGCGACGGGTATGCGGTGACGTTGCATGTGCTTGTGATATGGCCTGTTGTCGATAGCGCCGGCCGCGTGGTCTCCGGGGTTGTGCAGGCTTGCTTGTGTGAAATGTCGCGAATTTGCAGGGGTCGTCGCGCAGTGACGCTCCGATTACAATGGATAAGATACGCTTCGGGCGGACTTATTGCGGTGACGCTTTGCACGGGCGTTCCGCGTTTCTTCCCAACCACCTATCGAGTATTTCCAATGAACCAGCCACAAACTCCGGACTTCGATCAAATCGACGGTGCATTGAGGCGCAGCGGCGCGTCAATGGGGGCAGCGGAATTACATGGGGCGCTGTGTGGAATGTTGTCGGTGGAGGACTCGGGGGACGGCCAGGCGCGAGTTTCCCAACTGCTTGCGGAAAACAATTCCGATCACGTCACCGCCGGCGCGGACAGAGATTTGATGGCAGGGCTTCATGACGAAACGTTGCGCCAATTGCGCGATCCGGAGTTCGGCTTCCATTTGCTGCTGCCCGATGATTCCCAGCCGCTTTCCCTGCGCGCAGAGGCGCTGGGCGATTGGTGTAACGGATTCCTCGCCGGGCTCGGGCTTGCCGGCGTGAAGCGGGATCAGAATCTGCCGGAAGGGGTCGATGAGATTCTGCGGGATTTCGTCGAGATCGCGAAAGTCAATTTCGATGTCGGCGACGGCGATGAAGAGGACGAGACCGCCTATATGGAACTGGTGGAATATATCCGTATGGGGGTGCTCGTGATCCACCAAGAGTTCCACCCCGGCGACAGCCAGTCGGTTCATTAGCGGCCCGCTCCCTTTCCGCTTCAATCCTCATCCATGGTCATGAACGCCAAAGAATACGCACGACGTCGCAAACAACTGGCCCGCGCCATGGGGCCGCGCTCCATCGCTATCCTTCCCGCCGCGCCGATACGCTACCGTAACCGCGATGCGGAATACCTCTATCGGCAGGACAGCGATTTCTATTATTTGACCGGCTTTCCCGAACCCGCGGCGGTGGCGGTGATCGTGCCGGGCCGCAAGCAGGGCGAGTACATCCTGTTCTGCCGCGAGCGCGACCCGCACATGGAAACCTGGCATGGCCGGCGCGCGGGCCAGGACGGCGCCCGGGAAATCTATGGCGCGGACGACTCCTTTCCCATCAGCGATATCGATGACATTCTGCCGGGGTTGATGGAGGGCAAGGAGCGGGTGTACTACACCATGGGGCGCGACGCCGAGTTCGACCAGCGCGTGATGGGGTGGGTCAATCGCATCCGCCAGCAGATCCGCGGCGGCGCCCATGCGCCGGGGGAGTTCGTGTCGCTGGAGCATCTGCTGCACGACATGCGCTTATACAAGAGCCGGCCGGAGCTGGCGGCTATGCGCCAGGCGGCGCGTATCAGTGCCGCGGCGCACCGGCGCGCGATGCAGGCGTGCCGGCCGGGCATGACCGAGTATCAGATCGAGGCCGAACTGCTGTACGAGTTTCGCAAGGCGGGCGCGGTGCCTGCTTACAACTCCATCGTCGGCGGCGGCGCCAATGGGTGCATCCTGCATTACACCGAGAACAATGCGGTGCTGCGTGACGGAGACCTGCTCCTCATCGACGCGGGCGCGGAGTACGACTACTATGCCGCCGACATCACCCGCACCTTCCCGGTCAACGGGCGGTTCAATCCGCAGCAGCGGGCGGTTTACGAGGTGGTGCTGGCGGCCCAGGAGGCGGCCATTGCCAAGGTGCGGCCGGGCAACCACTGGAACGATCCGCACCAGGCCGCGGTGCGTGTGCTCACCGAGGGGCTGGTGGAACTCGGCCTGCTCAAGGGCAAGCCGAAGAAGCTGATCCAGGACGAGGCGTACCGTCAGTTCTACATGCATCGCACGGGGCACTGGCTTGGCATGGACGTGCACGACGTGGGCGATTACAAGATCGGCGGCGAGTGGCGGGTGCTGGAGCCGGGGATGGTGCTGACCATCGAGCCCGGACTCTACATCGCCGCCGACAGCAAGGGCGTGGCGAAGAAGTGGCGCAACATCGGCGTGCGCATCGAGGACGACGTGCTGGTCACCCAGGATGGCTGCGAGGTGCTGACGGCGGATGCGCCGAAGGCCATCGACGAGATCGAGGCGTTGATGCAGACCTGAGTTGTAACGCCGGGCCGGCATTGCGACAACGCGAATAACAAGACCGCAGATTCTGCTTATTTCGAAGATCGACCGTGATCACTCAATGCGCTTATGACCTGCTCATCGTGGGCGGCGGCATGGCGGGCGCCAGCCTCGCCTGCGCGTTGGGCGGGCAGGGGCTGCGCATCGGCGTCGTCGAGTCCGTTCCGCTGCCCGCCCGTGACCAGCCCAGTTACGACGAACGCCCCATCGCGCTCGCCTTCGGTACGCGCCGCATTTTCGAAGGCATGGGCATCTGGAACGATCTCGCGGGCCGGGTGACGCCGATCGAGCGTATCCACGTGTCGGACCGCGGCCACTTCGGCGTGACCCGTCTCAACTGTAAGGACGAGGGTGTCGAAGCGCTCGGTTACGTGGTGGATACCCGCACGGTCGGCGCGGTGCTGATGGAGCGCCTGGCGGCAATGCCGTCGGTCGATCTGCTCTGTCCCGCCACCGTGACGGCGGCCGCCGTCGAAGCGGATGCGGCGTACGTGACAGTGGCGCGCGCCGGGGAGACGGTGCGGCTCACCTGTCGTCTGGTGGTGGCGGCGGACGGCGTGTCTTCCACCATGCGCGACCTTTTCGGCATCCCTGCCGTGCTGCGCGATTACGGCCAGTCCGCCGTGACCGCCCAGGTCACGGCGCAACTGCCGCACGAACACGTGGCCTATGAGCGCTTCACGGAACACGGTCCGCTTGCGCTGCTGCCCATGGCCGAAGGGCGCTGTGGCGTCGTCTGGACGCAGCCGAACGAGCGCGTGGACGAGGTGCTGGCATGGGATGACAAGACCTTCCTGGCGCACCTTCAGGACTGGTTCGGTTTTCGTTTGGGACGGCTCGATCGGGTGGGCGCGCGCCGCGCCTATCCGCTGGTGTTGATGTACGTGCCGCATTTAGTGCGGCCCCGCGTGGCGGTGATCGGCAACGCCGCGCATACCCTGCATCCCATCGCCGGCCAGGGCTACAACTTGGGGCTGCGGGATGTGGCAGTGCTGGCGGAGGTGCTGGCGCAGGCCGCCGCGCGCGGCGAAGACCTGGGTGACATCGCGGTGCTCCAGCGTTACGCGGAGTGGCGGCGCGAGGATCACCGGCGCGTGATCACCTTCACCGATGGGCTGGTGCGGCTGTTCTCCAATTCGACGCCGCCCCTGGTGCTGGCCCGCGATCTGGGCATGCTGGTCATCGACCTCGTGTCGCCGCTGAAGCGTCTCCTGGCACGCCAGAGCATGGGGCTGGTCGGCCGTCTGCCGCGGCTCGCGCGCGGGCTTCCCTTGATGTAAGTCCGGTTGGCGCAAGGCGGTCTGTATTTTTTAAGGAAGCTCTGAAATAGTAGTGACCAATGGCGCCACGACTTCAAAGTAAGCGCATTTCCGGCGAAAAATTGGCCGTTTGGCCGGTTAATCCTCGCCCGCGGGGCCGTTTTCGGCCCGTTGGGC
>Ga0265294_10010993_pt1 | contig 10226 bp, 7 predicted proteins | sample MunlanPumphouse3_FD_192504 | JGI IMG/M metagenome (GOLD analysis project Ga0265294, IMG submission 192504) | Groundwater microbial communities from a municipal landfill in Southern Ontario, Canada - Pumphouse #3 | ecosystem: Environmental > Aquatic > Deep subsurface > Groundwater | place...
CGTAGGATTTGCTGAACTATCCAAAAAATTTGAAAAAGATAAAATGGCCTTAAAAGTTGGAAAACCGAACTCAAAAACGGCACAATACATTCGAGAAGTAATGCAAGAAAATCCGAACAGAAGTGCTTTTATTGAAAAATTAAAATCAAAAGAAGTAGATGTAATAATTCGAGAAAACGAAGCAGGACGTATATATGGGGTAACCTTTATCAACCACGCAGAAAAATCAGTACAAAACGGTTCTCGCTTTGGAAAGAACTTTTCAGCCAATGTGTTTCATGAATATTTTAATGGTTCAGGAATAAATCCATTTGACAATCAAGAAAAACTATCAAAAGAGAATTTACAACAACAATCTTTTAAACAGGAACTTACACCATCAAAACCTTCGGATGAAGAAACAGAAACATTGCTCGAAGCGCTCTTGCCCGATGATTTAGAGAACCTAATTGAATTGACTGCGCATGGAGTTGATTACAAAGAGTTGGCATTTCAGCGAAAGATGCGCCGACTCCATTCAGGAAAGAAGAGAAGAAGAAAACGATAAATAAAACCGTAAACAAAGAAACAACTATGCAAAACGAAGACGATTTAAGAGGTTTGGCAAAGACCATGGAGTTTATGCGCGCCATCAGTATTTTATTTGTAGTCATTCACTGTTATTGGTTTTGTTATGAAGCCTTTAATCAGTGGAATATAACGATTGGAACTTTAGACAAGATTTTGACAAACTTTCAACGCACAACTGGCCTGTTTTCGCTACCGTTATGGACGAAATTGTTTAGCATTCTGTTTTTGGCGTTGTCTTCTTTGGGTACAAGGGGAGTGAAAAATGAAAACATATCGTGGCGTAAAATCTCTGGAGCTTTAGGAACAGGCATACTCTTTTTTTTCTTCAACTATTGGATTCTAACATTACAATTATCAACAGAAACAATTGCAGCATGCTATATCTTCACCCTATCAGTGGGTTATATTTTCTTATTAAAAGCAGGATTATGGATTAGTCGCATATTGAAAAACAACCTGATGGAGGATGTCTTTAATATAGAGAATGAAAGCTTTGCACAAGAAACGCGATTAATGGAAAACGTCTATTCTATAAATTTGCCTACCCGGTTTTATTATCAGAAGAGATGGCAAAAAGGCTGGATTAACGTTGTCAATCCTTTTCGGGCAACCATTGTACTGGGTACTCCAGGCAGTGGGAAATCCTACGCTGTAATCAATAACTACATCAAGCAGCAAATAGAAAAAGGATTTGCCATGTATATTTATGATTTTAAGTTTGATGATCTCTCTATTATCGCTTATAACCACCTGTTGACTCATTTGGATACATATAAAGTGCGACCGAAGTTTTATGTGATTAATTTTGATAATCCACGAAAAAGCCACCGATGCAACCCAATTAATCCATCGTTTATGACCGATATTTCTGATGCGTACGAAAGTGCTTACACCATTATGTTGAACTTAAACCGCACATGGATACAGAAGCAAGGGGACTTCTTTGTGGAGAGTCCGATAATTTTGCTTGCGGCTATTATTTGGTACCTGAAAATTTACGAAAACGGCAAGTACTGCACTTTTCCACACGCCATTGAGTTCTTGAATAAAAGATATGCCGACACCTTCACAATTCTGACGAGTTATCCTGAATTGGAGAACTACCTTTCTCCTTTTATGGATGCATGGGAAGGAGGAGCACAAGACCAATTACAAGGGCAAATTGCGAGTGCTAAAATCCCACTTTCCAGAATGATTTCTCCGCAATTATATTGGGTAATGACGGGTGATGATTTCACGTTGGATATCAACAATCCAAACGAACCAAAAATACTGTGTGTGGGAAACAATCCCGATCGTCAAAATATCTATTCAGCAGCATTGGGATTGTACAATTCAAGAATTGTAAAACTGATTAATAAAAAAGGACAACTAAAAAGCAGTGTCATCATCGATGAATTACCGACCATTTATTTTCGAGGATTGGATAACCTGATTGCTACTGCACGAAGCAACAAAGTAGCCGTTTGTTTAGGCTTTCAGGATTACAGTCAGCTTACTCGTGATTATGGAGATAAAGAAAGTAAGGTTATTCAAAATACGGTCGGCAATATCTTTTCCGGGCAAGTGGTTGGTGAAACCGCAAAAACATTGTCGGAGCGTTTTGGCAAAGTTTTGCAACAACGCCAATCAATGACCATTAACCGCAATGATAAATCGACCTCTATTTCCACACAGTTGGATAGTCTTATTCCTGCATCCAAGATTAGTAATCTTACACAAGGGATGTTTGTGGGTGCAGTAAGCGATAATTTTGAAGAACGCATAGAGCAAAAGATTTTTCATTGTGAAATTGTGGTGGACAATGCCCGCGTAAAAGCTGAAACAAAAACATACCAGGAAATCCCCAATATAATGGATTTTGTTGATGAGAATGGGAACGATACCATGCAAGAGGAAATTGGAAATAATTACCGACAAATAAAACAAGATATTAAAGAGTTAATAGAACGTGAAATGGAAAGAATAAAAAATGATGATAGTTTGAAGCATTTAGTGAAGCGAGAATAAGTCAACTTTTAAATTCGCAAATTAAATTTAAAATCATTCTTAAGTAGAAGTTCTGCTTCGTTTTATTAAAAGAATTTCTTCAAAAAAACCATATTGTTTGAAGGGTTATTGACTTTTTTTTAATTTAAAAGAAGATAAAGCAAGTGTATTGTATAATTTATCGTTTTCTAGAGATTCAAGAGTTTTTACTTCAATACCTTTAGATTTTACTCTTTGAAGAGTCTGATCGTTAATTTCCGAAATATAGATTTGATTTATAGAATTAAGGATTAGCCAATAAACAATAGAATCATTAGTTTGTTTCTCCAAAACTATATTTTTAACTCCAATAACTTTATCATCTTTCAGGTTGAATATAATTACATGAACATTTTCTTCATGTAATACAGTTAACTCATTATTTTTTATAAAAATTGCAACTTTCATAATTTCATTAGTTTTAGAAATTTCTTGTTTTAATATTGAAGAACCACAAGTCCAAATTTAAATGTTGTTTGTTTAAATTAGGTGTCACCAAACCTATACTTGCAACATTCAGATGAAACTACGTCAGTGTACTGGACTCCATTATTAGAATATAGTCATTTAAGAGTTTTTATGTTTCAATAGAATGAGTCCACTCCGAAAGGTCAATCATCTTGCTCTAGGACATTAAATAACCTAAAGGAGACTTCGGCTGAGTGCTGATTATTAGGATTTCCTTTCAAGGATAAGGCGCTGAAAAAGTCTAATAATCAGCAATTATGGATTTTCGGAGTAGACTCATAGAATCAAATGATTTATAAGAAAGCTATACTAAGCAAAATCATTTCTTTTAAAGATCTAATCTTCTTCTACAACTTTCATTCTTTTTTTCAGTAGCTGAGCATTCAGAGCTACAATAATGGTGCTTAAACTCATAAAGACTGCTCCCATTGCGGGGCTAATTAATATTCCTGCACTATATAAAACTCCAGCTGCGAGCGGAATTGCTACAACGTTATACCCGGTTGCCCAAATAAAGTTTTGAATCATTTTTTTGTAAGTTGCTTTTCCAAAAAGCACAAGCGTAGTAATATCTTGCGGATTGCTGTTTACCAATATTATATCAGCAGTTTCGGCAGCCACATCTGTTCCACTTCCAACAGCAATGCCTACATCCGCAGTTGCAAGTGCAGGAGCATCATTGATGCCATCACCTGTCATGGCAACAAACTCACCTTTTTCCTGGAACTCTTTTATCTTTTCCAATTTCTGATCGGGCAACAGACCCGAATAATAGCCGTCAAGCTGCAACTCATCACTTACACTTTTGGCTACTACTTCATTATCACCAGTCATCATAATGCACTTGATGCCATTTTCTTTCAGCGTTTTAATTGCATCAAAGGACTCTTCCCTTATTTCATCTGACATGGCTATAAAACCTGTCAACTTGTTATCTACTAAAAGAAAAACTACAGTTTCTGCTTCATTTTTATACGCATTGTCAGGTATATCTATCTTCATATCTTTGAGATAGCCCGGACTTACAACTTTTATATTCTTGTTTTCAACTTCTCCTTCAATTCCTTTACCCGTAATAGCATTAAAATTATCAACTTGAGGAATTTCAATTTCACTCTCCTTTACTTTATTCATAATACCCATAGCGAGGGGATGTTCCGATCTAGATTCAAGAGCACCTGCATATTTCAGAATATCATTGTCGTCAAACTCATCCATGAAGCTACCAAGACGTGTAACTCCAAAATTTCCTTTTGTGAGTGTACCCGTTTTATCAAAAACCATCATTGTTATTTTTCGAGAATTCTCAAAAGCGGTTCGGTTACGTATAAGCAACCCTCGTTGTGCGGAAATAGAAGTGGATATGGCAACTACCAAGGGCACTGCAAGTCCTAAGGCATGGGGACAAGCTATAACCATTACAGTGGCCATACGCTCCATAGCAAAACTGAATTCTTTACCTAAAAGAAGCCACGTAGCAAGTGTAATAAACCCAACTGATAGAGCAATAATTGTAAGCCAGAATGCAATTCTATCAGCCAAGTTTTGGGTTTTCGATTTCACGCTTTGCGCGTCACGCACCATTGTTATTACTTTGTTAAGATAGGCGTTCTCTCCCACCTGTTCTACCTTAACAGTGAGTGAGCCGTTACCATTGATAGTACCACCAATAACCTTGCTATTTTTCTCTTTTTTTACCGGTTTGGCTTCACCCGTAACCATCGATTCATTTACATTGCTCTGTCCATCTGTGATTATACCATCTACAGGTATTTTTTCGCCAGGAAGAACAAGCACAAGGTCGCCTTCTTTTAGTTCATCTAGCTTAACATCAACAGTGTTACCATTTTTAAGAAGATGAGCTTCAGAAGGCATTAGCTTCACCAACTCTTCCAGTGAACGTGATGCACCCAATACTGATTTCATCTCTATCCAGTGACCTAACAACATAATATCAACCAGCGTTGCCAGTTCCCAGAAGAAGGATGACCCTTCCAACCCAAAAGTTGTAGCAGTACTATAACCCCAAGCCACTGTAATTGCAACAGCAATAAGTGTCATCATGCCGGGTTGTTTTTTCTTTAGCTCATCAACAATACCTTTGAGAAAAGGCCAACCGCCATAAAAGAAAACAATAGTGGAAAGTCCAAAAAGAATGTATTTATCTGTTTCTCCGAGAAATGAAAATTCGAAACCAAATAAATCTTGAACCATTGGCGAGAGCGCCAATATAGGGAGAGTGAAAATGAGAGAAATCCAAAAACGAAGCTTGAAGTCTTTTATCATCATTCTATGATGATCTGTGTGGTCATGACTGTCATGATCTTTATGCTGAGAACTCTCATTTTTAGATTTATTTTTAGGTGAGTTCGCTTTGTTGTGATTACTGTGCTCAACATTATCATTTTTGTGATTATGATGTTGATTTGGTTTATTTTTGTCTTTCATTATTTTAGTTTATTATAATTATAAAGTAAATGTTCAAGATTGTCTGCTTCTATTTATCAAAAACATATATTTCTAAAAATAGTTCTTATTTCAGTTGTATAGCGCTGTAAACTAACGCCAGTATTCGAGATATTTCTTGTCGAACTATTCAGCTACCTTTCTTCTCTGCATGCCAACAACTATACATCACTATTTATTCAATACAAGGTTGGGTTTGTATTAATTGATATCCCGATGCTTTCCAAGCTCTCATCCCTCCCTTCAAATTATAAAGATTTGAATATCCTGCTTTAGTAAGAGTTTCTGCGGCAATTGTACTCATATTATCACTGCGACAATACAACACAATTTTCTTATTTTTAGCTGGCAATTCATTCAAATGCTCACCAATTTTATTATACGGAATAAACTTATCTGTTTGAGGAATTTCTCCTTCATAAGGAACATGTACATTCACAAGTATAAAATCTTTTTCTTTTATCATTTGATGAAGCTGATTCACAGAAATCTCCTTCACTCCATTGTTCTGCAATTTCACGGGTTTTATATTCTTGGCATATAGCAGAATAAGCGAACCCATAATAACTAAAACGATCGAAATAATCTTCTTCATAATAAATACAATTAATATTAAAATAATTCATACTACACCTCGTTAACTTCCCCTCCAATGTGAGGGGAGGAGGCCTTTATACTAAAATCTCTGTCGTATACCCAGGCTTTTGTTAGTTTTTGCGATAGACTCTCGGGAATCTTTTTCTATCTCTGTCAATGCTCTGATGGCATCTATAGTTTCCGGGATAACGATGGCTTGGTTATCTACTACATAGGCGTAAAACAATTCATCCCCTTGAACCTTCAACACGTCCTGCCACAGAGCTACTTCATACATATCTCCGTAAGGTCTGTTCAACGCCAACATTAGTTCTTTGATAACGTTATTGGCCGAAAGACCATCATCATAATTGATTAGTGCAAGACGAGTAGAACTTCCGAAAGCATCCAACACCTCTTTTTTACTTGCTTCTCTAGTGAGCTGTACATTCCAGTAATGCAGATGGCTGAGTGTTTGCGGTACCTTTACGGCAACGGTTATTACATCTAGTTCAGGATCTACAGTCTGTGCATCGGGTCCTTGGTGGCTGGGTATTTCCCGTTCAGGCACAAGGGTGTTCATGATTCCGTTCAAGTGGCTTTCCCAAGGATCGGTTGCCCGGCGAAGTAGTGTTCCTCTTGCTTTCTTTAAGAGTCCTGCCTTCTTCAGTGCGGTAAGCGTACGTAAAATTGAGGTGGTATTACATGAAACTACTCTCGTAGACGATAGTCCCAATGCTGATTCATAATTGTTTTCAGCACTAAAAGAGTGTCCAGTGGTTTCGTGCTTTTCTCCTCCCTGAAGAATGAATTTTAACTCGGCTTCTCGGTATTTCTCAATATTTTGAGCAGCTATTTTCTTTGGCGTACAATCCACAATAATGTCTGCCTTTTTTATCAGGTCGGAAAGTGTGCCCTGCACCTGAATCCCTGCCTCTGTCATCTGCTTTCTGAAATCATCATTAAATGCAAAAACCGGGTATCCATTATTGATTGCTATTTTTATCCGCCAGTCGGTTATAATATCGCAAACCCCTACCAACTCCATATCATCCTGTAAAGCAACAGCGTCCGCTACCCGTTTTCCAATTACACCATATCCATTGATGGCTACTTTTACTTTTTTCATTTTCTTTTATTTAATGGTTTATGTTTATACTGAATAAAAGATGATTACATGCTTAGTTTATTAAAACATTCAATTATCACTACTTCAAAAATACATCTATGAGCTATTTAATAAGTTACATAATTTGATGAATGATTTATATCATTTATTGATATCTATACATCACGGATTGATTTGCAACTTTACTCCTGTTTTATTTCTATCCTACGCTACACAAAACTAAGCAATCACCAATTAAAACAGTTTTACAATAAATGTTTTCTGAATAGACTTAAAAGTAAAACATAAAACTATGAAGAAGTAAAATCTTGTTTTTCTACAGACCTTGCAAGCATTTTCTGTATCCTACATCTCTTCTCTCACATCACACTTATTACTCAATACTCAATTTGCTTTTTTATAGAGAACAACTACTCAATAACCTCATAATTGCGCATCATGCCCATGTCCTCGTGCTCCAGATTGTGACAATGATAGAGGAAGATACCGGTAAAGTCTTCAAATCTTAGAGCAACTTTTACGCGCATACCCGATAAAAGAAGAAAAGTATCTTGCCAACCTTCATCAATAAAACCATCTTTCATTGAATTCCAAACAGCTGTTGGAACTTCTGAAACATCTCGTTCTATAATCTGAAACTGTAAGCCGTGTATGTGCACCGGGTGAGGCATACTCATCATGTTGCCCATCATTCCGCCACCACTACCACCATTAATAAACTCCCACACCTCGGTGGTATTCAGTTTTACTTTCTCCCAATCTGCCACTTCATTCATTTCAAATGTTTTACCATTTATGAGCCATTGCATGCGTTCAAAATGGAAATTAAATTGACGTGGCGAATCTTGATTAACTGATTCAGATAAATCAAATTGCTCAATTGGTTCAAACTCAGTAGGCAAAGAAACCACTTCACCTTGTTTGTCTGAAACAATGAAATTGTACAATGTTAGGGCATCACCATTATCTATATACGAATCGGATAGATTATTGTCTCTTTGCATGTTACCTCTGCCTCTCATCATTCCTCCGCCCATTCCTCCTCCACTGCCCATCATACCCATGGAAGTGCCACTGTTGAATGCGAGACTATTAAGTGCGATTTGTTCACCAGAGTTTATGTTAGATAAATCGCGCCATACATCTATACGTTCTCCCGGACCCAATATTATGTATGGTTTTTCTGTTGGTTTAGAAAGTAAACCTCCATCATTTCCAATAACCGTTAAATTGACACCGTCGCTCCAGGCAAGTTTGTAAATTCTGGAATTTGAACCATTCAACACACGAAATCTATATGTAGCTTTATCCACTTCCATCGAAGAGTTGCTTTTGCCGTTTATTAAAATTTCATTGCCCAAGAAACCAACCATCATATCCATCATATTATTCTCTAAATATACAAGCTGGTTTGAAGAATCAAATCTTCTATCTTGAATTACAAGAGGCACTTCATATTTATCGGAGGGCAAATTAGATTGATTGTCTTCTATAATAAACATCCCTGCCAATCCTTTATAAACCTGATACCCCGTTATGCCATGCGGATGTGGATGAAACCAATAGGTGCCAGGGCGATTATTCACAACGAACTCATAAACAAATTGCTCTCCATTATTAATTACATACCGTGGATGACCGTCCATCTCTTCTGGAACATGCAGACCGTGCCAATGTATAATACTTTCGTCAGGAAGCTCGTTGTTATAACGAATACGAATCTTCTGATTGGGTTTTACACGAATTATGGGGCCAAGGTATGAATTTGGTATTTGTTGAAGTGATGAACTATCACCTTTAATTAACTCGGAAGTATATGTGTAAACAGCTGTTTTTTCTCCTTCCAAGAGCTGTATCTCTGCAGGTGTAGCAGTTAATGATATGTCTATGTCGGGTTCAAACGAATCTGTAATTGTAAATTGATTACTTGACCGTTTTTGTTGTTTGCTATTATTACAAAAAGCAAACAAGGGTATGATAACCAATAAGATCAACACCCTCGTTATCTGTTTTAATTTAGTTTTTTTCATTTTTATTAGAGCTATACTAATTAAACATTAATACTCAAATATAAACCTTGAATCTGTTTACTGTTCTTTATTCTCCACTGGCAAACCCATGGTAACCCAATCATGCATTCCACCACGGTAATACAATATTTTATCGGGTGGATAACCTGCTTTCAGCAGGTTTTTAATAGCTGTGTGCGATTGCGGGCATTGTGGACCGTTGCAAAAAAAGATGGAAGGTTGGTCTCGGTCCAATTCGTTCATCCGTTCAGTTATTTCAGTGTGGGGTATGTTCTTAGCACCGGGAATGGTTGAAACATCATAAAAATCAGTAGTTCGGGCATCGATTATCGATAGCCCTTTTTCTTGAAATTCACTTATTTCAATTTCATCCACGTTACGGACATCTTCCGCCACTCTCAATGACTGGATTATTCCCCAAGTGGTATCAACCTGCACCAATCCAACTTCACCATTCACAGGCTGCGGTACTATTTGTATTTCTTCCCTTTTCGGAGTTCTTTTTTCATTCACATCCATATTCTGATTTATTTATAGTGCAGGAATTACCCTTTACAATTTTTCTTCTATTTCAATGGCTACTTCAATTAGTTTTGGAAGTTTACATCTAACTTTTTTAGCTTTTCGTAGATGTCAATTTCTGACAATACACCAAAACATTCTTTTTTCAGTTCTTCGGTAATTTTTCTCCTGCGACTTCGTCAAAGGCCTATTCTATTGTCTTTTTCGATATAATACTTCATGATAATTTATTTTTTAATTCAATAATCTGACTATGTTCCGGCATTCCTATCGAAACTACTTTATGATCCACAACTAAAAGTGGAGATGTTTTTAATTTATACGTTTCAATCAACTCTGGATGATCTTCAAAGTACAATAATTTATATTGCAATCCGGCTTCCTGCAATTGTTTTTCGAGTTCTGGTCGATGTGAGCATGTTTTGGTAGCTATTATT
>Ga0265294_10010994_pt1 | contig 10226 bp, 10 predicted proteins | sample MunlanPumphouse3_FD_192504 | JGI IMG/M metagenome (GOLD analysis project Ga0265294, IMG submission 192504) | Groundwater microbial communities from a municipal landfill in Southern Ontario, Canada - Pumphouse #3 | ecosystem: Environmental > Aquatic > Deep subsurface > Groundwater | place...
ACTATCTAAAAATGAATCTGCAACAAATCTCTCTAGTCGTCCTATAGCAACGCTTTCACCCCTAGTAGTAAGGATACATTGCTTTTCACATTGTTGCTCCTGGGGGCAAACCCTGCCACAGATTGCAGGCAAATTGTTGCTAGTAGTTATTATATTGTAGGCCTTTTCAAGGTCACCCTTTACTATGGCATCTATAAAGTCAGGTATAGGAACATTAACTGGACAACCCTTTACGCATTTTGGTTTTTTACATTGCAGGCACCTTTTAGCCTCATGCAAGGCTTCTTCTAGGCTGTAGCCTAGATTGACCTCTTTAAAGTTGTTTCGCCTTTTTAGTGGATCCTGCTCTCTCATAGGTGTCTTTGTAAATACTAGCTTCATTTGCTACCACCACCTTGGTCAGTAAGCCTGCAGGAATGGTCGACCCTTTCCTCTTGCTTGTACATCCCTTGCCTCCTCATGGCCTCATCAAAATCAACCAAGTGACCATCAAACTCAGGCCCATCAACACAGGCATATTTGGTCTGGCCCCCTACAGTCACACGGCAGCCACCACACATACCAGTACCATCTACCATAATTGGATTTAAGCTAACTCTAGTTGGTATAGCAAAAGCTCTTGTAAAGTCTGCTACTGCCTTCATCATAACCAAGGGACCAATAGCAATAACCAAATCATATTTGCTAGCTTGCTTGGTAATTAGGTCCTTTAGGATATCTGTTACAAAGCCCTTTTGTCCATAGGACCCATCATCTGTAGCTATATATAGGCTGTCGCTTAAGCCTTTGATCTCTTCTTCTAAAATAATATAGTCCTTGCTGCGAGCTCCTATGATAACACTTACTGAGGCTCCAGCCTGACTTAATTGCTTTATCTGAGGATAAAGGGGTGCAATCCCAACACCGCCACCAATACACAAAACCTTTTTAAAACCATCAAGGACAGATGGCTGGCCAAGGGGCCCTGCAAAATCCAGTATATGATCTCCTTGCTCTAGGCGACCTAACTGCTTGGTTGAGAAACCAACCTCTTGGAATATTATGGTAACCCAGCCCTCCTGGCGGTCAAAATCTGCTATTGTAAGGGGGACTCTTTCTCCCTCCTCAGTAATCCTAAACATAATAAATTGGCCTGGCATGGCCCTTCGTGCTACAAGCGGAGCTTGTATTCTCATATACCACATACCTGGCCCTAGTGCCTTTTTTTCTAGTATTTTATACATGAAATGTTCTCCCCTATATATAAATAAAAGCTTGTTTACTACTATACTATTCTTTTCTTTTGTCTATTCTTATTGGTCCTTATTTTTTAGGACAAGGCGTTTAGCAGTTACATTTACCGCCAATACATTAAGACCTGTCATATATGAAGTATCTTCCTTGACAAAAACTTGAACCATCTCTAAAGCTTCATCAATTATATGGCCATAATATATAGAAAGGTCAATATCAATCACTATACCGCCCTCCTCACTGGATATAGCGGTCCTCATGATTTTATGAACTGCATCGCTCTTTTTAGAGGCATGGATAACTATTGCCTCAATAGCCGAATCGGCTATGTAAAACCTACCTAGGTAACTAAAGGTTGGCCTTACAACGGTTTTTTCCAAGGTAAGAGGCCTGCCACTGGCCCTAGTTTTAAATATCCTTAGGCTGTCTAAGAAGAAACCTGAAAAATCCTTGCTAAGCTCAAAGGTAGGCACAGGAATAACATGCTTGCCCTCTTCACGCCTTTGCCTTTTTGCTAGGATTATCTCCCTCTCTGTGGCTATATCCTCTATCCTAATAATCCTTTCTATCCTTGGTAGACCCAATCTTTGAACGATCCGTTCAATCATTGATACAGATGTGCCTAGTATTAGGATGGATTCGGGCTTGTAATTTTCTATAGCTGACCTAACCTCGGCAGCATGGTCTGGGTCCATAAAAAGAGCTCTTTTGATAGAGGAAATTTTAGTTGCTTCCTTTTTAGCAGATACGCCTGCTAAAACCTTTGTGCCTCTAATTAACAGGCCATCATCTATAATGCATGATATATCCATCTCACTAGAAAGATTTTGTGCATTAAAGCTTTTGCCTGTACCACTGGCACCTGCCAAACCATAGATTTTCAAAAATTACTCTCCTTTGAATAATCATCTGGAAAACAGATAATTAGATTTAACCTATATTGTAACATAGATGCGAGGAATTGAATAGTTAGCTTGGATTTTCGATAATAACCTCTGCTTGTCTAGTGCAGTTCTTGCCTGCCCTTTTAGCCTGGTAGAGGGCATTATCAGCGGCCCTTAATACATCTGTTGCGTAAAGTCCATTGGCCGGATATGTGGCTACCCCAAAGCTAACAGTAACCTTGGCAGAGTGATTTTTATCCTTTATTGGGTCATTTGAGATAGACTCTCTGAGCCTATCTACAACCTTATATGCAATTTGGGCACTACACTTAGGTAGGAGTATTACGAACTCTTCGCCTCCATACCTGGCTATTATATCATTTGTCCTAATTCGTGCTTTTAGTCTATCTGCAATGCTCTTTAGAACATAGTCGCCAAATATATGACCATATTTATCATTGATTTTCTTAAAATCATCTGCATCACATATAGCAACTGATATAGGATAGTTATTCTTTGCCTTTTCAAATTCATCCTCTAGGGCGGTCTTAAAATACATCCTATTATATACCATGGTCAGGCCATCCATAGTGGCCATTTTCTCCATCTTTTCGTAGAGCCCTGTGTTCTCTAGTGCCACTGATAGATCAGCTGCTACAAACCTAATGATTCTAAGGTGCTCATAATTAAGGCCTGATTGTAGGTACTGTGTAACCACAATCATCCCTATGGGCTCATGCTTTACCATAAGGGGGACTATCATAAATGAGGCTATCTTTTCATCACTAAAGCGAATTTTATCATTTACATTATCTACGAGTCCTTCTTCATTCATAATGGACCATAGTATTGGGCAGTCATGCTCTATAAAGTCCTCCTGGTCAGCCTCTTTTATATTAGTTGCTCCTAGCTCAAATACTCCTTCTTCTTTGTTGTCATTATCTTTTTTATATAGGACAATACTTGAATAGGTTGGGCCTACTATCCCTATTATGGTGTCATTTACTGTATTTAAAAGTTCATCAGTATTGTGGATGGACTTTATAGCTGTTTGTACATGCTGGAGGTTGAAAAACTCAGCAACCTTGCGGTTTAGCTTTTCATTGGCGATTGAAAGTTCCTGCAGGTTTTCCCTTTGCTTGTCAAGCATCTTTGTATTTAGCCTTGAGCTAAAATATAGGGATGGGATCACTATAACAATTTGAATAATGCCAAATAAAGAGATGGAATCTAAGGCGGTCCTTAGTACAAGATTAGCAAGTAATATAAGAATACTTAGCTTGGTATATATATCATTTCTCTTGTGGCTCGCATCCTGCTGGCTAAATATTAGGGCAAAGGGCACTAATATTACCAGAGCTGTTTTAAAGGAATATACTCCTATATATACTAGAAGGATAGCCAAGTCTAATATTCTAAAATTATCCCAGTTCTTTTGGTCATCTCTTGAATTTCTAATAAAATAAAACTTTAAAGCACAGCAAATTATGCCTGTGATAAAGGCAAACAGGTAATGGGTTGAATCTATTTCAGTAAGATCTGCAATGTCTGTCACTGTAGGTATAAGATGTGACAGTAATATTAGTATTATAGCTATTACCTGTAGTAATAATAAGGCTTTCTCTATCTTTTTCACAAGACTTCCTACCCCTCAGCTTTTGTTATATGTTGTTCCGCCCCATAATTGCAATAGAGCAGTAAGAAGCATTTTTCGCATTGCGGATTTCTAGCCTTGCACACCTGCCTGCCATGATAAATAAGCCAATGGTGAGCTTTAGACCACTTATCCTTTGGTATCCTTTCCATCAACTGTTTTTCTGTTTCAAAAACATCGTCAGCATTTGCAATGCCAATCCGGTTGGACACACGAAAAACATGGGTATCAACCGCTATAGCAGGTTTGCCAAAGGCGCTACTTAGTACAACATTTGCTGTCTTCCTACCTACTCCAGGTAGGCTCATAAGGGACTCTAAGTCACCTGGTACCTTGCTATTGTATTTATCTACTAAAATATCACAGGTAGCTATAATGTTTTTACTTTTAGTCTTGTAAAAGCCACAGCTTTTCACATGCTGGCCTAGTTCCTCTACGGATAGGGCAGCAAAATCCTCAGGTCTGGGAAATTTCTTGAATAAGGCTGGAGTTACCTTGTTTACCTGATTGTCTGTACACTGGGCAGATAGTATTGTAGCTATAAGTAATTCGAAGGGATTGTTGTGAACTAGTGCTGTTTTTGCTTCTTTATAATTTTCTTCTAGTAACTTTAGTATAGTTGCCAGTTTCTCTTTGTCCATCATTATATCCCTCAAATATACAATACTATCTATCAATATTATACCATTAAAGTGCAAGTTGCAATAGATTTACATTTACTTTTTACTTATTTTATATGATTTGAAGGTAGCTTGGCATTAATTTGTGATAAATAGGTCCTAACCTAATTATTTGGTATATATTACACACGGGTTCTAGTTGACATAATATATTCAATATGTTACGATTCTGTTACAGAAATGTTACAACCACTAAAAAATTATAGAAAGGTGCGAACATAATATGAAGAAGATAAAGTCTATCCTATTAATCCTTGTAATGACGCTTGCACTAGTAATTGCACCAAGTCTTAGTGCATCAGCAGCAAGCAGTAATTTGTCATATAAACTAATCTACTGTCTACCCCAGGACCAGGTTAACAGTGACTATATTAGCCAAATACTAAATAGGCTCTATACTGTCCTAGGCAAGGGCCAGGGCTGGTTTGAGATACCAGTGGAGAATATGCCCCAACCTACCCAAAATCCAGGTCCTGAGCCAACACCGGCTCCAACAGAGGAACCTGTCCCAACACAGGTTCCTAGTCCTGAGCCAACTAAAGCCCCTGTTCCAACTCAGGCTCCTAGCCCCAAGCCAAGCCAGCTTCCTAGTCCTCAGCCTACTGGTAACCCCTCAACTGCCTATCAGTTAAGTAGCGATGAGCAAAGGATGGTAAACCTAGTTAACAGTGAAAGGCAAAAGGCAGGTCTAGCCCCCCTTAAAGTTGACCTAGATCTATCAAGGGTTGCCAGGATAAAGTCACAGGATATGAGAGATAATAATTACTTCTCCCATACATCCCCAACCTATGGCTCACCCTTTGATATGATGAGAAGCTTTGGTATTTCATATAGGACAGCAGGTGAAAATATAGCCTTGCACGGTAGTGTGGAAAGCGCTCATAATGGATTGATGAACTCAGACGGGCACAGGGCCAATATCCTAAGTCCTAACTTCACCCATATAGGAATTGGTATAGTTGATGGTAGATATTATACTCAAATGTTTATAGGTAAATAAAGCAAACCATATGTAAAAAGCCAGCGTAAAAGCTGGCTTTTTTTATACAGGGATTCTTGTTATTCGCATGGTAGAGCCTGATTTTTCAATATGAAAAAAACCTATAATATCAACCATAGATTTTTTATAAAGACTTATCACCCTCTGAGTGACAAAGGGGGAAAACCTAATAGATATACCACAGCCTAAGCTTAGTTCTCTTGGGGTCGAAATAAGTTGGGTACTTATGCCTTCATTCCTAATTAACTGATTTAAGTGAAAGGCATGCTGCCTTGATCTGAGTGCAACTATATCAAAAATCTCTGAATAGGGCATTTCATTCTCTCCTTTTGTTCTATCACTTCTATTAATTTAATATATATATTTATCAGCCAACTTGCTACACAAAGGAGAGTATATATACATGATTTACCTTGATAATGCAGCAACCACATGGCCCAAGCCATGGCAGATTAGCCAGGCTATGGTCGAATGTATCGAAAAGTATGGAGCAAACCCAGGAAGGTCTGGTCATAAATTATCCCTGCAGGCAGGCTCAATCCTCCTATATACCCGGGAGCTACTCTGCTCTCTCTTTAATGTTCAGGATCCCTTTGAGTTTATTCACACCCAAAACTGTACAGACTCCCTCAATATTGCTATAAAGGGCCTTTTAAGAGCCAATGACCATGTAATCACTAGCTCCATGGAGCATAATTCCGTTGTTCGCCCCCTAATGGAGCTAAAAAAGCAGGGGCTAGAAATAAGCTTTGTTAAATGTAGCAATGAGGGCATCCTAGACCCTGACGATATAAGAAAAGAAATCAAAAGTAATACCAGACTTATTGTTACTAGCCATGCTTCAAATGTAACAGGGACCCTCCTACCCATATCCGATATTGCAAGCATTGCCAAAGACCATGGGATAAGCTATCTAGTTGATGCTGCCCAAACTGCTGGTTCTATACCGATTGACCTATCAAGTCTATCAGTTGATCTTATGGCTATGCCTGGTCACAAGGGGCTACTAGGTCCCCAGGGTACCGGTATCCTATTTATTAGGAAGGGTACCAGCCTAAAGCAACTTAGAGAAGGTGGGACAGGCAGCGAATCTGAAAGCCTAGACCATCCTCAGACAAGACCGGATAAATACGAGGCCGGGACCCTAAATACGCCAGGAATTGCAGGCTTAGGTGCAGGTATAAAGTATATATTAGATAATGGGCAAGATTGTCTACACTCCAAGGTTAAAGGCCTTGAAAAACTCCTTATCTGTGCCTTGTCACAACTAAGGAATGTAAAAATATATGGACCTAGAGATATGGCTTGTAGGTCTGGAATTGTCTCTATAAACATAGGCCAAATGCCATCTACAGAGCTAGCAGATATCCTAGACCAAAAGTATGATATAGCAGTCAGAGGAGGCCTTCATTGTGCTCCTATGGCCCACAGGACAATCGGCTCCCTACAACAGGGTACAGTTAGGTTAAGCCTAGGTCCTTTTAACACCATAGACCAGATCAAATACACTGTTAGGGCTATAGAGGAAATCAGTAGAATGTAAATCCTTAGCTTATATGATAGTGTCTAGCCACTTTGTAGGCTTTATCTAGGCTAGTATCAATAGTCAAATTTTGAGTGTATGCTAAAGTCAGGGCTGTGACTAAAAGTTCATCTGCACCGATAAAAGCATGGTCAGTAACTGACAAGCCTATCTCTACAAGGCTTTTGTCCCTCTTGCAAAGATATGCCTTTTTTGTGTCCCAAACCAGCAGGCACTCATTTGATCCTGTTTTTTTTAATATGTCTAGGCTTGTAGCCTCTATGTCCTCTGTTTTTGCAAAAGTATTACTATCTAGTAGCTTTAGCAAAGCCTTATCAATTACTATTGTCTTTAGGCCTTGGTACTTTTCTATACTATTATCAGTTTCCATGTTTTTAACTAGACCAATTGTATTTATATCCTTGTGCCTACAGCATTCATTTATAGTGACAATTAGCTCATCACTGATAAGCCCCCTCCCATAATCGCATATGATTATGGTGGATAATTCCTCTGACAAGAGGGTTATTAACTGAATTATAGACTGGAAAACACCAGCTTTTATATGTGGCCCCCTGGATCCCTCTAGTCCCAAAATGGGTTTATCGCATATGCTTATAGTTTTTCTCACACTAGTTGGCCTACTATACAAACCTAAAACTAGCGGTATGCCCTCCGCTCTTAGCATCCTCTTTATTGTTGCACCCTCTTCATCCTTGCCAACCATTCCAGCTAGCAGGATACTGACTCCTAACTTCTTTATCATAAGAGCTATCCTGGCGCTAGCTGCTAATTTGTTTATGTTATCATAGCTAGCTATTACAGGATATGGGCTATCAGTTTGCTCAAGCTTCTCCTTGGCAATTATATGTTGGTTAAGCATTATATCACCAATCACAAGTACCGTTTTCCTTGGTATTTCTCCCAAACATATAGTGTCCTTGTCTTGCTTCATAGATTAAGGCCCCCTATTTCAAAGGTATCTAGGCAAAAAAAGATCTACGCCTTTATATAGGCTGTAGCTTTTGTATAAGGCATAGTAAGCTTTGGGAAAAGGCTGGACAAGAGCCCAGCCTTATTTAACTAAATTGCTAATATCTAATATACCGCTTCCTTGTGTATATTCACTGACCTTCATTTTATAAGTGTTTTTCATAAATTTTTTCTTTATCTCGTCTGGTGTAAGCTTATCATTCATAGACAGCATTAGAGCTGCTGCACCAGATACAATAGGTGTTGATACAGAGGTCCCTGACATGTTCCTATAAGGCTCACTCATTTCCTCTAGCCTAGTCCCCCTGTATTCCTTGTTAGTAGCAAGTGACCTAATATTAACCCCAGGCGCTACAAGATCTGGTTTTATTAGTCGCCTGTTAACAGGTCCTCTACTTGAGAAATCCGCCATCTTGTCATCCTCATATTCTATAGTTCTTTTATCATCTACTGCACCTACTGTAATTACTTTCGAGCTTATACCAGGTGTTGTAATTGTATTTTGCCTAGGCCCTGAATTACCAGCGGCTACTACAACAACAATGCCCTTATCCCAAACCGCATCTACCGCCACCGCAAGAGGATCAAATTTTGTAACACTTCCTGGTTTTGCACCTAAAGATACAGACAAAACCCTTATATTATACTTATCCTTATTATTGACGACCCACTGCATTCCAGCAATAATGTCAGATGAGTCTCCCGACCCATTCTCATCCATAACCTTTACGCCTATCAGGCTAGCATCAGGGGCTATTCCCCTATACTTTCCTCCTGATAAATAGCCATTGCCAGCAGCTACACCAGCTACAAAGGTTCCATGGCCGTTGTCGTCATAGGGAGTTTGTCTATTATTAATAAAATCCTTAAATGCTACTATCCTATTTTTTGGTCTCACTAGGTCCTGGTGTGGGTATATTCCTGTGTCTAGTATTGCTATACCTACACCTTTACCGGTATACCCCGTATCATTTGCTATTCTGGCACCTACCTCCTGGGCGGCTATGTTTAAAAGCGAGGTCATCCTAGCGTCGTCTGATATATACTCGACTAGGTCAGATCTGGCCATTTCCTCAAGTTCGCCACTTTCGACCTCTACTGCGTAGGCATTTATCAGGGGTAGCTCGTGTTTTATCTCAATGCCCTTCTTTTCTAAATAGAGCTTGCATACCTCTACATCATTTTTTTTAGAAAATACTATGGCTTTAATCTTGGAATCCTTAAGCGTTCTAGTCTTTTGCAGTAATCTGCTGTCAATCTTTCCATCGCCCCTATTTCGACCAAACAAAAAGGGCAAAAACAGCATCCCAGCAGGAATTATCAAATATATCCCCCCTAACACCTTACTTGCTATATACTATGTATATAGTGGTATACTTGTTAAAGGATATATCTGAATGCTTTTTCCTTTACTGCTATTAATTGATATATTTTTTTATTATAATTCTTGAATTATCTTATCTAGCTTGCTTTTTTGTGACTTTGTCAGCATAGGTTCTATCGTTTTTGCTAATTGCTTAAACCTTTCAGGTGTCATTCCGCCTTGACCAGACCTTATCATCTCTACTATATCCTCAATAGCCTCATCCTCAGTCTTGCCTCTCATGCTGTCTGCTAGCTCTGACATCTTCTTTAAATCCTGCCTGTCAATATCCAATAGCCTCACTCCTTCAATCTTTAGATCTTATTTTATATACTATTCACCCTAGCTTGCTATTGACACACTAGCTAAGCTCATAAGTTAGCACATAGTAAAGCATTTTGCGTATTATAAATACTGACCACCATATCTATAGGGCTTAGATATTAATATTTAAAGGAGGTCTAAGTTAGTGAAAAGAAAGATATATAGGCCTAATAATAGGCCCCATACCTTTATTCCTAGAAGAGACTTTTTCCCAGAAGATAATCTAGATCTTGAAAGAAAAGGCCCCAGCTACCCCAATAGGATATATGACAAGGATTTGCAGGACATAGAGATAGTGAATAAAAAACCTTCAGCCAAGACAAATGCTGATCTTGGCCTTGCTAAAAAAGCTAGTAGTGACCATAAATCAGCTCCTGACTCTACAATACTTATTTTGTTTCTTTTCGGCGGCCTTTATTTATGGCCCCTAGTATACTCTGATAAAAAGGATAAACCCTCTGCTATACAGGCCTCTATATACGATATGGTTGACAATCCAAAGGCTATAAAGTTACTTGAATCCATTTGTCCCTATTTAGAGCCAGACCAGCAGGATACTGTATATACAATTAT
>Ga0265294_10010996_pt1 | contig 10225 bp, 9 predicted proteins | sample MunlanPumphouse3_FD_192504 | JGI IMG/M metagenome (GOLD analysis project Ga0265294, IMG submission 192504) | Groundwater microbial communities from a municipal landfill in Southern Ontario, Canada - Pumphouse #3 | ecosystem: Environmental > Aquatic > Deep subsurface > Groundwater | place...
ACAAACTTGGATCAGAGTGCTTTGACTACTTAGACAGCGAGGGCGTAAAGAGTAAAATAAAAAAGGCTCCTTAGGTAGTTAGCCGTTCGGATCCTCTTTTGGCGTTTATGTTTCCTTTATATCATACCCCTAAAAAAAAGTCAACCCTTGTATAAGAGCTTGTAAGAGCAAAATAGAAATGTCATACAGCGAGCAATTTAGAAATGTCATATTGACTTATCTTACTTTTATTCTATAAGCCTACTCACGATTATACTTATCTAAAGACAGTCAGAGCTTAAACAAACAAGGTACTTTGTCAAGTTCAAGCAGTCTTTGCTTAGAAATCCTTACGTACTTCTCATTCGCATCAATCCCAATGTAGTTTTTGTTGAGCTTCTTTGCAGCCACCGCTGTTGTTCCGCTTCCAATGAACGGATCAAGAATCACAGCATTTTTAGCAAAAGCAGAAAGCTTTATCAAGTACTCACAAATAGCTAACGGCTTCACCGTCTTATGATCATTGTACGCCCCCTTTTCTTTTTTAGTTGGCTTAGAAAGTAAAAAAGCTTTGTCTATTTGTTCGTTAATGTTTTCCACGGTAAAAACATTAGCAGGGTACATATTATCACCAATCCTTATACTCGTATTAAACAAGCCTACTTCGTGTTTTAACATATTATTTAAGTATGTTTGGTCAGCTGGTTTTTGTGCCATGGCTATCGGTTCAAAACAGCTTTTGATTTGAGGAGTTTTCCAGCCATTCAAGCTTTCTTTAATCTCTTCTTTTTTTTCTTGGTCAATCTCCATTTTCTCAATAAAATGGTTCACACTCATGGCTTTTGCTTGGTTCTGAGTGTAGAGCCACATAAACACATCTCGCATCTCAAACCCTGCGTCATCCATCGCAGAGGCCATACGATGATACAAGCGGGGACTAGAAAAAGAAAAGAAAAAGCCCCCTGGTTTTAAAACCCTGAAAAGCTCTTTTGAAATCTCTAAATACCACGCATAGAACTTTTTCCCTTGTTCTCTTTTAAATCTCATTCCCGCAGGTAAAGACTTCACTGTGTGTTGATTGTTTTCATTGGAAACTTCTTTGTAGTCCCAATGATTGTCTAGTTTGTCTAAGAAATAGGGGGGATCCGTTAAAACAACATCAATTGAGTTCTCTTCAATCTGAGGTAGTAAATTCAAAGTATCCGCACAAAGAATCTTGTTTATGAATTTCTTGTTTTTCATAAGTTTTTTTCTAAATTAGGATTTTTTCCTTTAAACTCATTATACAAAACCCTGTAAATTTTCTGTCTCACATTTTTATCAAAGTTTTTCACAAAATTGGCATCTGCTAACTTAATTACTCTTCCTTTTTCATTATAGACCCATCTGTTTCTATCACCCCTATTACATTTTTGGCATTGAGGAATGATATTCCCTGCAAGCAATGGTTTGTTTGGATCCATGTGTCCTTTTTGAAGCACTGTTTTTGTTGCTGGCCAATGTAGATGAGGTTTTCCTTCCTGTGAGCCACAAACAGCACAACGAAAACCATATTTTTCCTTGATAGTGTCCCAAGTATCTGTTTTAGAAATCCGATGACCTTTTTTAAACGAGGGGTAGGGTTGTTCAAGCGTGTAGAGCTGATACGTTCCCCTTTCAATATCTAAAACTATATTGTCACGTCCACCTGCAACAATCCACCAACCTGTTTGTGCACCCAAATGTCTTGCTTGTTGCACGTCGTTTGTATTTGGGTAGTAGCTTCTAACAAACCTTGTTAACTCTTCTTTGGTAACTTTGCGAGTATTTGGGTAATTATGAGCAAGATAAACTAAAACAAGAGCATTTTTAGTAAAAACGTTTTGTGAGTTATAGAGCTTTGGTAACTTTACACCAAATTGCTTTAAATACTTTTCGTGAAACTCACAAATTACTTTGTAAGTCTCTACAATAGACTTTTTACTTTTTAGAATCGCTTTATTCTTTTTTAGCTTGTTGTTTTGTTCGTTTCTCATAAGTTTTTATTGATTACATAATACCAAGCTTTCACAAATTAAGCAACCTAAAAACATTTAGACAACATTTAGACAACATTTAGACAAGAAGCGATAAAAAAAGGAACTTCAACCCAAAAGACAAAGCTCAATAGTCTTTTAATATGTTTAATATGTTGTCCGAAAGTTTACCAAACTCTTCTTTGGATTTCTTTAAATTATCTTGTGTTCCTTTCTGAGCTGCTGGTATAAGCTCTCGTGGCAATTCAAAAATAGAGTAACCATTTTCTTGGCATTTTGCTGGTGTTGACAATATTTAATTTTCTTAATTGAGCTATGCTTATGATGTGTTTATCGTCCATTGTTATTTTTAACATACAACAATAATGTTCTGATTTACACGCTTTTGCAAGATGAGTATGATTAATTTCATGCTCATTTTGTATTAGAAAGCGTTTTTATTTCATGCCAGTTTTGCATTAGACAAGTCTGGGGGTTGACAAACTTAAATTAATTTAATATTATTAAAACACAAAGTCGCCTGTGCCTGCCTTTAGGGAGTGTGCAGGTTTTTTTATTTATGATACAATCATCATAATGAAAAAAGAAAAGATCAAAAGAGTTCAAATATTTATTGATGGTGGAAACTTTTATCATCTTGTATTAAAAAAACTTGGCATTAAGGAGTATGATTTTCTTTTTAATGATTTTATTGAATTTCTTGCTAATGGCAGAGAAATTGTAGGGAAAAGATATTACAAAGGGACAGTGAGAGAAAAGGAGGGAGACAAAGAAAGCAAAGAGAAGATGTCAGAACAAACAAAACTATTTAATATTTTAAAAAATGATAGTTGGGATCTTAAGACTAGCAAATTAAGAGTAAGAACTGAAAAAATTAAGATTGACGATAGAGTAAGTAATTATAAGGAACTCAAAGAAAAAGGAATTCACGAGATTGAACTAACAAAAATGAGAGAAAAAGGTATAGATGTTAAATTGGCAACTGATTTAATTGTAGGAGCTGTTGATGGTAAATATGATACCGCTATTTTGATAAGCTCAGATAGTGATTTAATACCAGCAATAGATTGGATCAGAAAAAGAAAACATAAAAAGATTGAATATATTGGTTTTTCAATAATTAACGAAAGAAATGAAGAGAAAAGTACGAGACCATCTGTTGCAATGATTGGGGGGACAGATATACAAAGAGTGCTTATTGAGTCTGATGTAAGAAAATTTATTAAATAAAACTGCTTGGCAGTTTTTTGTATATACATTTGTAATACTAATATAATGCTAAAAAAAGTGTTTTACTTGCAAAATATCAAAAGGTCATGAATTTAGATAATAGACTTTTTTGTGCAGCAATAAGCTTAATAATCTTTTAATATGTTTAATATATTGTCTGAAAGCTTGTTAAACTCTTCTTTAGACTCTTTCTGAACTGCTGGTATAAGCTCTCGTGGCAATTCAAAGATAGAATAACCATTTTCTTGGCATTTTGCTGGTATTGTCCCATAGTCTTGTACCTTGTGCAGAGGTGCTTTCCAACTCTTTTTAACTAAATCATTCTTGCAATGTTTTTCTGAAAGATAAGTTTTAACTTTCTGAGGAATTTCATTCATCCATAAACGATGATCTTTTATGGGTTTTTCCCTATATACATTATATGAATTTATTATATATCCAATAAAAAGTCCTTCTCCTGAGAGTACAAACTTGCTTTCAATATCTTGAGAAAGAGCTTTTCCTGCTATCTTCCAATTTTGTTTCCATTTTTCAAGCATTGTTCCTAGGTTTTCAATTCCTTGTAGACTAAATGCGTCTGGCATCATCGGTACTACAAAATAGTCAGCACCAAGAAAGATTATTCTATTCAAAAGTGAAAGGTTAGGAGAGGTGTCAATCACAAAAATATCTATTTCCTCATTCAGTCCTTTATTTTGTAGAAATCTATCAATTGCACTTGTTTGAAAGTATCCCAAACGAAGCCCTGAACTTGCAGATCCATACGCATCAATTAATATGTTCTCATAATTTGAGAGATTAACACTTCCTTTTAATAGAGAAAGGTTTTCTCTAATTTTAATAAAAGGAACACTTAAATCAATGTCAGAACCTCCTTCCACGACTCCCTTGAGTACGTCGTAAACGTTTTTCTCTTTTTGTGAAAACAAAGTTTTGGAGTATTCTTTATCTCCTAATGCTAAACGAGAAAGATTACATTGAGGATCAAGATCAATTAAAGCGGTTTTGTAACCTTTTTCTGCAAAAGAAACTCCTAAGTTAAAAGCAAGCGTAGTTTTTCCCACACCCCCTTTGTTGTTTGCAAATAATAGTTTTTTAGATCTAACAAACTTCATTTCTTGTATTTTACACGAAAGCCTGTTTATCGTCAATCACAACAACCTAAAAATAGTTCTCACAAGAAAACCGAAACTGATTCACAAGAAGTTCTTTCAAGAGTCTTAAATTGTTTTGCTCATAAAACAAGATTAAACCCTTTTTGTAGTCTTTCTCATTGATACTCCGTAAAGAGAGCAGGGAATAGTTGTAGGCAAATAGAATCGCGTTCAAAAGAAGTCTCGACGTTCTTTTGTTTCCATCTTCAAAAGGTTGGATATAGGGGAGAAGTACATACACTAAGAAAGCCTTTTCTATTGGATGCTCTGTTGAGTTCACAAGCAAAACAAGCTTTTCTAAGGCTTCTTTAATTTGGTATTCATTGCTTATCGGAATGTAGTTTGTTCCTAATATCCTAACCCCTCTTTTTCTGATTCCTTTTTTAATCTTTAAGTCAAAAGTAAGCAGTGTATGTATGTTCTCTATAAGTCCAACACTTAATTTCTGAAACCCTTTTTTTTCTTTGAAAACAAAATCAAATCCCTTTTTATGATTTAAAAGCATTTTTGCTTCTTCTTCTGTATGTTCCTTTGCTTTTTCATTTTTTAGAAGCAGAAACTCTGTGTCAATTAGATTGTAGGTGTTGCCCTCTATCTTAGAAGACTTCCAAGCAAACTCAATCACTATTCTTTCTTGTTCCTTTTTTAAAAAAGCAGGTGTTAACTTCTTCATTCTTTCTCTGTAATCATTGTTTAATTTGTCTAGTTCGTCCAATTCTTCTTTAAAAAAAAGAGTGTTTAGGTTTTCAAAAACATCAAACTTTAAAAGCTTCCTCTCATCCATTTCTTTTTTAAAATAGGTTTCAGGGTCAATAAAAAAAAGAAGTTCATTTGGAATGTTTTCAAAGTAAGTTGTGCTTCTTCCTTTTCCTTTTTTCTCAATCAATCCTTTTTCGCATAAAAAAGCCAAGTCTCGTGCAACCGTACTTCTTGATACACTTTCATCAAAGTGTTCAAGAATTCTTTTATTAGAAGACCCCTTATTTCTTGATATGTATTCAAGTATTTGTTTTTGTCTTTTGTTTAATTGTGTCATTTCCATTGCTTAATTGTAGCATTTTGAGACAATAAGTCAAGAGATTTGACACAATTAAAAAAGGCTCCTTAGGTAGTCAGCCGTTCGGATCCTTTTCGACGTTGATGTCTTACTTATACCACACCTCTAAAAAAAAGTCCACCCCCTAAAAACAAAAAATCTCAACGGACTTTTCAGCTGGTTGAGGCGTGTCTGTCTCTATTATATCCCAATTACAAAAAGCGTCAACACTTTCAAAAGTAGACGACTCTTATTTTATTTGCTAATATACCTATAAAGAACCTAGCATGGTAATCAATAATTTAACCAAATAAAATTATGAAAACTATTGAAGAAAGAATATTGGCACTCTCAAAAAAATATTCAAAAACTCTTCGTTTGAAAATAAAAGAAAGGATTAGGGAAATGAAAAAAGATGATGTTTCTCATCACTTGCTTTATAGGGTTTTAGGAATTACAGCAAAAGAAGGTAAACTTATTGATGAATATCAAAATATGGGTCGTTTTTTATACAAATATGCAGGTTCATTTTTAGAAGAGGCAACCATTTTATGCTTTGAAGAAAAATTTCCCCAAGCAGAGAGAAAGCTTCGCATACAGAATAAGCTAGGGTCAAAACCTGCAACCTTTGAAATAGATTGTCTTGTTGATAAACATGCTTACGAGATTAAATGGCGAGACGCAACAACTGATGGTGATCATATTACAAAAGAACACATTAGGGTTAAGAATATTAGAAATGCAGGCTATACGCCCGTTCGTATAATGTTCTATTATCCAAATCGGAAACAAGCCATACAAGTTCAAGAAACCCTAAAGACTGTTTATGCTGGAGTTGGTGGGGAATACTATTTCGGCGAAAAGGCATGGGAAGAGATTAAAATGAGAACAGACGTTGACTTGTTCTCTATTCTTGAAAAGATTGCCAATCAAATTAAAACCGATAACCAATCACAAAAACAATGTTAAAAAAAGGCGACTGCAAAATTGAATTAAAAAAGATTAAGTCTAATACCGTAGACCTAATTTATCTTGACCCGCCTTTTTTCACACAAAAAAGACAATCTCAAAAAACAAGAGACAATTCCAAAGAATACTTTTTTAATGATCATTGGGAAAGTCTTGAAGCTTACAAAACCTATCTTCAAGAAAGATTATTCGAGTGTAAACGTGTTTTAAAAGACACAGGAAGCATTTTCTTACATTGTGATAGAACCGCTTCCCATCATTTAAGAGTCACTTTAGATCATGTTTTTGGATCAAGCAACTTTCAAAGTGAAATTATTTGGACTTACAAACGTTGGTCTAATCCTAAAAAAGGACTTTTAAACGCTCATCAAACCATCTATTTCTATAGCAAGACTACTGATTTTAAGTTCAATCACATTTTTGAAGATTATTCCCTGGCTACAAACATTGATCAGATTTTTCAAAAGAGAATAAGGGATAAGAACGGAAAAACAAAGTATAAAAAAAATGGCGAAGGAGGTTATGAACTCATCAAAAGCAAAAAAGGAGTTCCGCTTTCTGATGTTTGGGACATTCCCTATTTAAACCCCAAGGCCAAAGAACGTGTAGGTTATCCAACCCAAAAACCCATCCTTTTACTAGAAAGAATTATTCAGCTTGCAACAGATGAAAATGACCTTGTTTTAGATCCATTTTGTGGAAGTGGCACCACTCTTGTAGCAGCCAAACTTCTTAAAAGAAGATACTTCGGCATTGACATTTCTGAATCTGCCATACAGCTTACAAAAAAAAGATTAAACAACCCCATTAGAACAGATTCAAACTTGCTAAAAAATGGAAGAAAAGCCTATCTTCACCAAGACCCCGAGATTTTACAAATATTAAAAATAATAGACGCTACACCAGTACAAAGAAACAAGGGCATTGATGGTTTTTTAAAGATCAACAACTTAGTAAAACCAATACCAGTCAAGATTCAACGTTTTAATGAGACTTTAGACAAAGCAAAACAATTATTATTAAAAGCATCAAGCAAAAAAGGTTTTGAAGTGAGGATTCTTATTAAAACAAACAGTTTATGCAATCCGCTAGATTGCACAAACACACCCAAAGACTTGCTAATTATTGAAAGCATCAATGAATTTGTTGAGAATAAGGAGAAATTGATCTCGCAACCTTGACCTAATCCCCGAAATCACAAGATTCAGGAGAACATACTCTCCTAATTTTTATATTTTAGGGGATTAGGAAATAAAAGAGGAGGAAACTTGTATAAAATAGTGTAATCAGTTTAAATGAAAAATCAATATGAAAAAATACATTATAGGGTCAATAATAATTATGTCGTTATTAGCCCTTAAAATCGCTTTTGCAGGACTTTTAATCACAGAAGATATGAAAGTAGAGGGAATCGACTTTAATGGCGGAAAAACGCAAATGACAATTAAAAAAGGATCGGAAGCAGAATACTTTTTTGTCTCACAAGGAATTTTTGAAGTCACGAATATAGAATCTGAAAATGGCTTCAATGTTGCTTCAAAAAACAAAGAAGTAAAGACTATTCTTTTGAAAGACAAAAACCAGAATATTGTTTCTTGTGTAGAAAACGAAAATCCAGGAGAAACCGTTTTACACATCAATCACTTAAAAGGAAAATATCAAATTATTCCTTCAAAAAAAGAAACCTGCAATCAAAATGAAGACAAAACTGCAAACGCGGTTTTGACTTCTTTTTGGGACGATATGAGCAGTGAACAAAAACAAGAACTCATCCTTGAACTAGGAAAAATTGCCTTAATAATATTTATAGGGCAATCATTGTAACATAGGGAATCGTAAAATCCACTCCCTATATAACATAGGGAATCGCAAATATGACTCCCCATATAACATAGGGAATCCCAAATATGACTCCCTATGTTATTTCTTAAAATCCCTTATTACAGCCAAAACAAACATAGGGAATCGCAAAATCCACTCCCTATATAACATAGGGAATCGCAAATATGACTCCCTATGTTGACAAAAACAAAAAAACATATTATTCTAAATTTAATATGTTTTCCATAAAAAAACCAAAAACAAAAAACAATCTTTTTAACCTAGAATTCCCTTTAAAAACAGAACTCATAAACTCCTATAACTTCTTTTCAGAAGACAACTATTTCTATTATGACAAACTTGAAAATACTCCTTTCAAAGACGAACTTTGGTTTTCCATTAAAGAATTAAGAAAACTCACTTTAAGAAAAACTCAAGTTAAAAACATAAGCAATCACTTTTTTGTTTTTAAAAGCACAAGAAAGTTTGCACCCATTTTACATAAAATAGATCACTACAAAAACAAAAGAATAAAGCATGTTCAAACAAGAGAAAAACTCGCCTTTCATAATGCATTAAACGAGGCCATTGCCTCTGTTAAAATAGAAGGAAAGAACATTGAAAAGGAAACTATAAAAAGCCTTTTAAAGAAAAAGAAGACACCTCAAACAAAAGAAGAGCAAATGTTTTTAAACAACTTAAATGCTATTCAAAAAGTAAAAAGCAAACACATCAAAAACAAAATGTCTTTAGAGCTTTTAAATGAAATGTATAAAGATCTTGCATTTAATATGGATTGTTACAGACTAAGGAAAGCCGAGGACGAAATCAATATTGCAGGAGATTCAGGAAACACCATTTATTTTACAGCACCCCATGCTAACTTTGTTCAAAACGAGCTTTTAAATGTTTTTCAGTTCTTAAACATAAGCAAAGAGCATCACCCTATTATTAAAGCAATTATTGTCTACTTTTGGATCAGCTATTTAAGACCTTTTACTTGTGAGAATGAAGCCATCGCAAAAAACCTTTTCTATTACAGTGTTTTAAAAGATGGCTACAACATTTTTTCATACCTGCCTTTATTCAATGTTATCAATCAAACATTAAAAGAGTATGTCATGGCTTTTGTTTACTCAAACCAAGATGATTCCGACCTCACCTATTTCATTGACTATATCTTAGAAAGAATTAACAAAGCTTTTTACCTTTTTTTTAAGGCTTTTGAAAAAGAAAGAAACATTCTTTTAAAATTAAAAGAAATTCAAAAAAAATTAAAATTAAACTCAAGACAATTCACTTTATTACAATCTTTTCATTCAGACTTAATTGAAAAAACCTTTATCAGTAAGTATGAAAAAGAAAATCAAGTTTCATCAAAAACAGCTAGAAATGATTTGCAAGAACTAGTTAAAAGAAACCTCTTAAGAGAGGACAAGCAAGGGATTTTTGTTTTCTATTATCCCATTTCAGAAAACATTGAAAGGATCTTTTGACAAAACCCCTTGACAAAATACTCATTCTATGCTATAAAAGACTTGTTCTTTGAAAAATGAATCATTCCTTTTGTCGAGCAGTAACCTGAAGATCCTAAAAAGTCTTTAGATTATTGCTCGACACCCGTTATAAGAAGGGTTCTGCCGAGCTTTTCTTTTTTACCCGCCATTAGAAGGGTATGGCCTTCCTTTGAAGGCATCGGCTACCTCTTGGCCGTAAATAAAGAGGGGAGAAGTAGAAAATGGCTAAAGCAAAAATATTCCGCACCAATTCGGGCGGAAAAATCCACATCCCTGACTCGCTCAGGGAAATGATCAGAGAGTCCATCCTCTCTGAGGATGAGGAGTTTGCCTACGACACCGTTGCAAACGGGGGGGCGTGGCGTGGCACACTCAAAATTGAGTGCGCAAACACTGGCAAATTTGACGCTGAAAGGCGTCAGGTTTTTGAGACCAAAAATGGGGTTGAATTTGTATGCGCCTACCGGGCTGGTACGGCGTATTACTTTGACCGAGCAACCCTCC